>RRZU010498295.1_pt1 | contig 10110 bp, 10 predicted proteins | sample 2165561 | NCBI WGS metagenome assembly RRZU01 (sample SAMN10456909, study PRJNA506462) | wastewater metagenome | isolation source: wastewater sludge | place: USA: Moscow, Idaho
TACTACACCCCTTAGTGCATACATTTCATCTTATTATAATATCAGAATATTGTCAATTTTATTTTATATAATTTTCTAGTTTTTTCACCTTCTTAATTATTTCCCAACAACCACTCTCATCTCTTTTTTCTGCACGCTCTTCAAGTTTTTTTGAAAGAATAAAAATTTCTTCAATTCTTAAATTCGAAGAAGCACCTTTTAGTTGATGTGCAATTTTTTTTATTTCTGTAAAATCAACCATTTTTAATTTTTCACTCAATAACACTAACGTATCATTGAGCATCTTTTTAAAATCACTAAACAACTCTGTTACTTCTTCCGCTGTAAAATCTAAATCACTTGCGACTTTCCCTTTAGCAACATCACAAAAAGCATCATTAAAGCTATCTTCACTAATACTAACGGTATTAAGATAATTCTTAACATCGATAAAGTTAATCGGTTTTGCTAAATAATAATTCATTTCGCTAGCCAAACACTGTTCTTTATCTCCTTCCATTGCATAAGCTGTCATCGCTATAATTATAGTCTGTTTTGTTGTTTCTTTCTCCATCTTTCTAATAGCTTGGGTCGCCTCGTAGCCATCCATAATCGGCATTTGACAATCCATTAAAATTACATCATATTTGTTTTTTTGCCATAAAGTTAATGCCTCATCACCATCTACAGCTAAGTCACATTCATAGCCTAGTTTTTGCATTGATTTTAAAGCTACTTTTTGATTAATGATATTGTCTTCTGCAATTAAAATTTTAAGCTTATTTTTTTCTATTGGTAGTAGCTTTTCCTCACTGATCTTGCTAATACTAGTTGTTTTATCCCCTACTAATTCATTTATTTTTTCTAATAATAATACTTTTTTAATAGGATGGAACAGATATGATACAAAACTATTATCTTTAATCTCTATTTGTTTATCACGAATTGTCTTTAACAAAATAAACTTTGTTCCATGTAAAGAACTTATTGCTTTGGTAGCAACAATTAAATCTTGTTCATTCATTCCTTCAGAAAATAAATCAGCTATTACGATTGATATTTTCTCATTATTTGATTTTTTCAATAATAATAAGGCTAACGCTTCTTCAGCAGTGCTCGCTAAATTAACTTTCACTTGATAATCTTCCAGATATTCTTTGATAATCTCTTGATTCGTATTATTTTTTACTAACAGCAAGACTTCTAACCCTTGTATTTTACGGCTTAGTTCTTTTAAGCAATCTTTATTTTCTTGATCTTTATCAAGCTTTAATTCAACTTCAATATCAAAAATCGACCCCTGTCCTTCAACACTAGTAACATTAATACGACCATTCATTAACTTCAATAGTTCTTTAGAAATTGCTAACCCTAAACCAGTGCCACCAAATTTTCTCGTTGTAGAATAATCACCTTGAACAAACGGATTGAAAATTTTCTCAATAGTATCAGCACTCATCCCAATTCCTGTATCACTTACAGTAATTTTTATTTTAGCTACATTCGCCATGTTATTGACTACAGCTACTTTAACATTAACTTCACCTTTATCTGTGAATTTAATCGCATTACTTAACAAATTATTTAGTATTTGTTTTAACCTAGCCGGATCACCTATAACAAAACTTGGAACATTCGCCGCGATAAATAGATTTAATGCTAAATTTTTTTCTACAGCTTTAGCCATGAAAAATGAAATACTTTCTTCTAATGCAGTTTTAAGATTAAATTTTATCTTTTCCATTGTCATTTTTCCCGCTTCAATTTTAGAAATATCTAGAATATCATTAATTAAATACAATAATATTTCCGAAGCATTTTTTGCCTCTTTTACAAATGAACTTTGGTCTTCCGACAATGAAGTATATTCTAACAATGATAACATCCCTATAATTCCATTGATTGGCGTTCTTATTTCATGTGACATATTCGCCAAAAAACTACTTTTAGCAATATTAGCATTTTCTGCTTTTCTTTTCGCATCTTGCAGTGCAGTTTCCATCAGACTACGTTCAATTGCCCGTTCTAGCGAACTGCTAAAAGCATTTAAAATTGAATATTCAATTTCACTCCACTCTCGCTCATATTTACATTCATCAAAACCAACAAATCCCCAAAAAATATCATTTACAATAATCGGCAATACCACAATTGATAGAATCCCTTGTTCTTCTAAAATAGTTTTTACATCATCATCAAAATCAATGGTTTTTCCATAATAGGGCTTATTGCTAGTAAGCGGTTCTACAAAACTTTTCACATCTTCTAGCGGTAAATTTTGCAGACTTGGATTATCAATTTGTGCTGTGACACCTGCTCTAACCCATTCAAATTTTTGACTAGTATAACCAATTTTATTATCATAATAATTTTCAAATAAATAAATTCTATCAACTGCTGTCGCTTCCCCGAGTAGCTCAAAACATTTTGGTACAGCTACTTCATAATCAATATTATCAATCAATATTTCCGTACTTTTTGCGACTGCTGATAATATTTTATCTTTCATCTTTAATTTTTCTTCAACTTTTTTCAACTCTGTTATATCAATAATTACTATTAAAAAAGACTGTGAAAGCTGATTATCAATGGAATCAGCCGAAAGCAATCCTATAAAAGCTTTTTTTTCTTTAGTAATAAATTTTATTTCTAAATTTTTCACAACTTTGTTTTTAACTAATGACTCAAGCAAAGAAACCCTATTATTATCATCAAAAAATAAATTTAATTCCGTAGATGTTTTTCCTATTAATTCTTCTTTCGAATACCCACTACTACGACAAAAAACCTCATTTACATCTTTAAATTTTTTTGTGTTAGCATCCATTATTGCCATTAAACAAGGATTGTCGTGAAATAATTTATAAAACTTATCAAATTCAGCTTCATTTATCGATAAGTCTTTTATACTAGCAAAAATACAATCTTTCTTGTGCCATTGCCCCTTCCACACTCTTGTTTCTACAGCTAAAATCTTATTATTCTTAGTTTTTAAAGGCAATGGACATTTGTCAGTTTTACCATTTATCATTTCTTGAAAAATAATTTTTGCTTTTTCTTCATCTTCCTTACGGTGCAGTTCTAATATATTTTTTCCATAAATTTCAGTATAACTATATTCCAACTTATCAATTACAGCTCTGTTAACATATAATACTGAACCTTCTAACGATACAACCATCATTAAATCATCGATTGTTTCAAAAAAAGAAAGTACATCTTTATAATTATCCATTTTGCACCTCTCATATATGAAATTTAGAAATAATAAGTTAAATTTTCAAACTTTAAAACCTTTTTTACATTGCTAAGCTTTCTTGCTAGATAATAACCTTAAATGATAAAAAAACTGCCTCTAAAACTTAGAAATATTCTAATCTACAGAAGCAGTTTATTATCATTAATTATTAATATCTATTTCTTATTATTTACACCATTGACATAAGGAAAAATTTCTTTAATTACATTCATTTCAATTATTTTCTTTTCAATCCAAATTTGTGCTAACAACGTTAATATAATAAGGGTTATTATCATCACAAACACCGTATTGACAATGAAATCACCTTCAAATATTGTCATATTGTTACGAAAAAGTGTCATCCCTAAAACAATCAAAGCAAATAGATAGGGGAAAACTCCAAAACTAACTTTAATTCCTTCTGTTTCTGCTTTAAGAAAAACATATTTTTCTTTCAACTCTTCCGTATTAGCTGGATATTCTCTTAGATAAGCTTGAAATAATTCGTCACGGTACTTTCTTTTATTACCATCACAAAACAACATCATCCTCATCCCCTTTATTCTTTTTATATATAAATTTTAACAAATTTTCTCATATTTTAAAATCTTTTTATTAAATATTAATAAGTTTTTCTAAAAAAGATTGTTTATCAACAAAACGATTTTTAAAATCCAATTTTTTTATAAAAAAACACAGTGGCAACAATCCACTGTGTTTTTATTTCATTCAATTTCAATAACTTTTGAAGTATCTGGTTTATGTCTTTTGGGTACAACTATATTTAAGATTCCATTGTCTAATTTTGCAGTAATTCCATCAATATCAGCATCTATCAGGTGAACCGTTCTTGACATTGATGAACATCTACGCTCGCGATGAATATAATTTTTATCAGTTTCTTCCTTTGTTTCCTCTTTATTAACGGAAATTGTCAATTTTCCATCATCCAATGATAATTTTATATCATCTTTTTGAAATCCCGGCATTTCAGCCTCTACAACATATTGCGTCCCCATATCTTGCACATCAATCTTAAAAGTATCTGCAGCTAAACTTCGTCTAATCGGCCAATTATCCGCAAAAAAATCATCTAACATATTGCGGAAATCATCAAATCCTGAATTAATTAAGTCATTGTTTTTTCTGTTAAACGGAATTAAACCTGCCATAATTAACCACTCCCTTAGACAAATATTAAATTAGAATTAATATTTAACAATTAATACTAACTCTAATTATTATTTACCATATAGGAGTAGGAGAGTCAATACTTTTTGTATATAATATCCATCATTCTTATCTTTACTAAGAATAAATCATTTTTTTAGTCATCCCACCATCAATAACAATATTTTCGCCTGTAATGAAGTCATTTTTTTCATCAGCCAAAAACAAACATAAACTCGCGATATCTTCAGGCTTGCCAACTCTTTGAGCCGGATGCTGTTCATGATCCGCTGTTGTTAAAGCACTATAATTTTGGTGTTCAATCCACCCCGGACTAATAGCATTAACAGTAAAATTTTTAGCCCTAACCGATATTGCTAAAGCATGTGTTAATGCCACTATTCCACCTTTTGAGGCAGCATAAGCTTCTGAATGTTCTTCTGACATTAAAAATCTAGTGGAGGAAATATTAATGATTCTACCATATGTTTCTTTCTGATAGTGCCTTATAAATTCTTGAGCCAAAATAAAACTTGCTCTTAAATTTACATTTATAACTTCATCCCATTCTTCAATGGTAAGTTCTAGTAACGGTTTAAAATTTGTTTTACCAGCATTATTAATTAGAATATCAACCCTTTGATATTTTGCTAAAATTTTTTCAAAAACAACTTTAGTTTTTTTGACATTAGTTAAATCAATTTTATAAAAATCGGCTTTTAATCCTGCTTTTTTATATCCAAGAAATAAATTTTTACCATTATTAGCATCAATATCAAGCCCTACAACAATTGCCCCTAATTTTAAAAATGCTAAGCTAATAACTTTGCCAATACCATTAGCAGCACCTGTAACAATTACAATTTTCCCTTGATAATTCATAAATGCCCCTTCCCAAGATAGCTCAAAAAATAATAGCCAACAAATTGTTGGCTATTAGGTATACACTATTCTCTTTTTGCCATGCTTTTATCTAAGTATAAAATAGCACCAGGTCTATCACCCATCATTTTCAACTTATCTAAAATCTCAGAAGCATTTGCCTCTTCTTCAACTTGTTCTTCGATAAACCATTGTAACATAATTTGTGTAGCATAGTCTTTTTCTTTTAACGCCAACTCATACAATTTGTTAATTAAAGCAGTAACATGCTTTTCATGAGTTAATACTTGCTCAAACAATTCCGCCATAGAAGAAAAATTGCGTTTTGGTGCATCAATTGTTTTAAAATCAATGCTAGCACCGCGATCAAGTAAATAATTATAAAATTTCATAGCATGAGAGTATTCTTCCTTTGCTTGTAAATCTAGCCAATGAGCAAACCCCTTATAAGTATTTTCTGCACAATACGCTGACATTGATAAATATAAATAAGCTGAATACATTTCTGCATTTATTTGCTCATTTATTGCTTCTTGCATTTTTTTACTGATCATAGTACCACTCCATTCATATTTTACTAAATAAAACTATGTTAATATTATACTATGATTGTAAAAATAATGCAAAATAAAAAGGTTATTATTTATTAATAGTTATTCATTTTCTTCTTTAACTTCCATATCCTCAGTTACACCATCAAGCGTAATTTTACCAAGCTTACCAGCTCGATATTCATTTAAAATAACTCGGCGGACTTTTTCTTGGTCAATAACTCCACCACTTCTTAGACACCCACGTTTTTTACCAATTAGATTTATAATTTCTTCCACACTATCAGGAAGCTCTTCTTTAATCTTATATCGTTCCACCAAAAATTTCGCATGATTTATTTTCATCAACTTAATAAAATTAATAATGACCTTCTCCATATCATAAACTTCATCATTAATTGCACCACTAATTGCTAATCTAACCCCTACTAATTGATTTTCAAACTTTGGCCATAAAACCCCCGGAGTATCCAAAAGCTCTAAATTTTTATTGATTTTTATCCATTGCTTCGTTCTAGTAACTCCTGGCTTATCTGCAACTTTAGCCTTAGTTGCTCCTAGTAACTTATTAATAAGTGAAGATTTACCAACATTAGGTATCCCTAAAATCATTGCTCTAGCAGCTCTCGCATTAACACCCTTATCGGCTAATTTATTGACTTTATCATGCGCTAAAGCTTCTACCTTGCTAATCAACGTTTTAATACCTTTGCCATTTATCGAATCAATCGCAACAACATCAATACCTTCTTGCTTAAATTTTTGAATCCAAGCTTTTGTCGCTTCATCATCAGCCAAATCTGCTTTGTTTAAAGCAATAATATGTGCTTTGTTACCGATGATTTCCTTGATAACCGGATTTGCACTACTATAGGGAATTCTAGCATCCAGTAGTTCAATTACCACATCAACTAATTTTAAGTTTTCTTTAATCATTTTCTGAGCTTTAAACATATGCCCCGGAAACCAATTTATGTGGAGATTCTCCAACTCATTATCTTCTATCATATTCTTAACCTCACTATCTTAAAATACTGCTAATAATAATTTATAAACTCATCATTAATAAACAAATAAAAACGACACCAACAAAAGTAGTGTCGTATCATTATAATATATATCCTTCGCAAAATCAAAACTTTAACTAAATAGAGTTTAGATTAAGTAATAAATATTTCCGGTTCCCTGCGAACTTTAGTGAAATTATTGATTAAAAAATCTTTTAGGTTATCCATTATCTTATGATTAAAGGCCTTCACTGCAACTTGATAAATTTTAATACAAGCACAACACTTTGTGCGCTTTTTACTAGACTATATTAGCATCTGAAAAATCAATAGCACAATTCGGACAATTTTTAGAATATATTCCACACTTAATGCAATCATCATTAATGTCAGGTACAAAGTCTCTTTTTACTGAAATTTGTAACAATATTTACATCTAATACATCAGACCGTTCTGTAGCAACTAATCTATTATATGAATGCTTCCCAAGAAATGTACTTCCCGCAATAGTAATAAAGCCTCTGCTTTTCGATATTGTTATCCAAGCTAACGTTGTATCACTATAATCACAATTACCATAAACAACCGCAATAACTTTAGTGTTATTACCCTCAATATTATTAAAATATTCTCTTAAAAGTTCAGGAACTCTTCCCGCATATAACGGAATTCCAACTATTAAAACATCACTACTTTGAAAGGATTTTGCTTTAATTCTCCCTTTGAGCAATCCGCTTCAAATTCAACAAAACCACTAGCAACACCTCTAACTACCTTCGCAGTAGTACAAGTTGCACTAAAATATAATAAATTTTAATACATCTAACCCTTTTTTATTTGACAATAATTTCAAGAAATATTTACTAACTCAATTACAGTATTAAAATGTTTTTTATCAAACCTCAAATCTAAAACTACATTTGGATTGAGCCTTGTTAATAATTCATTAAGATGCTTTTTGCCTTTTTTATATTTCATCAATGCCGATTGCCTTTAAATAATTATAAATTCCATCATAATATTTAGTCGCACGCGTGTTATCGACATTGTCTCCTTTGGGAATAAAAATAACCATCCCTTGGCGTGCTCTTGTCAACAGTACTCGATATGAATTTTTCAAATAAATGCGCTTATTAATTGAATTAACATTATTCCAGCGCTTCCCTGAAAAGTTATAATAATTCCATTCATTATTTTCAAAACGTAAGTCTGCATCCCAGGCCACAATTGAATAATCTAGTTCTAAGCCTTGAATATCAAACTCAGTCACAACATCTTCTAAATAATAACTTGAACGAACATCACTCTTTTCGTTCAAAAACCAATTTTCTACAGAAATATCATTCTTTACAAATATACCTTCTGGTTTAAGACGTAAAGCCCCGCTACTAGCAAGAAGACCATAACGAGTTGTTCCTTGGCATTGTGTTCTTATCCACGCCTTCGCTTTCGCAATTTCTCTTGTTATAATAATAGGATATTTAAACTTACATCTATCATATAAAACTTTCGCCTTGTTTATGTTTACATCCAGAATGGCTTTGATTAGATCCGCTAAATCAGGAGTACGGAATGATCGAACCGATGTAGATAAATGTAACTTTTCAACTTCATAAACATTTAATCCCATAATCAGATCTTTCCATTCATTGCTTCTCCGATATTCTTCGTCATTAAGATTAGGGGTGATATAGACATCCCAATCAAGAAATTGTCGCCTTAAAGAATCAAACCATTCCGGCAGTCCTGCCTCACCTGTATTAATTTCTTGTCCACCACCAACAAGACAAATAATCACAGCCCACTCCTTATGTCTATCCATTGTGCTAATTAAAAATTCCGGTTCACTGTAATCAAAATCTTTAATACCTTTTTTAGTTAGCATGAACTTTGATATTTGTTCTTTGGTCCAAGCTCGTTGTGCTTCATCAAAAATTACAACTCGTTCCGGAGGAATATTATTATTTTCAACAAAAGAATCTCGATATTTATGAATGACCTGTATAAACGCCGACGTACTACGCAATGCATCCTTTTTTGTTATCTTTTCATTAATATTTTGTCCTTGAAGCACCTTGTCGCGAGCCAGTGCCTCTTGCAAAACAGCCACCAACGGGAAATTACCTGATAAAAAAACTGCATGTTCACCTTTTTTTGCCTCAGACCTCTGAATAGCAACATTAAGACCCACTAAGGTTTTCCCTGCTCCAGGCACACCAGTAACAAAGCAAATAGATTTTTTTTGATTAGCTTTGCTATATTCTATAATTTTATTTATTTCTTTATTTGTAACAGTTAAATTTTCGGCTCCAGCATCACTGCGAGTAATATCATCAACATTATGTCCTCGATATAATGCCTGTGCCGCCTCAATAATAGTTGGAGTAGGTAAATATTCAGAGTTTTCCCATTCGAAGTAGTCAAAAACTGCTTCTAAATATTGACCTGAAACATATTTAATTGCCTCTGCTATATTATTTGAATTACACTTTATTGGCTCAATGATTCTAGAACACTCTTTTATAATTAATTCAAGTGCAACTGCATTTGTAGATATCATTATCGGCACAATCAATTTGTTATGACTTTCCTTTTGGAAATTTCGTAAATCAAGTGCATAGTCATATACTTGATCATAAGTCGAAGATTTATATTCGTCATCGCCACATTTGAATTCCAAAATGAATACAATGTTTTGATAAAGAATAATAACATCTACCCGCTTTCCCATTCGTGGAATTGTATATTCAAATATTATCCGTCCATTATTAAAGTCAACCAATTGCTTTTTTAATATAGAAATTTCCATTTCCCAAGTGTTACTTTGTTGAATTTTCGTTTCTGCTGAAGCATCATTTTTATATATAATACCAAGAATTTCAGAATCGGATTTATTTAAAAAATCCTCAATTTCAGAAGAATAATAGGACCTTAAATTGCGCATTTTTTCACCTCAAATTAAAACAAAAGCTTTGATGTCTAAAAATTTTTAAACTATTTATTCTACACTGACCTTGTTTCAAATAAGCCTATTAAATATTCCTTGTTGCCCAATTTATCTACTAACAGCATTTCTTTTACTCCATCATAGGGCAACTCATATTCTATATTTTCCATATAATCTATTGCTGATTGCATTTGCTTAATAAGCAATCTATCATCATCATATATTCCACTAACAATTAAATGTACTCTCCTATCAACACCCTATAACTTATACATTCTAAAAATCTGTTTGTTAGTTTTTATTAATTATAGAAAAGTCATTCTAAATTAATA
>RRZU010790325.1_pt1 | contig 10110 bp, 9 predicted proteins | sample 2165561 | NCBI WGS metagenome assembly RRZU01 (sample SAMN10456909, study PRJNA506462) | wastewater metagenome | isolation source: wastewater sludge | place: USA: Moscow, Idaho
CTTGCACTGCCATTACAGCAATATGATTTTGGTATAATATTCTCCATTTTAAATTAAAACCCTTTGTCCATTGTTATTTTTATATTCTACAAGATAATTATTTACAGGAACTGAAAAGCTTCGATGAAAAGTAGAAACTACTCTCTAAAGCGATTGTCAATTATATCCAAATAAATATAGTGAAGTTGCAGAAAAACTTAAAGAAATGACTTTATAAAAAATTAAATAGTACGCTTTTAGTACGCTGGAATAAAAACAACCCTGAAAAACCTTGAATCAACAAGGCTTACAGGGTTTTGTGTTCTTATTCCCACTCGATCGTCGATGGTGGTTTTGATGTTATGTCGTAAACAATACGGTTTACGCCTTTTACTTCGTTTACAATACGACGTGATACACGGTCTAATACTTCGTAAGGAATTTGAGCCCAGTCGGAAGTCATTCCGTCAGAGCTTGTAACAGCTCTTAATGCGATAGTGTGACAATATGTTCTTTCATCACCCATTACCCCAACCGAACGAATATTAGGTAGGCATGCAAAATATTGCCATATCTTACCTTCTAAGCCTGCTTTAGCAATTTCATCACGGAAAATTGCATCTGCTTCTCTGGTAATCGCTAATTTTTCTTCGGTGATTTCACCTAAAACTCTAATTGCTAAGCCCGGACCTGGAAATGGCTGACGCCATACTAAGTGATGAGGAATTCCAAGTTCAGTTCCTACCGCTCTTACTTCGTCTTTAAACAATTCTCTTAATGGTTCAATTAATTCTAATTCCATATCTTCAGGCAAGCCACCAACATTATGATGACTCTTAATTGTTGCGGAAGTTTTAGTACCACTTTCTACAACATCAGGATAAATTGTCCCTTGTACTAAGAAATCAATTTTACCCAATTTATTAGATTCTTCTTCAAACACTCTAATAAACTCTTCGCCGATAATTTTTCTTTTTCTCTCCGGATCGGAAACACCGGCTAATTTACCTAAGAACCTATCTTTCGCATCAACACGAATTAAGTTCATATCAAATTGTTCTCTAAAGATAGCTTCAACTTGATCGCCTTCATCTTTACGCAATAAGCCATGATCAACAAAAACACAAGTTAATTGCTTGCCTACCGCTTTATGTACCATTACTGCTGCTACTGAGGAATCAACGCCACCAGATAACGCACATAATACTTTTTTGTCGCCAACTTTATCTTTTATTTCTTGAATTTTAGTTTGTGCAAAAGATGCCATATTCCAATCACCTTTTACATCGCAAATTTTAAACAAGAAATTATATAACATAGTTTTACCGAAAGGAGTATGTTCAACTTCAGGGTGGAATTGTACACCATATAGTTTTCTATCTTCATTCATCATTGCTGCAACCGGACATTCTTTAGTACGAGAAATAACACTAAAACCTTCAGGAGCTGCTGATACATAGTCCATATGACTCATCCAAGACTCATTATCACTATCGATGCCTTCAAACAGCGTTACTGTTGTATTAAGTACTACTCCGGTTTTGCCATATTCACCAACTTTTGCATTTTCAACTTTTCCGCCCAATGTATGTGCCATAAATTGATGACCATAACAAATCCCAAGTACTGGTACATTTAATTCAAATACTTTGGCATCAGCTTTCGGTGTATCATCACCATAAACACTGTTAGGTCCACCAGTAAAGATTATTCCAGCTGGTTTTTTTGCTTGTATTTGTTCAATGCTATAATCGTAAGGAACTATTTCACAATAAACGCCCCATTCTCTTACTCTTCTAGCGATTAATTGGTTATATTGCCCACCAAAATCCATAATTAAAATCATTTCTTTATTATCCACTAAACAATTCCTCCTCAGTCTTATCTAAACGACTATACCACATTTTTTTATTTGTTGTAAATACCTTTTAACAGAGTTTCTTTACGCAAGTCTTTGCATTCACAATGACCTTCTGCTGGCATTTGTCTAATTGTATCTAAAATGATTTTACCAATCATCGGTGCATCATCATAAAAAATATCTTCTAATTCTTGATGTGACCATTTTTTAACCAAACCTTCACCGTAATTTACCACAAAATATAAACCGGCATAACAAGCACCTATTTCTCGTGCTAAGTATACTTCCGGACAAATACTTTGTCCTACAATATCGGCATGACCCTTTAGCATCGCAATTTCGGCCGGACTTTCAAAATGGCGACCTTCGGTATTAGCATAAATTCCTCTGGTAAATATTCTACCATTATAATTTCCCTTAGTGTTTTCAATCAGCTTTTCCCTTATCTCTTGACAGAGCGAATCCCGCATTATTAATAAATATTTACCCTCTAACCCAACGTCTTTGCGTTGAGATAAATCAAGATAATCATCCGGTATTAAAAAGTCTCTAGTGTCAAGCAAAGTATTAACCGTACCAACACCACCCTCGGCAATAATACGTTTTACACCAGCTTCACGGAAGACCCAAAATAATTGGCGAGAAGCATCGGCTCTACTTACACCGGTACGCCAACCATGCATTTTGCAGGTTAAAACTTTTTTATCACCAACCCTAAACAATCTAAACCACGGGCTTTGACCATAAGGTGTTTCAAAAAATAAATTATCTTCTAAAATTTCAATATCTTCAGCCATTGACTTGCTCGGAAAATCACTTGATAATGTTCCTGACCCGCCAATAACAGCATATTCTACTTTGGGAATGTTCATCTTAACACCTCTAAAATTTTTTAATTATATTGTATTCCGTATCACGTTGTGCCGGAATTTTACCACTTGCTGTAATCAGATTAACCATTTTATTGATAGACATCTCATATGCCGTACCAGCTGCTCTCACTACATTTTCCTCTAACATAATACTGCCTAAATCATTGGCCCCGAAGGCTAAAGTAATCTGACCAGTTTCTTGTCCTTGCGTTACCCAAGATCCTTGAATATGTTCAATATTATCTAAATAAATTCTGGTAACAGCCAATGTTCTTAAATATTCCCAAGCATTTGTCTTCTTACCACCAAGCTCAGTATTACCCGGTTGAAAAGTCCAAGTAATAAAAGCCCTAAAACCACCGGTTTTTTCTTGTAATTCTTTAATCTTTTGCATATGTTCTATTCTTTGTTCTAAGGTTTCTCCAAATCCGATAACCATCGTCGCTGTACTTTTCATGCCTATCTTATGTGCTTCTTCCATTACATTAAGCCACTGATCTGCTGTTATTTTTTTCGGACTTATTTTATATCTAATTTCATCCACTAAAATTTCCGCACCACCACCCGGTAGAGAGTCCAAGCCAGCTTCGTGTAGTGAAAGTAACACTGCCTTAACCGACATATTTTCCTGCTTAGCAATATGGACTATTTCGGCTGGTGAAAAGGAGTGAATCGTAATATTATACTTACTTTTTATCATTTTCAATAAATCAACATAGTAACCTAGTCTTAAGTTTGGATTTAACCCACCTTGAAGCATTATTTGTGTTCCACCGGCTTCAATAGTTTCTTTGATTTTTTCCATAATTACTTCATTACTCAAAACATAAGTATCAGAGTTTTCTTCTTTACGATAAAATGCACAAAACTTACATTCACTAGTACAAATATTAGTATAGTTGATATTTCTATCCACCACAAACGACACTACATTATCAGGATGTTTTTGTTGTCTAATTTTATCAGCCATTTTACCTAGCACTAAAATATCTTCATGCTTCAATAAATTTAAAGCTTCTTGGGCACTAATAGACATCTACTCAACCTCCACAAACTCTATTTTCGGCATTTTATCTATTAAGCCATTATTATAGGCTAACTCATAAAATTTTAACAGTGCTTCTTTGTGCTTAGCTGTAAAGTCCCAATTTAAAACCTTTAAATACTCACTTATTTGTTCTGCTGTAAAAGAAACTTTATTTAGGACTGACTCAATCGCTAAATTTTTATTGTTAAAACCATCCTTAAATCCTTGTACTATTTTATCATGTGCAAATTTCAAGTCAGCTTTATCCAACTTAGCTTCATTATTAACAACCCACACTGCATAGACCATCGGCAATCCTGTCAAGACTTTCCACTCTGCTCCAATATCATAATAAAACAAATCTGCCTGCCGATTATGATAGGAAAATAAAGCATCATCACCAATTAATAAGGTCGCTTCGGCCTCATTAGAAATGATATTATTCATATCAACATTGATTATCTCATAGTTACAATTTAAAGAATAAGCTTCTTTTAAAACTATTTTTAATAAACAATGTGAGGTCGCAGATTTGGCTGTTAGATTTATTTTTTTATTATCAAGCTCAGTTATCGGCTTTTTAGAAACTAATAAAATACTTTGCACTGCACCATCAGCACTGATTGAGACATTTGGTAATATTTTAAGTTTATCATTATTTAGTGCATATATTATGGAAGAAACCGGAGTAATATCCAATTCTCCATTTATTATTTTCGAATTTAATATTGCTGGCACTGCTGACTCAATATTAAATTCACTTCTCATATTGGTAGTTTCTATCGCAAAGGTTAGAGGAAGACAATTGACAAAATTAATATGCCCTAAAGAAATTTTTGGCATCATTAGTCCTCCTTACGTTGTATTGCTTGGTAAAAAGTATCACGTTCAATCGGAATATAGCCGGTTTCAGCAATAATATTGATTATTTCTGCTTTAGTGATATTTTTCTTAGTTTTAGCTCCGGCAGCATGTATTATTTTTTCTTCTTCAACTGTTCCATCTAAATCATCTACCCCAAACGCTAAAGAAAGCTGCGCAATTGGCATTGTTAACATCATCCAAAAGGCTTTAATATGATCTATATTATCTAAAATCAAGCGTGCAATCGCAATAAATTTTAAATCTTCATAAGAACCGCCTCGCTTCAAATCACTAAAGCCCGTATTGGCTGGATGAAAGGGAAAGGCGACAAAAGCTTGAAACCCACCGGTTTCATCTTGAATGTCCCTTAGCGTAAATAAATGCTGTAATCTTTGCGCTATTGTTTCAATATGTCCATATAAAATAGTGGCATTGGTTGGAATTCCAAGCTTATGTGCCGTTTTAATGGTCTCAATCCATTCTCTAGTAGTAGCTTTGTTCGGGCAAATCTTTTGACGAATCTCATCATCCAAGATCTCAGCACCACCACCAGGAAGTGAATCGAGTCCCGCAGCTTTGAGCTGTTCTAACACTTCTTTGACGCTACACTGTGCAATCTTACTGAAATGAACTATTTCCACCGGCGTAAACGCTTTTAAATGAACCTGTGGCAATTCATTTTTCACAGCACGTACAATGTCTAAATAATACTGAAAATCTTTGGTCGGGTGTAATGCACTCACCATATGTATTTCCGTTAAATCAGGTGTTTTTTGTGCTGTTTCCCTAATAGCTGTTACAACATCATCTTTTTCTAAAACAAAGGCATTAGCAGCACCATCTTTACAAGCAAAGGCACATAAAGGACACCCAGACCCACAAATATTAGTTAAGTTAACATGTCTATTAACATTAAAATAAACTTCTTTTCCGCTCTTTTGTTCTTTTAAGTTTCGGGCAAATTGTGCTAAATCTAAAATTTCACCTTCTAAATAAAGTGCCATCGCTTCATCAAAGTTTATCCGCTCACCGTTTGAAGCTTTTTTCATGGCAGTTTCTAACACTGTCATCTAATTACCACCCTTTGATACTTTCTTTTTCCTCTAAACTAATTATAATTCTTCTTCTTAGAGAAAAAAACCTTTTATAATTTTAATTTTTCTATTTTTTCTGCTATTAAAATTATTTCCTGCAATGCTTCCGATAAAAATTTATTTTTATGATACACAATCTTAAATTTTCGTTTAAAATCAAATTGTGAAATATCAACTATTTTTAATAACCCTTCTTTTAGTTCTTTACAAACAGCCCGCCTTGAAATCACAGTAACACCTAGCCCTTTATAAACGGCTTGTTTGATAGCCTCACTATTATTAAACTCACCGGCTAAAGTCCATGAGGCTTCATTTTCCGCCATAACCTTTTCAAATAAATCTCTAGTTCCACTACCTTGTTCTCTCAAGAAAAATTTTTCCTGCGCTAGCATTTCTTTATCTACATAATCCAGCTTAGCAAACATATGTTGCGCCGCTACAACTAAAACTAATTCATCTTCCATAAATTCTTTTATTGTCAAATACTCTGATTTAACAATACCTTCAACAAGTGCAATGTCAATTTTATCTTCCAGCAACATTTTTTCCAACTTTGTTGTATTATCAACCATTGAAAAAACTCTATTATCACTATAGCGCTTATTTAATTCTTGCAACAATGGTATTAACACACAGCTACCGACAGTAATACTTGCTCCAATTCTCACCGAGAAAGAACTACTAAACTCTTTCATTTTCTCCTGCATCTCTTTGCTAAAATTAACTGCATGTATCGCGTAATTAAGCAGTTTTTCTCCAGCTGAAGTTAAATAAATCTTTTTTCCTAATCGTTCAAATAGTTTCACGCTATAAAAATCTTCAAGTTCTGCAACTGCTTGGCTGACCGCCGGTTGTGTCATATTTAGCTTTTCCGCCGTTTTCGTCATATTTAATAGCTCACACACCCCAATAAAAATATTTAAATGTCGCAAAGTCATATCATTCACCTCTCATATAAGTATCTAATTATCATTATGATATAATAATATTATTTTACATATATATATTAAATCAGTAAACTATACTTAATAAAGGAGTTGAGTTTATGATAAACATTAAACATTTATGGAAAGGGTGTCTTTTTTCACTACTACTGGCCGTACCGGCTTGGTATTTAGGAAAAACATTTCCGTTAATTGGCGGACCGGTCTTTGGTATTTTATTGGGCATGATTATCGCTTTTTGGAAAAGACCACATACCCTAGATGAAGGAATAAAATTTACCGGTAAACAGGTTTTGCAATATGCCATCATTTTATTAGGTTTTGAAATGAATTTATTTACGGTCTTAGCGGTAGGTCAAGCATCCTTATTGATAATACTTTCTACTTTAACCGCCGCTTTTACGACAGCTTATTTTATGGGTAAATTATTGAAGTTAGATCATAATACCACTACTTTAATCGGTGTCGGAACAGCAATCTGTGGCGGTTCAGCAATCGCTGCCACTGCTCCGGTAATAAAAGCTAAGGATAAAGAAGTAGCTTTTTCCATCTCCACCATCTTCCTCTTTAATATCCTCGCTGTTTTTATTTTCCCTGCTTTAGGACATTTTTTAAATCTAAGCGATACTGGCTTTGGCATGTGGGCCGGAACTGCTATTAACGATACCTCTTCGGTAGTCGCTGCAGCCTACTCTTATAGTCAACCGGCCGGTGATTATGCCACTATCGTAAAGTTGACTAGAGCCTTAATGATTATTCCTATTACCGTCTTTTTAGCATTTTTCGCTACTAGAATTAATAAAGAAGAAACAAGCTACAATGTTAGAAAAATTTTTCCTTGGTTTATTCTTTGGTTTGTTGTAGCTTCAATTATCTGTACCACAAATATTTTACCGCATTACATCCTAGCTACATTAACTAATCTTGGAAAATTTTCAATCACACTGTCTATGGTTGCCATTGGTTTAAACACCAATATCAAACATTTACTACAAAATGGTATCAGACCAATTTTCCTTGGATTATGTTGCTGGTTTGCTGTAGCAATTATTTCTTTGATAATTCAACATTTAACCGGACTATTATAAGAAAAAGACGTTTAGCAATAATTTGCTCAAACGTCTTTTCTCTATATTAAAGTCAATATTAAATTATTAACTCATTAACATTTTTACTTTCAATTCATCAACCAAGACACTACCCTTTAAAACTTCTACAATTTTAAAGGCAAAGTCAAAAGAAGTCCCAGGCCCACGTGATGTAATAATATTTCCGTCCACAACTACTTTTTCATTTAAGGAAACTTTAGCTCCTAGCAAATCATTTTCATAACCAGGATAACAAACAGCGTTCTTACCATTTAATAAATTAAGTTTTCCCAGCACGCTTGGCGCGGCACAAAGTGCAGCAATCCATTTACCCTCAGCATCATAATTTTTCAAATGACTCTTTAATTCTTCATGTTGATCTAGCAACGTTGTTCCCGGACCGCCCGGTAAAATAATCATATCAAACTCTTGATAATTAATGTCTGAAAAAACTTTATCAGCTTGAATTATTACGCCTCTAGAACTTTTCACTTCAATTCTGCCCATAATTGATACTGTAGTGGTATCAATATCAGCTCTTCTTAAAATGTCCAAAGTGCTTAAGGCCTCTATTTCTTCAAAGCCATCCGCTAAATGCAATAAAACCTTCATTAATACCCACTCCTTATTTAACATAAGATATTATTATTTTACTATATTTTAATAATAATTTAAAGAGTTATAGCATGCTCTTATGGCTTAGTATTAGTTACTGCCTGCTTTAAAAACTCTTTAAATTCTAATATCTCTTCTTTTTTAGTTGCCCATGAGGTGCAAAAACGCACACAGGTATTGTCAGCATCAATTTTACTCCAGGTAGAGATAAGATAATGCTTGGATATTTCAGCAATTAACCAGTTTGGCAAAATCGGAAAAAGCTGATTAGATTGCGGTTTTACTAAAAAAGAAAAACCCTGTTCGGCTATTATTTCTTGTAATAAAGCTGCCATCTCATTGGTATGTTCGCCCAATTTTAAATATAAATTATCCGTAAAAAGCTCTTTAAACTGTATGCCTAACAACCATCCTTTAGCCATAATTGAACCACGTTGTTTCATAGTAAAGCGAAAATCAGCTTTCAGCTTGTCATTGATTAAAACCAAGGCTTCTCCAAACAACGCCCCTACTTTTGTGCCACCAATATAAAATGCATCCACTAACTTCGGTAAATCTGTCAATTTCAAATCACTATCTTGTGCTGTAAGCCCCATCGCCAATCTTGCGCCGTCTAAATATAGCAATAAGCCTTGTTCTTGACAATATGTATAAAGATTTTCTATTTCTTGTTTGGAATAAATAGTGCCAATTTCAGTAGGGTTAGAGATAAACACCATTTTAGGTTGTACCCAGTGTTCATTTTCATGTTGTTCCAATATCGGTTTTATTAATTCCGGCGTTAACTTACCATCCGGTGTTATAATATCTAGAATTTTATGTCCACTAGCTTCAATTGCTCCAGTTTCATGAATATTAATATGTGCAGTATTCGCCGAAATAACCGCTTGATATGGTCTTAAAATATGAGCAATCAATGTTAAATTGGTAATTGTACCACCAGGTAAAAAATGAATTTCCGCGTCTTTAGAATCAATTGCCGTTAAAATCATTTCTTTAGCTACCGCACAATAATCATCCATACCATAGCCATCATTTTGCTTTAATCCCAAAGCACTAATTGCCGTTAAGATATTATGATGCACAGATTCACTATAATCATTTTTAAAACTATACATAACAATCCTCCTATTGAAAATTATCTTTACACTACCACTATCTTTATCGTTTTAATTTAATCATTATAACTTTATATCCTGGTATTTTCTAGTGTTTTATAAAATAATATCGCCGGATAAAATTAAAAACCACCGTTAATCGGTGGTTAATTTTTTTCTGGCAGGGGCAGTAGGACTTGAACCCACAACCAACGGTTTTGGAGACCGCTACTCTACCAATTGAGCTATACCCCTATGGAGCGGAAAACGAGATTCGAACTCGCGACCCTCGCCTTGGCAAGGCGATGCTCTACCACTGAGCTATTTCCGCATTTCTTACGATAGTAATTATTTTATCATATTTATGTATTTATAACAAGATTTTTTCTGGTTAAAATTGTTTTAATTCCTTTTAAATACTATATCATTAATACTTTTATCTTTTAAAAACAAAAGTGTTCCCTTCTTACAGGAAACACTAGTTTTTACAACTTACGACTACCACGTTTAGTCATATGAATATTTTCTTTACATAGCGGACAATTGCTATGGTCATAGGTAGTTACATCTAAGTTTAACAAAGCTTTATAAGGAACTTCACCAAAGCTAGCTTTTCCGCCACTACGATCAACTAACATCCCAATACCAACCGGAATTCCTCCTTGCTCA
>RRZU010274201.1_pt1 | contig 10109 bp, 7 predicted proteins | sample 2165561 | NCBI WGS metagenome assembly RRZU01 (sample SAMN10456909, study PRJNA506462) | wastewater metagenome | isolation source: wastewater sludge | place: USA: Moscow, Idaho
CGCATCGCGACGGCGGTGGCGCTGCTTGGGCTCTGCCTCGTGCTGCTGCCGGCCTTCCTCTCGTGGAGCTCCGGCCGCGAGCATGCGGAGGCGCTGAGCAGGAACACTCGGGCCATCGAGCGGGCCTCCGACGACGAGCTGTCGTCGCGTCTCGAGGCGGCCCGCGTCAGCAACGCGACGATCGCCGAGATCCTCGCGCGAGACCCCTACGGTCCCGGTTCGACGGCGGCGTCCTCGTCGCTCAACCCCCTCCTCCTGCCCGGAAGCGACGTGATGGCCCGGTTGATCGTGCCCGTCATCGACGTCGATCTCCCGGTGTTCCCCGGCGTCGACGAGTCCGCCCTCGGCCGCGGCGCGGGCTGGCTGCCCGGCACGTCGCTGCCGGTGGGCGGTGCCCGCACCCGCAGCGTGATCGCCGGCCACTCCGGACGGCTCGAGGCCGACTATCTCACCCGGCTCGACGAGCTCGCTCAGGGCGACATCTTCCTCGTCGAGGTGCTGGGCGAGACGCTGGCATATCGGGTGACGGACACCCGCGCCGTCGACCCCCGCGACCTGACGGCGCTGCGTCTGGAGGACGACCGAGACCTGGTCACGCTCGTCACCTGCACGCCCCGCGGCGAGAACACCCACCGGCTCCTGGTGACGGGCGAGCGCATCGACCCGACCACGGCCACCGATCTGGCGGCAGAGGCCCAGCTGTCGCGCGACGCACCCGGCGCCGGCCCGCCCTGGTGGCTCCCCGTCCTCCTCCTCGGCACCCTCGCGATCCTGGTGTTGACGCGACCCCGGGACCGGTGACGACGATCATCGCCGTCGCTCCGCACCTACCCGAGGCCTGCCCGCGGGACTATTCTTGACACCCATCCGGGAGGTGGGTCACCGATGACGCTGTGGGGCATGGAGTCGTCATCCACAGGAGAGCGCCCCGGAGACCTTCTCCACCGCACGCGGTTCCAGGATCTCTGGAGTCGGCTGCCCCAGATGACCGTGTTGGCCGCGCTTCCAGGGTGGGGAAAGACGACCTGGATGCACCAATGCGCCGAGCATGTCGCGACCTCCACCCCGGGAACGGAGTGTCGCTGGATCCGGGGCCGCGCCGCGCTGACGGCGCTGCTGGCCGAGCGCGCGCCGCACCCCGAGCCCGTCGTCTACCTCATCGACGACGCCCTCGTCGCGGCGGGAGACCCGCTCTGGGACGCCCTCCTTACCTGGACGGACGCGCATCCCCAGACCCGAGTCGTCATCAGCAGCGCCGACATCCCGGACATCGCCCGCGACGACGCAGCCGTCGTCGTGTTGGATGAACGCCACCTCCGGTTCGACGACGAGGAGCTCGGGCGCCTTCGAGGGCTCGTCGCCCGGGAGCACGGCGCGGCGGACCTGGACCCGATCCCGTCGGGTCTCATGGGCTGCCCGCTCATGGTGCACAGGCGGGTGAGCCGGGCGCTCGCCCGCGGCAGGCAAGGGGTCTGGGCCTCGCTCGGGCCGGCCTCCGAGGCGCAGCTCCTCGAACTCCTGATGACCCGCTTCCGCGCGGAAGAGCTCCGCGACTCCGTCCTCATCGCGGCGATGCACGCGGGGCGTGACATGCGAAAGCTGGCCGTGGACGTGCTCGCCCCGTCGAGCGGGCAGCAGGAGGCGCTCGCTCGTCAGTTCGCACGGCTGAGCGCGCTCCCGATGTTCGTCCAGGACGACGACGACGAAGCGGGCGTCGAGTCCTTCGCCTGAACCACACCCGCCTGGACCTTTCTACGTCGGGACGAGGTTCCCGCGCAGCGGGAACGCAACGGGGCGGCCGCGCTCGCCCGAATGCGATCCGCGGGGAGGGTCACGGGTCTGCTTTCCCAGCTGTTGGACCTGGGGCTCCTGCGTGACGCCGAGCAACTGGTCACCGCCGAGTTCCGCCGGTTCCTGATCTTCGTCGACGCCACCAACACCGAGCTTCTGCTCAGCGCGGCCATCGACCCTGGCCGCTATCCAGCGCTCGGGCTGCTCCGGTCGCAGCTGCACATCCGGCGCCACGGCCCATCGCCCCGCACACGTCACGACGCCGAAGCCGCCTCGGCGGTGCTCCGCGCACGCCCCGGGGCCACCGTCCCGGCGGAACTCTCCCGGAGCTGCCTGCTCGCTTTCGCGGCCGTCGCCGCCGGCGAGCGGAGGCTCGCCGTCCGGTCGCTCCACCACATCGCGGAGATGATCGAAGCCTCGCCGGAGACACTCGAGCGCGACACTCCGCGGCGGACCCGAACCATCGGCAACCTGTACCTGGCGTACTGGGCCGCGCTGCAGCTGGATCGTCACCGCGCGGCGCTCGCGCTGGCAACCGTCATGTTCGACCTGTCGGAACCGAGCGACCAGCTCTACTCGATGGAGATCGTCAGCCTCATCACGGCGCAAGACCTCGTGGGCCTGCGCTCGCTGTCGTCGGCGGGAGATCCCCCGCCACCCACGCCTGCGAGCCATGCCGCCTCCCTCGTCCTGCTCGAGGACGGCGAGGACGCGGCGTCGCTCGGCTACCTGAGGCCCATCATCGAAAGGCGCGGAGCCCAGCCTTCACGCTCGGGGATCGACGCCCTGACGCTCATGGTCCGCGCGCTCGTGGAGGCGCCCCGCCTCCGCGTGGCTGACGTCAACGAGGCGGTCGAACGCAGCAGCTCGCACTGGCAGGACCGCGAACCGAGCAGCTTCGTTGCCTGCGCGGCGATGGTGGCCTACGCGGCCCTCGGCGCCCGGGACGAGGCGCGGGAGCTGATTCGCTCTGTTCCTCCCTCCGACGATGTGTTCCACGCCCTCGCCCGCGCGTTCTGGTTCCAATGGGAGGGCCGGTTCCCGGAGGCCGTGGAGATCTGCGAGCGGTTCGCGGACCACCCCGCTCCGCGCCTGTCCGTTCTGGCCCGCACCCTCGTCGCCGCATCCCGCGTGGCGCTCGACCAGGAGCACCTGGCCCGCGCGGAGCTGGAGTCGCTGTGGCGGACAAGCCCCGCGCCGCGGCTGCTCCGGTTCGCCCTCCGCTTCGTGCCGGAGACGGTGGCGCAGCAGATGGTCCAGTTGGGCGACCGCCTACCCGCGCAGCTTCGCCTCGCCCTCGCCGACGCGGCCGACGACGCGCGCCCGCTGCGGTGGCACGCGCGCCCGCAGCTCACGCCCAGCGAGCGCGAGGTGCTGCTGCTCATGCGCCGCGGCGGCACCAACAAGGACATCGCCGCCGCGCGGTTCGTGACCCCGGGGACCCTCCGGAGCCAGATCAAGACCCTCTACCGCAAGCTCGACGTGTCCACGCGCGAGGAGGCGCTGGCCCGGGCGGCGGAGCTAGACCTCCTGTAGCGGCCCTCGGTCCCGAACCCGCTCAACGCCGCTGAGCGCGAGGCGGAGAGGGGTGAAATCAGGGGGAGAAGAAGCCCGAGGAGCGGGATCTCAGCCGCGGCCCCGTCCTAGCTTCGTGCCCGGTGGGGGCCACAGGGACGCCCCCAGACGGGGGTAAAGAACCATGTCAGGAACGGTTTCGCTGGCGAACCCACACACCGCGCGGCGCGTCGACACCACGTGGGCAGCACGGGCCGACGACGCCTTCCGCGCCCACTATCCCTCGCTCCGGCGCCGCGCCGCACACATCGGCGGCGCGCTGCTGGACGGTGAGGATCTGCTCGCCGAGGCGTTCGAGGGGATGCTGCGGCAATGGAGCCGTGGGCACGCGGCCAGCAGCGGCGTCGCCGGGTATCTGACGCGCTCGATGCGCAACCGGGTGATCGACGAGCCCCGCTCTCCCCGGTCTCGCGTTCGGGGCTACCTGGACGGCGAGGAGTTCGCCGTCGAGGCGCAGCCCGACTTCCGCCTCGAGTGCGCGCAAGAGGTCGCCTGGGTGAGGAAGGCCCTCGCCCGGCTCCCCCGCGGCCATCGGGATGTGCTGGCGTCGACGATCGTCGACGGCCGGACGCCCCGGGAGCTGGCCGCGGAGCTCGGCTGCACGCCCAACTCGCTCTACTCGCTGAACAGGCGCGCGAAGCACCGGCTGCGGAGGGAACTGCTCCGGGTCGTGCTGGAGGAGGACGCGCCCGAGGCCTGCCTGGACCATGCCCGTCGTCTTCCCGACGTCGTCACCGACCGCCTGGAGGACATGAGCCCGGCCTCGACGGCGGTCCGGCACGCCGTCGAATGCGGCCGATGCTCTCAGGCATGGGACCGGTTCGCGGAAATCAAGGCCATCCTGAACGGCTGAGGCGGTCCCCTCGTCGGCGACCGCGCTAACCCCAGGCCATGACGAAGCCCGACTCGCCCGCTGCTAGCCTCAGAACGCACCCCGGCAGTCGCGACGCGGCTGACGATGGCCCAGGAAGGCGGCGCATGAGACTCACCACCGAACGGTTGACGATCCGTCGCTTCGAGGCGGACGACTGGCGAGACCTGCACGACTATCTGTCCCAGCCCGAGGTGGTGGAGCACGAGCCATACGACGTCTTCTCGGAAGAGCAGGCGAGGCAGGAGGCCATCGGCCGGGCCGCGGACCCGGCGTTCTGGGCGGTCGAGTCGCGCAGCGAGGCCAAGGTGATCGGCAACGTCTGGCTGGGCGAGGGCGGCCAGGACACCCGGGAGCTGGGCTATGTGTTCAACGCCCGCTACTGGGGCAACGGATTCGCCGCGGAGGCCTGCCGGGCCCTGATCGAATGGGCCTTCGCGCAGGGCACGCACCGGATCGTCGCCGAGTGCAACCCGCTCAACCAGGCCTCCTGGCGCCTCCTCGAACGGCTCGGCTTCCGCAGGGAAGGACACCTGGTCGAGAACGTCTACTTCCGACGCGACGACGACGGGCATCCAATGTGGCAGGACACCTACGTCTACGCGGTGCTTGCCAGCGAGTGGGATGACGTCGCCGACTCGACGAGTTCCTGACAGAACGAGACACAGAAGGCGAGCTTCACCGGCGGCTACGCCACCCGTTCCAGGAGTCGCGCGTGAGAGACTGCCCGCATGGCGCACAATCTCCAACGAGTCTTCAGGATGCCGTTCGCGAGCATCTACCCGCTCTACATCGAGAAGGTCGAACGCAAGGGCCACACCGAGGAGGAGCTCGATCAGGTCCTCACCTGGCTGACGGGCTACGACAAGGCGGGCCTCCAGAAGGCGATCGACGACGAGGTGACACTCGAGGCCTTCTTCGCCGAGGCGCCGGGGATGAACCCGAACACATCGCTCATCACGGGCATCATCTGCGGCTACCGGGTCGAGGACATCGAGGACCCGCTGATGCAGAAGATCCGCTACATGGACAAGCTCGTCGACGAGTTGGCCCGCGGCAAGAAGATGACCTCCATCCTCCGCGCGTAGCATCCGCCACCTTCCCTCTCACGGCGCTTCCGGCGAGGAAGCAGGACCTCGCCCATTTGACCGCTGACGCGGAGGCTATGCCCACAGGGACGTGACGGGCATCGCCCAAAGGCGATCTCCAACCCGTCCCGCTGGGCCAAGGTGCATCACCACGCCCGCGATGCACTCGTCTCCGAGCCGGTCCCGGAGCAGCGCGAGGTGCTTGAAATCTCGGGTTTGCGCCGACCCTGCCGCCTTTACCTCAACCGCGATTACCCCACGGTCGGTCTCGATGATGACGTCCACCTCGGCTCCGTTGCGATCCCGGAAATGGGACAGCTCGAAAGGCGTCTCGCTCCAGCCCTGTTGACGTCGCAACTCATTGACGACGAAGGTCTCAACCACTCCGCCCAGGTGATCCACACCGAGTGGCGACAGGAGCCTTTCGGCCGTGTGGTTGTTGAGAGCGGCCAGTAGGCCAGAGTCGGTCACATAGCACTTGGCCCTGCGCGTCTGCCTAGAGGTCAGGCTGCGGGACCACTGCGGCAAGGTCGTGGTGATGAACAGCGCCTCCAAGATGTCGAGGTAACGCTGCACCGTCGATCGAGCCACGCCCAGGGTTTCCGCGAACCGCTCCAGCACCAACTCCGCGCCTGGTGCCGCCGCCACCAGCATGAGAAGGCGGCGAAGCACTGGCACCTGCAGTGTCCCCAAGTCCGCAGAGTCCCGTTCGAGCAGGCGGTCCGCATAGCCCTTCAGCCACAGTCCCATGGCGCGAGGCGAAAGACCCTGCACCGCTGGATAACCGCCACGAACCATGCGACCGACGATATCTCCGCGGTCCGGCTGCCGGCCGATCGCCCCGGCGGGGTCCGCCGACAGCCTGGTCACCCAGTCGTCGACGCGCTGCTCGATCTCCCCCTGCGAGAAAGGTTGCAGCCGCAAGGTCAGCGCCCGTCCAGCCAGCGAATCCTCAGACCCGGGCACGCGCAGCAGATTCGCCGAACCAGTCAGGACGAACCGCCCCGGACGTCGGTCGAGGTCCACGGCCAGCTTGAGTGGAAGCATCAAGCTGGGCATCCGCTGTACTTCATCGATAACGAGTCGCCCTGCTCCCGCGCTCTGGAGAAAACCCACAGGATCGAGGCTCGCGAACGCCCTGACCTGTGGGTCGTCGAGCGTCACCACGGTCGATAACCCTCCCGGGACGAACTGGTGCGCCAAGGTCGACTTTCCAGCCTGTCGTGCCCCTTCGATCACAAGCACGGGCGTCACGTCCAGCAACTCATCGGCGAGCCGACGCAAGTGACGAGGGAGGAGATCCATCCCAGCATTCTAGCCTCAGTCGCCGAAGAACCTACGTTTCGCGGAGCCAAAACCGACGTTTCGCTGAACCAATACCAACGATTCGCTCCAATACTCTCGACGATTCGCTGAGCCGGTCTACACCCTCCACGCGTACGGCGCTTCTGGCGAGCAGATCTTCCCGCGCTTGCGCACATACCCCTATGGGGTATACGGTTCACGGAGAGATATACCCTATGGGGGTACCACGACACGAGGAGACCCATGAAGGCAGGCACCAAGCTCGCGATCTACGGGGCCGGATTGCTGGCAACGTTCGGCGCGGCCTACGGGCTGGCCGGCGTCGTCGTCCCGGAGAGCGTCGTGACCTCCTGGATGGAACAGGCCGACGGCCACGACGCGCCCGATCACGGCACGGGCGGCCACGGCGAGACCGAGGAGCAGCCATGAGCACGCAGCCGATCCCAGGCGGGATCCCCACCTTCGAGCTGGAGATCGGCGGGATGACCTGCGCGTCGTGCGCGAACCGGATCGAGAAGAAGCTGAACAAGCTCGACGGCGTGTCCGCCACCGTGAACTACGCCACCGAGAAGGCCAAGGTCACCGTTCCCGACGGCTACGACCCCGCGCTCCTGATCGCCGAGGTGGAGAAGACCGGCTACACCGCCGCCCTCCCGAAGCCGAAGGTCGAGCAGGCCGCGCAGGCCGATCCCGGGGACGCCCCGGACGACGCCGAGCTGACGGCGCTGCGGCACCGGCTGATCGGCTCGGTCGTGCTCACCGTCCCCGTGATCGCGATGGCGATGATCCCCGCGCTCCAGTTCACCTACTGGCAGTGGGCGTCGCTCGCGCTGGCCGCTCCGGTCATCGTCTGGGCCGCGTGGCCGTTCCACAAGGCGGCGTGGACGAACCTGAAGCACGGCGCGGCGACGATGGACACCCTCATCTCGATGGGCACGTCGGCCGCGTTCCTGTGGTCGCTGTACGCGCTGTTCCTCGGCACGGCGGGCGTGCCCGGGATGACGCATCCGTTCGAGCTCACCGTCGCCCCGTCCGACGGCGCGGCCAACATCTATCTCGAGGTGGGCGCGGGCGTGACGATGTTCATCCTCGCGGGCCGCTACTTCGAGAAGCGCTCGAAGCGCCAGGCGGGCGCCGCGCTCCGCGCGCTGCTGGAGCTGGGCGCGAAGGAGGTCTCGGTGCTGCGGGGCGGCGCCGAGGTCAAGATCGCCGTCGAGGACCTGACCGTCGGCGACGAGTTCATCGTCCGCCCCGGCGAGAAGATCGCCACCGACGGCGTGGTCGCCTCCGGGAGCTCCGCCGTCGACGCGTCGATGCTGACCGGCGAGTCGGTCCCCGTCGAGGTCGGCGAGGGCGACCCCGTGACAGGCGCCACCGTCAACGCCGGCGGGCGTCTCGTCGTGCGGGCCACCCGCGTCGGCTCCGACACGCAGCTCGCGCAGATGGCGAAGCTGGTCGAGGACGCCCAGACCGGCAAGGCCGAGGTCCAGCGCCTCGCCGACAGGATCTCCGGGGTCTTCGTCCCCATCGTCATCGCCGTCGCCGTCGCGACCCTCGGCGCCTGGCTCGGCGCCGGCTTCCCCGCCACCGCCGCGTTCACGGCCGCGGTCGCGGTCCTCGTGATCGCGTGCCCCTGCGCGCTGGGCCTCGCCACGCCGACGGCGCTGCTCGTCGGCACCGGCCGCGGCGCCCAGATGGGCATCCTGATCAAGGGGCCCGAGGTGCTGGAGTCCACCCGCAAGGTCGACACCATCGTCCTCGACAAGACGGGAACCGTCACGACCGGCAAGATGACGCTCGTCGACGTCGTGGCCGGGCCCGGCGTCGACCGCGCCGAGCTGCTGCGCCTGGCGGGCGCGCTGGAGGACGCCTCCGAGCACCCCATCGCGCAGGCGATCGCCAAGGGGGCAACCCAGGAGGTCGGCCAGCTGCCGACGCCCACCGAGTTCGCGAACGTCGAGGGCAGGGGCGTGCGTGGCGTCGTCGAGGGCCGCGCCGTCGTCGTCGGGCGCGAGTCGCTGCTCGCCGACGAGTCGCTCGCCCTCTCCGCCGGGCTGGCCGCCGCGAAGGCGAGGGCGGAGGGCGAGGGCAAGACCGTCGTCGCGGCCGGCTGGGACGGCGCCGCGCGCGGCCTGCTCGTCGTCGCCGACACCGTCAAGCCCACCAGCGCCGAGGCCGTCGCCCAGCTCAGGCGGCTCGGCCTCACGCCCGTGCTGCTGACCGGCGACAACGAGGCCGTCGCCCGGCAGATCGCCGCCGAGGTCGGGATCGACCAGGTGATCGCCGAGGTGCTGCCGAAGGACAAGGTCGACGTCGTGGTCCGCCTCCAGAAGGAGGGCAAGGTCGTCGCGATGGTGGGCGACGGCGTCAACGACGCCCCCGCCCTCGCGCAGGCCGACCTCGGCCTCGCCATGGGCACCGGCACCGACGTCGCCATCGAGGCCTCTGACCTCACCCTGGTCCGCGGCGACCTGCGCGGCGCCGTCGACGCCATCCGGTTGTCGCGCAGGACGCTGGGCACGATCAAGGCCAACCTGTTCTGGGCCTTCGCCTACAACGTCGCGGCCATCCCCATCGCGGCCCTCGGCATGCTCAACCCGATGCTGGCGGGCGCGGCGATGGCGTTCTCCAGCGTGTTCGTCGTCGGCAACAGCCTCCGCCTGCGCGGGTTCAAGAGCGTCGCCGCGGGCTGATCCGACGGAAAAGTGCATCGAGATGCTCTCAGAACGGGCGTATTTCGCAGAATCCCGATGTGACAGCACTTATCCGTCAGGCGGGGTCGTCTGCGCCTCGGGGCGCCGAGGCGGCGCGCGCGATCTGGGCCAGGGCTAGCGCGAGGTCCGCCTCGGTCGCCGCGCCGAAGCCGAAGACGACGCCCTCGGCGCCCGCGCCGGACCAGTACCCCGAGAGCGGGCTGACCCCCACCCCCGCCGCGGCGAGGTCGGCCACCACGTCGGCCTCCGGCCGGGCGGTCTCCACGACCGCGTGCAGCCCCCCGTCCATCGGCGAGACCCGCAGGCCCGGCACGTCGGACAGCGCGGCGACGACCTGGGCTCGGCGGCGCCGGTACCGGTTGCGCATCCGCTGCGTGTGCAGCCGGAGCGCGCCGCTCTCCAGGTAGTTCGCGACGGCGCGCTGCGGCACGAGGCCGACGGGCTGGCCGAGCTCCGCGCGCGCCTCGGCGACCGCCGGCACCAGCCAGGCGGGCAGGGCGAGGAACCCGGTGGCCAGCGCCGGCGTGAGCGTCTTCGCCAGGGTGCCGAGCAGGACCACCCGCCCGTCCGAGGGGTCGTCGAGCGCCGCCAGCGCGGGCAGCGGCTCCGAGGTGTAGCGCAGCTCCGAGTCGTAGTCGTCCTCGACGATCACCACGCGAAAGCGCCGCGCCCACTCCAGAAGCTCCTGCCGACGATCCACCGGCAGCGATCCGCCCATCGGGTACTGGTGGCTGGGCGTGACGATGAGCACATCCGGCGCGTCCG
>RRZU010874048.1_pt1 | contig 10109 bp, 7 predicted proteins | sample 2165561 | NCBI WGS metagenome assembly RRZU01 (sample SAMN10456909, study PRJNA506462) | wastewater metagenome | isolation source: wastewater sludge | place: USA: Moscow, Idaho
CACAAAGCGGCCCACAGACGCCAGGACCCCTGCCCCAGACGGACTCATGCCACGGCGGCCACCGGCACGGTCTGCGCCCGGCCGATCTGACCGAAGCGGTTGAGCAGGGCCACGCGCACATGCAGCTCCACCACCTGACGCGCGAAGGTGCGCGCCGTGACCCGCTCGCCCAGGCGCTTGAGGCAGTGCATCTTGGTCTCCGCCAGGCTGCGCCGGTGGTAGCCGCTCCAGGTCTTCCAGATCCGTCTGCCCAGCCGGCTGCACGCACGCACCGCTTCATTGCGAGACTCGGCGCCCGGGCTGGGCTGGCACCACAGGCTGGCGTTCTTGCGCGGAGGACACCGCCTGCGCCCCGCGCAGGGCAATCGCGTCCCGGCAGGCTCGCGTGTCGTAGGCGCCATCGGCGCAGACGCTGGCGATCGCCTCTTCAGGCGGAATCTGTGCCAGCAGCTCCGGCAGCATCGGCGCGTCGCCCATCGTGTTGCCGGTGACCTCGACCGCCCGGATCTCCAGCGTCTGCGCGTCGATGCCCAGATGCACCTTGCGCCACTCGCGCCGGTACTCGGCCCCGTGCTTCCTGCGCTTCCATTCGCCTTCGCCGAGGAACTGGATCCCGGTGCTGTCGACCAGCAGCTGCAAGGGCTGCGCGCCGGGCCGATAGCCGATCTGCACCTGCAGCGTCTTCTGCCGCCGGCACACCGTGCTGTAGTCCAGCCCCGCCAGCCGCAGCAGGCTCTCCACCAGCCCCAGCGTCTGCCGCAGGGCCAGCCTGAACAGGCCCTTGATGCTCGGGCAGAACTGGATCGCCGCGTCCCAGAAGGTCCTCTGGCGGCCGCGCTTGCCCGAGGGCACAGCCAGCCACTGCATGTCCCGGTCTAGCCACAGCGTCAGCGCCCCCCGCGCCTTCAGCGCCGCGTTGTAGGCCTTCCAGTTCTTCGTGCGGTACTTCGTCCGTCGCTTCTTGGCTTTGCTCACGGGCTCAGTCTACGAGCAGCGACGGCGGGCTTTGTGCAACAGAGCCCAGCGGCTGGTATCACGGTTGTGGTTCGGCTTTTTCTGGTGGCAAACCCATAATGCCTGCCCAGAAATCGTAGTACTCGTACCCCCCCGCGATCAGGGCGCAGTGTTTGGCCACCAAAACGGTCCTCTCGAACAGGATAGGGTTTTCGTCTGGAAAACCGCGAAGAAAGTGACTCCTGTTTAACTGTGCATATAGCAGCGCCTCTAAACAAGAGCCTAGATCCTTTGCCAGCACACCAAGGCAATCTGTGGCGCCCGGCATGCCCCGAATAGGATTGGCCGCGAAGGCTTCTATTCTTCCAGCCGGCGCGACCACAAAATTGACCTCCGACATATCGGCAAAGCCCCAGCCCTGATTTAATTTTTTCGGCTCCGACCAAAATGAAATGCCCCCAATAAGACTAATCTTTTCAAGACTGCGGCCACCGTAGAGGTCTCTCAATTCGGATGGGATATCTTCAGAAAAACTTGAATTCCCTCGCTCAATAGGACTTGTTCTCTCTACCGCATATTGCAACGCATCTTCAACGTCATCCTTTGTCCACCCTTCTTGGATTTCCTTCAATGCGTAGTAATAGCGCGGAGAACGTAGCCAGGGTAAATACTCAACAAAAAGATTTGCATTCATGGGAATCCTAATTAGCGATGGGGGTGCAAAATGCTATAGTAATTTCTATGCACCGAGGTGGGGATTGCTACCGCAGTAGATCCCTGGAACAAGTGATGATGAACAAGCGTCTCCCTCAAAAAACTCGAGTGTGCTGGATTGTATTGAACCCATTGAGAGTCAACTCTTGGATTTACGCCCTCCCTAAGAATCAAGTCCCGATTTGTTTGGCTAAACATTTGAGGCTGAGTTCTAAGTAATTCTTTGAAGTATGCGTTTCCGCCGCTTGGAAACGAAAAGGCATTCGTCCCCGTGGCACCTCGGACGTTTGTCATGTTCAGCGCCGTCTGCATATTGACATACGAGTAGGGCAGCGGAGATAGCGTCGATGTCGGCGCACTGTAGATCAACTGGTGGTTAGGACTAAGTGACCTGAGCTGTCCTTCCAATCGAGCGATGTCGTTTTGTGTGTAATTCACCCGCGCACCTGGCGTTGTCATGTTGGGTGGGACAGAGCCACCACTGGCCGTGATGGCCTGCTGTAAACTCTGCGCGCGTACCCACATGTAGTACTGCTGCGGTGACATGCTCTGTTGCGCCGCCTGCGCGCGCATATTGATTCGGGTGTTGTTGTCAATCGCGATTTCAGCCGTGGCGATGGCTGTCTGGGCGTTCCCGCCCGCGTAGGCAGCAACAGCACCAGAGACGAGCTTTCCGTACGCTTTGACTTTTTCATCGAACGCCGCCCATTCGGCATCCGAAGCATTCCAGTGGGGCACCTGCCCTTTGAACATCTCTCCGACGATTTCGCCCACAGCGCCACCGATGGCACCGTCTTTGCATTCACCACCAGCCGCCGCGCCAGCAACACACCCGGCCAGCGCATGCGCGAGCTTGTGTGAAACGTAATCAAGATTGGCCAAGCCAATTTTGCTGGCCACCTCCCCATGCGCGGTGTCTACCAGCCCACCCACCAGCGCCTGCTTGAGCGCTTCTTCCAGGTTGCCGCCGTTGATGGCGGTGTTGGTCAACGCCCGGCCACCGGCGTTGATCAGGTTGTGGGTCAGCTTGTCGGTGAACGCTGAGCTGTCTTTCAGGCTCTTCATGCCCTCCAGCGCACCGACCTTGTCCAGCACTCCCGCCGTCAGCGCCGCCGCAACGGTGGCCTTGACGGTGTCGCTCCTGGCCAGATCGCTTAGCGTCTTGCCGATGTTGCCCTTGTTGTTGACCAGGGTGATGGCCGCCTGGCTGGACAGGCTCATGAACGCGGCGTTGGCCATGGCGCTTGAGGTTGCGCCCGTGGTCCCCAACATCCCCGCGCCCATGCCCCCGGTGGCCCAGGCCACCGCGACGCTCAGCAGCGCAGCGCCGGCCGGCGTCAGGCCCTCCTGCTTGTAGCTCCACTGGTCAAAGGCCAGCTTCACCGGCTGCCAGTTCACATCGTTGCGCTGGCTCAGATCGGAGAGGTAGGCCATGCCCGGCTGCTGGCTCAGGGTCTGGATCTGGGTGCGCAGCTCCCCGTCGGGCACCTGCACCACCAGGCCGCCCGGGGCGTTGAACACCGGGCGCTGCGGGCCGGTGAAGCTGGGCAGCGTCATCGTCTCGACCGTGCTGCCCGAGCCCAGCTGGCGCTGCCAGACGACGTAGTTGCTTTCCTTGGTCTGGCTCTCGGTGACGGTTTTTCTGATGCCTTCGAGGATGATCTGCGCATCGGCTCGGGCGTTGGGGCCGACGCCGGCCTGGATGTGGGCGCCGCTCAGGCTGGTCTGGAAGATGGTGCCCTGCAAGAGGGTGTTCCAGCCCGATGCGGTGCTGGCGCTAGATGCCACCAGTCTGGAGGGCAGCTGTTCAGACACCGTGCGGGAATCGGCGGTGGTGGCTTTGCTGTAGGTCATGCCCAAAAAGGATGAGCGGGTGGTTGCGTTGAAGTTGTTGATACTGACTTCATCAACGGCGCGCAGGTTCAGGGCGTTGGCCGCTGTAATCTGGATATTGCCTTGCGGTGATTGAAATTCGGTCGCCTCTGCATCGATGCTGCCGCCGCTCTTGAGCACAATGCTCCGGCCTGCAAGCACGACAGGAGATGCTGCCACGGACTGGTTGGTGGTGGTCTCGGTGGTGGTTTTTTTCTTCAGACCGCCCCAGCTCTTGCGTGTGTAGGTGTTAATGGTCCTGGAATAGAACTCTTCTTGGCCGGCCTCCAGCCGCATGTCGCCCAGCGATTGCAGGGCAACGGTGCCGTCCGCCGACCGTACGGCTGAGTCATTGAGCACCAGGCGGGCGTTGGCATCGTTGCCGACGGCCTTGATGGACACACCCGCCTGCCCCGAGATGACCGTCGGACGGCTCATCAGGACGAACTTGTGCTGGTTGGTGCCGGCTGCACCGTATTCGTAGAAATCCGATAGACCTGCAATCAGGGTGCCCGTTGGCGTTTGCAGTTTGGCGGATGTGGTGGTATCGATGGGCAAGACCCCGGAGGTGCTGAGGTAGACCGTTCCAGAACCGGTGATTTCGGCGCCGTAGATCGCCATGCCTGCAGCCGATGTGATGTTGACGTTGCGCCCAGTGATGATGGCCCCGAGGTGTTCTCCCCCTTTGGCTGGGGCGGAAAGAGTGGAGATGACTGGCGTAAGGGCGTCGCGTTCTGCTTGGAGGGATGTTAGATTTTGTTCGAGAGAAACGACTTGAGCGGATTTTGATTGGGCCAGAGGGATTAATACATTCATTGCGAGCATGAATTCTGGCCAAGATCCCATATTGAGTGAGTGATCGATGTCTGTTTTCAATTGCGTCAGCTCTCTCTTTAACGAGGCGTATGCTTGATTGGAATTCAGACTCGCTTGCTCTTGAGTGATCAAGTTTTCGTAGTGCGCACGCTCCACAACTAGAGGATCGATACGCCCCTGCGGTATGTAAGCGGAGAAATTGCTCTTGATGCCGTCAATCAGTACAGCCCCGTTGTGAGACGTGATTTTCACATCGCGACCGGCCCCGAGTCTGGATGCCTGGATCTCCACTGCGGATCCTGCCAACGTCAGGTCACGCTGTGCGTTCAGTGCGATGGCCTGGGCCGTCGGGTTGCCGTTGGAGCCTGACTTTCCCGCCAAGGTGAGAACGCCGTTGCGGGCGGCCACCGTTATATCCCTTCCTGCTCTCAATTGATCTGTGGTCAGCAACAGGTTTCCCGCAGGAGCTGAGGCAGTCCTGTCGGGAGCGATGGTAATACCACCCGTACCCGTGATGATGGACAGGTCTGTGGCGGCATCCAGCCGTGTAGCATTATCTGCCGCAACGCTACCACCAGACTCCACGCTGAGTTGTCCGCTCACGCCCGACAGCCCCGCAGCGTTGGTGCCGGTGCTGCGCAAAATCGTCCCGTTCAGGGTTTGGGTTTCCGTCTGGTTGTAGACCGACATGGCTCCGCCCGTGTATCGGCCCGCAGTGTGAGTCTGGCCGCCTCGGCTGCTGATGCTGAGCATGTCGTCGGCCGTCAGCGTACCACCGGTGCTGGTGATGCTGCCTGTGGCGCTGGAGACGGCCAGGTTGGAACCGGCTTTGGCATGGATGGCCTGCAAAACGGCATTTCGCTCGGCGTGCAAGGCCACGTTGCCCGTGGCGCTGATCGAGGGGGGCTGGGTGCTCTGCTGCGAGCCCAGCGATAAGGCGCCAGAGGTGGCCACTATGCTGGCATGCCCGGCCGTCGCCGCGATGGTGACAGCCGGAGCCGTCACGCTGCCGCCTTGGACACGGATGTTTGCGCCACGAATCGAGGGCAGCAATTGACTGCTTCCCGCTGCCACCGATGAGAACGCCAAGGTGCCCGGTGTGGATATCTGAGCTGTGCCCACCGCATGCAAATCAGCGGCAATGATGTCGACAGCACCGCTTTGGTGAATGCTGGCCACGGCTAGGTCGCGACGTGCATTTAGCGTACTGATTGCAGGACCGTTGCTGGTGTCAATATGCTCCAGTCGGGTAGCGCCATTGCTTGCCACATTGATGTCGGTGCCTGTGCCCGTGAGACCCTGGGCCTTGATGCTGCCGCCATAGGCTGACACATTGAGGTCACCTGCCGCTGCAAGCGTGACCTTGTCTACCGCCGCACCGCCAGCGTTGACCAGGGCGTTGAGCGTGATGTCGCCCGTGCTGGCTTCGATGCCGACGGACCCGGAGGTCGCGTTGATGCGTGAACCGGTCAAGGTTACGCTGCCGCCGGCGAGTGCAACGTCACGGCCGGCGGTGACACCTACGGTCTGGCCATTGGTCGCGGCGCTGCCAGCGATGCCATGCAGTGCCACGCCCCGTCCTGCCTTGGCTGTGAAGTGGCCTGCGGCACTCGCAGTCGTTCCAGCCGACAGGGTAAGGTTGGTGCCTGCCTGCAGGTATACATGGCCTGCGCTGCTGCCCACCCCTGCGGCTCCAGCCGTGCCGACACTCAGGTTGCCGGTCGAGATGATGGCGGTTTGCTGCACGCCATTGACCCGGCCGCCAGTGATGGCGATGTCGGCAGTGGTTTCCTGGAACACGGCACCAGTTTCCAGGTGAACCTTGTGTCCGGTGGCCGTGCTGTCGTTCAGGTTGATGCCTTGTTTGGCCAGCATAGTCACATCGGACGAAGCGCTGGAAAGCGTGGCCGAGGCGCTGGCCACCCGCCCGTCGCTGCTGATCTGAACGTCACCACTTGCAGTGACTTGACTGCCAGCACTCAGGTTCACGTTGCGCCCCGCACCGATGCTCACCTGTCCCTTCTTCAGGTCTCCATTCGCTGCCGTGAAGTTCGCTCCGCTGGCAACACGAGAATCTGACGCAAGATTCACGTCGCGTTTCGCATTGATGAAAACCTGACTAGCCGAACCGGCGTCCTGGTCCACGCCGTTACGAGTGTTGCCGACGACGGTAATCGGGGCAGGGCGAGGCGAAGGGGGGGCGTTTTGCACCAGCCCTGTCCCGACGTGGTTGAAGTCGCCCCCTGCACTGGCCAGCAGAAGCTGCCGTCCCAGCAGGTTGCCGCTGTTGTCGATGTTGCCTTCTACCGTTGCCACGCTCGTGTAGGCCGCATCCATCCTCCCCGTGTTTTCAAGGCGGCCATCTGCGGTCACGATGAGTTGCCCGCTTCCAGTGTTGGCTTGCAAAGTACCCTGATTGCGCACGCCGACACCTGCCTCCGTGGACAGCAGAATGATACTCTGAGCATACATGCCGCCCAGTGCCCGGGTGTCGATTGCTATGACAGGTTTTGTTCCAACGCCGGCCAACGGGGTGGTTGCCCCTGTAGCGTAGTTCACATTCTGTGTACCCGTCACGACGTTGATGGTCTGACCGGCCCTCACTATTCCACTGATGATGGCTGAGCGGCTGATGATGTCTGCGAAGCCTGCGCCATCTACACCCATACCCAACGAGGCGACGTCAATTACGCCCTTGGTCACGTTGAATCCGTTGAGTTCCCCGCTGTTCATGACAGGCGTGCCAGTTGTCAGAGTGACACGTCCTATGCCAGCAAAATTGACGCCATTGACGTTGATGCCGCTGGGGTTGGCAAAAACGACGTCTGCACGGGTATTTCCCGGAGCTTGGCCATCCACCAAGATGATGCCAGAAAGGTGACTGGGGTTGCTTGAGTTGATTTCGTTGAGGATGACGCGTGCCGAACCTTTAGCAAGCCAAGGGTTGCTGGATCGATTGTTGTTGAGGATGACGACCTGGCTGTTACCGACATCAAAACGGCTGTAGGTGTTGCGACTCACGCCTGCGGCGCTAGGCGTTTGGATATTGACCAGCGGGCCGCCCATGGGGTTCGTCAATACCGTGGGACGCTGGTTGGCGGGCGCAGTCAAATCGGCAATGACCTGAGCAGAGGCGGTAGATTGTGCTAGCAACAATGCTGCCAGGGCGAGCGCAGAGGCAGCGTTTTCGGGGTGGTCGCATCGTGTATGTGCCTTGTTTCCGGCGTGAGGTCTTGCCGTGCTCTCTCCACAGCCTTTGCTTTGACTGGTGGCGTATTCGGCAACGGCCACGAGCTGATCCCGTGCTGCGTTGAAAACGATGCGGAAGCTGTGTCGGTTCATGTTTTCCCCCTTGATGAAATGAAACGGTTCGTGTTGTCTGGTGTGACAGGGTCAGAATTGCACCTGCAAGTTGAAGCCGGTGGTGATGTTGCTTGTCTTGAACCAGCTAGGTTTGCGCAGCGGCTTCGCCACGAATGCATCAAAGTGCAGCCTGCCGAAATCACCACTGCGGATGATTCCGCGCACGCCCAATGCAGAGCCCAGTAGCCAAGGGCTTGGTTCCACGGAGGAGCCGCGTGCGCGACCTCCATCCAAACCGAGATAGGTCTGCATAGAAATGTTGCTGATAAAAAATCCTATTTCGTTTCTCGTCGTCCAGCCGCCCTCGCCACACATCGACGTGATGCCATCAAATCCACGGACGGTGTATCGACCCCCAAAACATAATCGGTCTTGCGGTGTTAGGGTGCTGTGCGCCCATTGCCAGAGCCATTGAGTCGTCCATAGCGGATTCGTCCTGTCCTGTGACACTCCCTGCAAGCGTGCGCCTAGCTGGCTGCGCCGCATGTGAGAAGTCCCTTCGTTAAACGCTTCTTCCGGTGCAGGTATAGAGCCGAAAGCGCCTGTACCTCGCTTGTAGGAATAATCGATCTCGAGATTGGCCTGTGCAAACGACTGCTGGTGCTGAATGCCCAGTTCCCAGCCACCGGTGCGGCGACGCTGGACCTGAACTTCGGTGTCGTCAATGAAACTGGCCGATCTGCGGGCAAAAAAATCCATGGAGAGTGCGGTCTTACGATCTGCCGCCCTGTGGATGACGCTGCTGGCGCCCAGTTCGAAGCCGCGGCTGTGACCGCTGTAGCGGTAGTCTTGGAATGCACCGGCCACCTGCTGGTGGTAACGACTATGATTGGCAGAAGCCGACAGCGTCCAATAGCCTAGCGATGTGCTGTAGTGCAGGACATGATTGTCCTGCCCCCTTGGCCCATCGGAGCGGTCTCCCATGTCTCTGCCGGCGAGCACATAAAAGCTGTCGGACAACCCGAGCGGGTTATCCCAATGCAATGCAGTGCTGGCTTGCAAACGGCCCGTGGAGCGGGCTCCGGCATCATCCAGGTTCAGGTTCCAGCGCACAGGCCTGACAGGTTGCAGGTGAATGTGGAGTTCACTTTCGCCGGGGGCGCTGCCTGGGGAAATCTCGATGCTTGGGGCCGCACCGGGCAAACGCCGCAGGTTTTCAAGAGACTGTTCAACATCGCGCAAATTCAGGGCTTCTCCTAGCTGCACAGCCAATACCGCTTCGTGCACAGGATGCGTTGCTGAGTCTTTTTGATGAATACGCACCGCCGCAAGGCGTCCTTCCAGGATGTGCAGGGTGAGCTCGCCCAATCTCATGTCTTGATCAGGGGCTGTCACACGGGCGGTGATGTAGCCATCGGCAATCAGTGCGTTTTGCAACCGGTTGAGCAGTACTCTCACGCCTCCGCTGCCCAAGCATTGCCCCGCTGGTGCATCGTTCAAGGTGCCACCCGCGAGTGCTGAGGTGTAGAGATGCGCCTTAAAACCAGTCACCTTGACGTGGCCAATCGGAAAGCACGGTTCTTCCCGTGGTAATCGCACCGGCTCTGGCGCGGTCGACGGCCGAAGCGCGGGCGAAGCCGCTGTATCGTTTCTAGTTCTTAGGTCTTGTAGCTGCTCGGATTGCCTCCTGACCTGAGCCTCTACATCAAAAAACACTTGGGCATGCGCAGTGCACACCTCAAACCCAGTCGCTATGGCGACTGCGCTCACACGCATCCACATGGATACAGCCCCTCCCAGAGCGTTTACAAAATTCAGGCGAAATGATGCTTGTCTGGCTTGAGTGGATCGCGCTGGATGGTGCGCTGATTCACGGCGAACTCCTCCGTGAGATCGGCCAGATGCAGCCTGTGACCCTGGTTGAGCTTGAAAAGGATGCGCGTCAGCCGGTCGGCCAGCGTGTTCCAGTCGGCACTTCTTGTCATGAAGTCGGATCGTTGACAGTCGATCGGACGGCTGATGCTTGTTCTTGTTTGCCTATCAGCCGGGTGTTGTTGTTTGTTTTCTCAAGATCAAGAGGGTAGAAGTCAAGGTAAAGAGCAGTGCACTTTCGGGTGAGGCTGGCTGTGAAATTTTTCTGGTTGTGGCGTTTTTCCTCGGCGATCGTTGCACTGTAGCAGCGGTTCACCCTGGCCGCGGCCAGCAGCAGGTAGAGCAGCGTCACCAGGAACATCAGTGATTCCATGACGCGCAAGCTTGGACACCGCCCGCGACAGGTGGTGTCGCGGCGATGCTGTGGCGATGCTCAGTCAGGGCGATTGCATTAGCCATCGCTCGAAGTTTGTGCATGGCTGACTGAACCGGGCGTCAAGCCGAAGAGCCCTTGCAGGTAGTCATCGCTCCAGCCCATGCGCTTGCGCTTGGTCTTCTGGCTGCCCTTGCTGGCGTCG
>RRZU011746031.1_pt1 | contig 10109 bp, 8 predicted proteins | sample 2165561 | NCBI WGS metagenome assembly RRZU01 (sample SAMN10456909, study PRJNA506462) | wastewater metagenome | isolation source: wastewater sludge | place: USA: Moscow, Idaho
TGGCAAGGCGATGTTCGACCGGACCGACTTCGCGCGCCTGGCCGAGCTGCTGCGCGGGATCAAAGGCCGCTTCATCCTGTCGCTGAACGACCTGCCCGAGGTGCGCCAGACCTTCGCCGGATTCGATCTGACCGAGGTTCGCACCACATACACGATCAGCGCCGCGTACAACGATCCGGCCGGCGGTCGCGCCGAGCTGCTGATCTCGAATTATGATCTCAGTCCGACGATCTGACGCAGAATCGCGTCCCAGTTCGCTGCGCCTCGGCCACGCGCCGCTTTCCGTCTCTGCTTTGAAATATAGGGATAAATCCGGAACTGGGACGCTGATTCCGAACTGGGCGCACAACGTCCCAGTTCGGAATGTCGTCGCCTCGGCCATTTCGGCCCGTTTTGGCCCGATATCCCCAACGTTTACTGGCCATTCGTGCGATTTGACCCTTCGACCCGCCCGAGCCTTGCACAGCCCTTTCAAGCCCGTTTCAAGCCCCACTGCATGACACGGCGCACGGCCCGCTCAAGAGGTCTCCTGACCCCCGCACACCCCTTGTTTTGCTGGTCCTTCCGAGGTCTTCCGCCCACCCCCGGCCTCTTCCGGCTTCACTGCAGTATTAGGTGTCAGTCAACATCGGAGAACCCAAAACATATCCAGATTGAGACTTCACGTTCGCGTGAACGCTTCCGGCTCAATCTAGCGTCAGAAATGGCGTTCCTAGCCATTTCTCAAACATGCAAAACAACATGCAAAGACTGCTGGAAATCCAAATTTACCCAATAAAATCAATGAAAAATGGCGGAGGAGGTGGGATTCGAACCCACGGTGGAGTTGCCCCCACGTCGGTTTTCAAGACCGGTGCATTAAACCACTCTGCCACTCCTCCTCGCGTTGATCGAATAAATTGCGTTGATAGCGGAAGCAAGAGGATTCAAGGGGGGGGCTTCGTCCAGCAGCAGGCCTCGGGCCGCCCTGTCGACGCCATCATGCCTCTGCGGATTGCGTCCCGGCGTGGGACGAGGTGCAGATGTCCATGACAACTCGGTCAGCATGCGGCTGCACTGGCGTTGGAAATCGCATCATCGATGGTGGTATGGGCACAGATACCGCCACCTTCTTTGGCACTGGGCCGTCTCAGTCAAGCTGGGCTCGACGACCGCGCGCCTGACGCGACGACATGTAGCGTCGACCTTGCCCGCCCCGGCGGACAACGCCACAATCCTTGCGAAACTCCGTTGCTTTTCGGTCGCCTGATTGGGTCAGCGATCGCCACCGACAAGGGACAAGACGATGCCGGCACGCCAGTACTATGCCCATTCGGGAAACCTCGACGACCGCAGCGACTGGCAATTGCTGCCCGATCATCTTGACGCGACAGCCGCGCTGGCCGCCGAACGGGGCGCGCCGCTTGGTCTTGCTGCCAGCGCCGGGCTGGCGGGGCAGTTTCACGACTTTGGCAAATACGATCCGGCCTTCGACGGCAGGTTGACCGGCGGAACCGAGCGTGTCGACCACTCGACCGCAGGGGCGCATCTGCTGCATGGGCTGGCCTCGGCAGCGACGCTGCCGGCCGCCGAAGTGCTGGCCTATGCGATCCTTGGCCATCACGCGGGGCTGCCCGACCGGCGCGGCTCGGAGGCCAGCTTTTCGCGCCGGATCGAAAACTTTCGCAACGCGATCCCGCCCGAGATCGCAGCGGCAGCGACGGCTGACCTGGGGCCCGTCGTTCGCGAACTGATCGCGCATATGCGGCCCGACCCGAACCTGGCCAGCTTCGACATGTCGGTCGCGGCGCGCATGATCTTTTCCTGCCTTGTCGACGCCGATTTCCGCGACACCGAGGCCTTCTATGCCCGCATCAACGGCCTTCAGCATGATCGCGTCTGGCCCGCGCTGGCAACCGAACTGCCGGGCCTGATCGCGCGTTTCGACGCCCATATGGCGCGCTTTGACGCTGACACGGAACTGAACCGGCTTCGCGCCGATATCCTGCACCACGTCCGCGCCAAGGCCGCGATGCCGCCGGGCCTCTTTACGCTGACCGTGCCGACCGGAGGCGGCAAGACATTGGCATCGCTGGGTTTCGCGCTGGATCACGCAGCGCGCCACGGCCACCGGCGGATCATCTATGCGATCCCTTATACCTCGATCATCGACCAGACGGCGGCGATCTTTCAGGACCTGCTGGGCGATCTGGTGCTGGAACATCACTCGGCGATCGACGCCGAAAAGCCGGGCCAGCAGGCGCGCGACAAGCTGCGCCTTGCGATGGAGGACTGGGCCGCGCCCGTCGTCGTCACCACCAATGTGCAACTGTTCGAAAGCCTGTTCGCGGCGCGCCCCTCGCGCTGCCGCAAGCTGCACAATATCGCAGGCTCGGTGATCGTGCTGGACGAGGCGCAATGCCTGCCGCGCCCCCTGTTGCTGCCCGCCCTGCGCATGATCGAGACGCTTTGCGCGCATTACGGCTGCTCGGTCGTCTTGTGCACGGCGACCCAGCCGGCCTTCGACAGCCGGCAGTTGAAATCCGGCGGCCTGACGCTGGAGGGGCGCGAGCTTGCCCCCGACCCCGACGACCTTGCCCGCCGCCTGCGCCGCGCGAACATCCAGCGCGCGGGCGAAATGGACGACACCGCCCTGATCGCGGCGCTAAGGGATACGCCGCAGGGCATGGTCATCGTCAACAGCCGCGCCAACGCGCTGGAGCTGTTCAATGCCGCCCGTGCCGAAGGGCTGGAGGGGGTGATCCACCTAACCACCCGGCAATATCCTGTCCACCGCCGCCGGATCATCGACGACATTCGGGCAAGGCTGAAGGCCGGCGCCCCCTGCCGCCTGATCGCGACCAGCCTGATCGAGGCCGGCGTCGACCTGGACTTTCCCAAGGGCTGGCGGGCCGAGGCGGGGCTGGATTCCTGCGTGCAGGCGGCGGGCCGGGTGAATCGCAACGGCACGCGCCCGGTCGAGGACAGCACGCTGACGATTTTTTCCGCCCCCGGCCGCAGCAGCCCGGCCGAGGTGAAATCGCTGGCCGATGCCATGCACCGCACCGCCGACCGCCACGACGATCTGCTGGCCCCGGCCGCCATCCGCGACTGGTTCGAGCATGTCTATTGGAAGGCCGGCCCGGAACGGCTGGGCCAGCCCATGATCGCCGGCTTCGAGTTTGGCCGAAACGGCACCAACTTTCCGTTCCGCAGCACCGCCGAGGCGTTCCGCATGATCGAAAGCACCATGGTCCCGGTCATCATTCCCGGCGATGACAAGGCGGATCGCGCCCTGGGGCGGCTTGGGGTTCCCGAATTGTCCTCCGGCGCGATTGCCCGCGATCTGCAAACCTATACCGTGCTGATCCCCGCCAAGGCCCGCGCGCTGCTGATCGCCAACGGCAAGGCCTCGTTCCACCGACCCGACCTGCGGGGCGACCAGTTCTGCGTGCTGGATGAAATGTCGCTTTACCATGACGACAGCGGGTTATGGTGGGAGGACGCGGATTATCTGGCGGGTGAGCAATGGATGATTTGACGCGAGAGGATTATTCATGTCCCGATATGGCGTCGCCTATAAGGTGATCTGGCCGAACGGGAAAATCTATGTCGGCAGCGATGTGACCGACACGATTTCCTATTTTGGAAGTCCGGACAATGCGCGTATCGCGGCTGACTTCCCGGCCCGGTCACAACGAAAAATCATCACCGTAACCCGCGAAATACTGTGGGAATCGCAGACTGCCACGCGATCCGAAGTGCTCGCAGTCGAGCGACGCTATATAATTGAGCTGCGCGCCAATGATCCGGTTGTCGGCTATAATATTCTCCCGCGCCCGAAACCGGAAAAAAGATCACAACCTGCGGCGGAATGACGCTTGCCAACCTCATCCTTCCAGCTAAGCTTCCAACATTATCCGAGGTGAATATGTCTTACGGTATTCGGTTACATGTCTGGGGCACGCACGCGCTGTTCACCCGCCCCGAATTGAAGGTCGAACGGCTCTCTTATGACGTGATGACGCCCTCGGCCGCGCGCGGCATTCTTGAGGCAATTCACTGGAAGCCCGCGATCCGCTGGGTCATCGACCGCATCCATGTGCTGGAACCGATCCGCTTTCAGTCGATCCGCCGCAACGAGGTCGGTCACAAGGCCCCCGCCGGCAAGATCAAGCAGGCGCTGAATCGCGGCGATCTGGGCGGGTTGCAACTGCTGGTCGATGAGGATCGGCAGCAGCGCGCCTCGACGGTGCTGGTCGCGCCCGCCTATGTGATCGAGGCGCATTTCCAGATGACGCAGCGCGCCGGTGCCGACGACAGCGAGGGCAAGCACCTGGACATCTTCAATCGCCGCGCCGCGCGCGGGCAGTGCTTTCATCAGCCCTGCCTCGGCACCCGCGAATTCGCCGCGCATTTCGCCCTGCTGGCGCCCGATGCGCCCCTGCCCGTGCGCAGCCCGCAAGCGACGGGGACCGATCTGGGCTTCGGCGCGCCGCGCGATCTGGGGCTGATGCTGTGGGATATCGACCATGCCGCGCCCGGCCGCCCGTCGCTGTTCTTCCGCGCCAGCCTGCGCGACGGCGTCATGGACGTGCCCGCCCCCGGCAGCGCGGGGGTGATGGGATGAGCCTCCTCGCCTCGCTCGCCCGCGCGTATGATCGCCTGCCCGACGCGCCGCCTTACGGCTTTTCGACCGAGAAGATCGGCTTTTGCGTGCTGCTGAACCGCGACGGCTCGGTCGCCGGGGTCGAGGACCTGCGTGCCACCGACAAGAAGCGCAGCCCGCGGATGCTGCTGGTGCCGCAGGCCGTCAAGCGCACGGCGGGCATTTCGCCGAACTTCCTGTGGGACAAATCGGCCTATGTGCTGGGGGTGACGGCGGGCGAAGGCAAGCGCACCGCCGACGAACACGCCGCCTTCCGCGCCCGCCATGCCGAATGGCTGACCGGCACCGAAGATGAAGGGCTGCTGGCCCTGACCCGTTTCCTGACGGACTGGACGCCCGAGGCTTTCGCGCCGCCGGTCTGGCCCGAGGACCTGCGCGACCAGAACATCGTCTTCGCGCTCAGCGACGAATACCTGGACGGGATGTTGCACGACCGCCCGGCCGCAAAAGCGCTGTGGCAGCGGATCGGCGCCGAGGGCGCGGCCGACCCGCAGACCTGCCTTGTGACCGGCAATGCGGCACCCGTGGCGCGGCTGCATCCGTCGATCAAGGGCGTCTGGGGGGCGCAATCCTCGGGCGCGAGCCTCGTGTCCTTCAACCTCGACGCCTTCACCTCATACGGTCACGAACAGGGCGACAATGCCCCGGTGTCCGAGGCGGCGGCCTTTGCCTATACCACCGCACTCAACCGCTTTCTGGAAAAGGACAGCAAGCACCGCATCCAGATCGGCGATGCCTCGACGGTGTTCTGGGCCGATGCGTCCGATATTAAGATTGCTGAGGAGGCAGAAGCCTGGGCCAGCGTGATGTTGCATCCGCGGCTCGTCGCAGGCTCAGAGGATGCAATTGCCGAAAAGGCCATCGAGGAAAAGTTGCTGCTGCTTCGCGCGGGCGCTCAGCTGAAGCAAATAGCACCGGAACTGGCCGATGGTGTGCGCTTTCAGGTGCTGGGCCTCTCACCTAACGCAGCGCGGCTATCCGTCCGCTATTATTGGGAAAGCAACTTTGGCGTGTTGACGCAGCATTACGCTGCGTACCTGCGGGACATCGCAATCGAATCGACGTCGGAACGGCCGGTCTTTTCAATTCGTGCGGCTGTATTACGAACCGCATCCGCCATGTTTCGAAATGGTAAGCTGAAGTATGATGCCGAGCAGGTGTCGCCGCTGCTATCGGGCGAATTGCTGCGCGCAATTCTGTCTGGAGGCCGATTTCCGCGTGCGCTTCTTGCGCTGTTGCTGATGCGTGTGCGAAGCGATCATGTACTGGATAGAATCCGCATTTCATTAATCAAGGGATTGATCGTCAGGGATATGCGGTTGGATGGCCGACTTCCCAAACGCCCCGACGGCACCTTCATGGAGGACTACCTAATGCGCCCCGACGACGACGATCCGAATACTGCCCGCCGTCTGGGACGTCTTTTCGCAGTTATTGAGCGCATCCAACTGGCAGCGCTTGGCGACAATTTGAACACCACGATAAAAGACAAATACCTCGGAGCGGCTGCCGCTACTCCCGCTCGCGTTCTTCCAATGCTCGCAATGAATGCAGAGGAACATCATCTGAAGCGGTTGCGCAACGGGCACTCCGACGCAAGCTGGATCAAAGATGCCACGCACGCGAGGCGGGTCGCAGTTGGTCTGGGCCGCGATCTGGGCAACCTCTGGCGCAGCTTCCCAGATGGCGTTCCGCAACAAAATTCCACCGAAGAACAAGGTCTGTTCCTGGTAGGCTACTATCAGGAACGCTATGCCACCCGATCAGAAATTGATGCGGCACCAACCCCAGTTGAAAGCGATGAGAACGAGGAATAAGCGCAGATGGCACCGATCCAGAATCGTTACGATTTTGTTTACCTATTTGACATAAAAAATGGAAATCCGAACGGCGACCCCGATAACGGCAACATGCCGCGGATCGATAATGAAACTCAGAAGGGTTTGGTGACTGACGTCGCGTTGAAACGCAAAATTCGCAATTACGTCGACCTTAAGTACGGCGGACGCCCTCCACATGCTATCTATATGCGAGAGAAGGCGATCCTCAACAACACCCACGCTGAGGCTTATACGGCTTTGGGCTTAAAGCAGGACGCCAAAAAACTACCCAAAGAAGAGGAAGGCCGCAAGATTACGCGTTGGATGTGCGACAACTTCTTCGACATCCGGACGTTTGGGGCCGTAATGACCACCGAGGTAAACGCCGGCCAAGTGCGGGGCCCTGTGCAGCTGAGTTTTGCTGAATCCGTTGACCCAATATTACCGCAGGAAATTACCATCACGCGCTCATCGGTCACCAACGAAAAAGATGCGGCTAAAGAGCGAACGATGGGGAGAAAATACATCGTTCCCTATGGCCTCTATCGTAGTCACGGTTACATATCCGCCAATCTTGCTGGTGACGCCACCAAAGGAACAGGGTTTTCGAATGAGGACCTTCAGCTTCTTTTCGAAGCCCTTTGCAACATGTTCGAACATGATCGCTCTGCCGCTCGGATGGAAATGAACATGCAGAAGCTCGTCGTTTTTCAGCACGATAGCGCACTTGGCAATGCACCATCACAGATGCTGTTCAGGCGCGTGAGCGCCAAACTGAGGCCAGATGTAAAGGTACCTCGCAGCTATGATGATTATGAGGTGATCGTCGATCGCGAGAACCTGCCATCTGGCGTGAAGATATTTTCCCCGTGCGGAGAGTAGCCTCATGGGCAGCGCCGGGGAACCGATCCCGATCTCGGCGCTGCAGCATGCGGTCTATTGCCTGCGGCAGGCGGCGCTGATCCATCTGGAGCGGCTCTGGGCCGAGAACCGCTTTACCGCCGAGGGCGACGTGCTGCATGCCGTCGCCGACAAGGGCGGCAGCCGCAAGGCGCGCGGCGCGCGCCGGGTGATGTCGCTGCCTCTGGCGTCAGCCCGGCTGAACCTGACCGGCACCGCCGATCTGGTCGAATTCACCCCCGGCCCCGGCGGCGAGATCGCCTTTCCCATCGAATACAAGCGCGGCAAGCCCAAGCTGCACCGCGCCGACGAGGTGCAGCTTTGCGCGCAGGCACTGTGCCTTGAGGAAATGACCGGCCAGCCGGCCCCGCAGGGCGCACTGTTCTATGCCCAGACTAAGCGCCGCGTCACCGTCCCCTTCGACGCCGGGCTGCGGGACCTGACGGAAAGCACCGCCGCCGAACTCGCCGAGGTCTTCGCCTCGCTCGTCACGCCACCGCCGACGCCGCATAAAAGCCGCTGCCGGGCCTGCTCGCTTATCGATCTTTGCCGCCCCGAGGCGGTCTCGCGCCCCGTCCGCGCATGGCGCGACCGGATGCTGGACCGCGCATTGCAACCCGGTGCCGACACATGAAAAAGCTGCTGAACACGGTCTATGTCACCACCGAAGGCGCCGCGCTGAAAAAGGACGGCGAGAATCTGGTGGCCGAGATCGAGGGCGCCCAAAAATCCCGTGTGCCGCTGCACATGCTGGCCTCGGTCGTTGCCTTCGGACCCATCCTTCTGTCGCCAGCCCTGATCGGCGCCTGTGCCGAACGCGCCATCACCGTCGTGCTTCTGGACCGCACCGGCCGCTTTCAGGCCCGCATCGAAGGCCCGGTCGCCGGCAATGTCCTGCTGCGCCGCGCACAATACAAGGCGGCCGATGCCGCCGTCGAAATCACCCGCAGCATCGTCATCGGCAAGATCGCCAACCAGCGCGCCGTGATCCGCCGAGCGCTGCGCGACTATGGCACCGAGATGGACGACCCCGCCCGCGCCGCGCTTGAGGCGGCGTCTGATCGCATGGCGATGATCCTGCGCCGGGTCCAGCACCGCGACGACACGCTGGACCTTCTGCGCGGATCAGAAGGCGAGGCGGCGACGCATTATTTCGGCGCCTTCGATCACCTGATCCGCTCGCCCGATGCGGAACTGCGCTGGACCTCGCGCTCGCGCCGGCCGCCGCTGGATGCGATGAACGCGCTTCTGTCCTTTCTTTACACGCTGCTGACGCATGACTGCCGTTCCGCGTGCGAGGCGGTCGGGCTGGACCCGGCCGTGGGTTTCCTGCACCGCGACCGCCCCGGCCGCCCCAGCCTTGCCCTTGACCTGATGGAGGAGCTGCGCGCCCCGCTTGCCGACCGGCTGGCGCTGTCGCTGGTCAACCGCCGCCAGCTTCGGGTCAACGATTTCCGGCGCATGGATGGCGGCGCGGTGCTGCTGACCGACGAGGCCCGGCGCACCGTCCTGACCGCCTGGCAAGAGCGCAAGAAGGAAGAGCGCCTGCACCCGTTCCTGCAGGAAAAGGCGCCTTTCGGCCTTGTCCCCTATCTTCAGGCGCAGATGCTGGCCCGCCACCTGCGCGGCGATCTGGACGCCTATCCGCCATGGTTCTGGAGCTGAAATGCTGGTCCTGGTCACCTATGACGTCAACACGCTGGAGGACGGCGGCAAGAAACGCTTGCGCCAGGTCGCCCGCGCCTGTCAGGATTACGGCCAGCGCGTGCAGTTCTCGGTCTTTGAAATCGAGGTCGATCCGGCGCAATGGACAAAGCTGAAGGCGCGGCTGGAGGGCATCATCCGCGCCGAGGTGGACAGCCTGCGCTATTACTATCTCGGCTCGAACTGGTCCCGCCGGGTCGAGCATGTGGGCGCGAAACCGGCAACAGACATGAACGGCCCGCTGATCATCTGATCCGGCCCGCGCGGCTGCGAACCCCAAGCGTGCCGCCTTGGCCAAGAGGGTTCGCAGCGCAGCTTGCTTTTTGAAATCGTTGTCAAATGCTGCGCTGATGCGGACGAATGCGCCGCCCCTTTTTGCGCGGGTGCAAGGTTCGCAAGCAAAGCCGACTTACAATTGGCATTTCAAATGCCTAGAGAATGGAGAGTCGCCCCCTCCCCGGGGGCGTGGATCGAAACGCGTTCGATAAGGTCGCAATTGACCCCCTCGGACAGTCGCCCCCTCCCCGGGGGCGTGGATCGAAACGATCACCTGCGCGATAGCCTCGCCCCAGAATGTCAGTCGCCCCCTCCCCGGGGGCGTGGATCGAAACCGGGAAGCCTTGGCGACATGGGAAACCGCGTTGCGTCGCCCCCTCCCCGGGGGCGTGGATCGAAACCTTGAATTTGACGATGGGCTGAACGGGGTTGGCGCGTCGCCCCCTCCCCGGGGGCGTGGATCGAACCCCCGCCCCCTGAGCGGAGTTTTCGGCATGGCAACGTCGCCCCCTCCCCGGGGGCGTGGATCGAAACTGAATGCTTGGCGGGCGATGAACAGCGGCGGGTCGTCGCCCCCTCCCCGGGGGCGTGGATCGAAACGAGGCATTTGCGACAGCTCCGTCCCCCATGGCCGTCGCCCCCTCCCCGGGGGCGTGGATCGAAACAGATAGTCCAGATCATAGGGCGATGTTGCGCCGGGGTCGCCCCCTCCCCGGGGGCGTGGATCGAAACCTGACGGAATCGTCGAGGTCCAGGGCAAA
>RRZU012197421.1_pt1 | contig 10107 bp, 5 predicted proteins | sample 2165561 | NCBI WGS metagenome assembly RRZU01 (sample SAMN10456909, study PRJNA506462) | wastewater metagenome | isolation source: wastewater sludge | place: USA: Moscow, Idaho
CACCCCGGACAAGGCGGTTTCCTGGTTCAGGCCCACATTGACCACCACCGGGTAGTTGGCGGCGCGATGCCAGGCGTAATAGCGCATCACATTGTCCAGCGGCGCCTTGGTCAGGTATTCGCCACGCTGGCGGCCCGCGTCAATCAGAAAGCCGGAGCCGGGGGCCTGCACGGCCTTGCCCAGCACGCTATCCTGCTGCTGGGTGCGCGCCAGATAGCTGCCGTCATCGCGCAGCAGCATCACCACGTCGCCTGGCTGGTAAAACACTTCCCGGAAAAAGTCGGAGATATAGTCAGGCGACAGCGACAGCACCACCACGCCGGCAAAGGTTTTGCCGTGGTAAATCGCCCGCGAGAACTGGATCGACCAGCGTTTGGATACCCGGCCCTGCACCGGGTGGCTGATGAACAGCCCCGGCACCTGGCGCAGCGCATGCACCGAAAAGTGCTCGCGATCGGCAATTGATACCGGCGTGGCGCTGCCAGGGGACGGACTGGCATTCAGGCTGGAAAACAGGATGGTGCCTTGCGCATTGGCAATGGCTATTTGCAGCACCGAGCCCTCGGGAAATGCCTGCTTGGCGGTTTCCACCGCTTGCAGGAACTCGGTCTGCTTGTCGGGGTGGTAGCTGGCGGCCAGGGTGCGCGATACATAGTCGACGCCATTGAACAGCGAGCCGATCTGCAAGGACAGCGCGCTGGCCATCTGGGCGGCGCGCAGTTTGGTTTGCTGTTCTGTCTGGTTGAGCTGGTCCTGATGCGACTGCAGCAACTGGCCCCAGTACAGCGCAAACGCCACCAGCACCAGAATCCAGACTGGAATGGCGCGGCGCAACGAGGCAGCATCAGCGGGAGCGGGCGTTGCGGGGAACGCTTCGTATGTTTTATGCATAAAACGATGATAATCGAAGCGGACTGAGAAAGGTAGCCCTGTATCGGGGTTTTTCTACCCGACCAAAGTGGCAGACTGGGCGGCGCGGACGACCTTAACACATCACCCCGGCATCATACCAGTCATTTTATGTGGGTGACATCCTGATGGAAAAGGGCGCCACGCGATGGCGGGCGCGCTTTTCCGGTGAGGGGGTTACACCTTGAACCCGGCAGCCGAGCGTTCCAGCGCTGCGGCCAGGTGTTGCAGGCTCAGCGCGGTGCTGTGCGCCTGGCGCACCGACTGGCTGTTGCTTTCTGCCATGGCGGCGATTTTTTCCACATTGGCCGCCACGTCGGCGCTGGCTTGCACCTGTTCCTGCAGCGCCGTGGTAATGGTGCTGACCACATTGACCACTTGCTCGGCGCTGTTGCGGATGCTCACCACCGCCTCGCCCGCCTGATGGGCCAGCGCCACCCCGGTCGTGACCTGGCTGACGCCGTCTTCCATGGTGTGCACCACGCCCTGGTTGCCACTCTGAATGCCATGAATCATCTGGGCAATTTCGCGGGTGGCCTCGCCGGTGCGCTCGGCCAGTTTGCGCACTTCGTCGGCCACCACGGCAAAGCCGCGCCCCTGCTCGCCGGCGCGGGCGGCTTCGATGGCGGCGTTCAGCGCCAGCAGATTGGTCTGATCGGCAATATCCTGAATCACCGTGACAATGGCGGAAATCTTGCCCGACTGCGCCTGCAGCCCGGCAATTTCCCCGGCGGCGCGGGTCACGCTGTCGGCAATCTGCTGAATGCCGCTGACCGCCTGGGCAATGATGTCGCCGCTGCTGCGCGACAGCTCGCCCGAGCGGGTGGAAATCCGTTGGGCTTCGGCGGCGCTTTCTGTCACATGGCCAATGCTGACCGACAATTGCTCCACCGCCGAGGCCATGGCGGTGGCCGAGTGCGACTGCACTTCACTGGATTCGCTGATGTGCGCGGATGCGGCAGAAATCTGTCCGGACGAATCCAGCAGATTGCGCGCGCCGGTCTGGATTTCCGCCAGCAGCACGCGCAGGCGCTGCTGCATGCTGGCAAACGCGGCCAGCACCTCGGCCACTTCATCGTTGCCGTGGGCGTGGACCTTGACGGTGAGGTCGCCTGCGGCGGCCGCGTGCGCCACTTCCACCGCATGGCGCAGGCGTCGGCTGATATGCCGGCCCAGGCTGGCGGCAATCAGCAGGCCCAGCAGCAGGGCAATCGCTCCGCCCACCAGCAATACCGCGCGGGCCAGCTCGGTGGAGCGCGCCACGGCGGCGTTGCGTTCGTCCAGCGCCTGTTGTTCGTCGGCAATCAGCGCGCGCAGTTCGTGGCGAATCTGCCCGCCTTTTTCCGTGCCGCCCAAGGACAGGTAATAGCTGGCCACCTGGCCAATTTCGCTGTTGTCACCCAGCTTGCCCCGGCGGGCTTCAATGCCCGGGTACACCGAGGCGCCCATCCAGGCGCCTTTCAGTTGGGAAATCTTGTCCAGCCGCGCCAGCTGTTCTGGGCGGTCGCCCAGCTGGGTGCGCAGGGTTTTCAGGCTTTTTTCCACTTCGCCGTCGCCTGCATACACCGCGCTGAGCATGTCTTCCTTGCCAGTGAGCATATAGCCGCGAATGCCTACACTGATATTGGCCAGCTGGTTTTCCAGCGCAGCGGCGTGCTGGATGGTTTCGTAGCTATGCTGACTGGCGGTTTTCGAGGTGACCAGGCGGTCGGTGGAAAACAGGGCGGCAGCCAGCAAAATGGCCAGGATGACCAGCACAATGCCAAACCCTCCGTACAGCTTGCGGGACAAGGTAAATTTCATGCAAAGACTCTCTCGTGTCGATGAACGCTGGCCCAGCCGGGCTGGGTTGGCATTCGTCACGCCCGGTCTGGGCGCATCTGGCCCCGGGCTCCTTAAGGTGAGGAGAGGGGCGCATTTTATAGGATCCTGCCGGTCAACCCGCCGGCAGCCCAAAAACCGGCCCGCCACGGATCAGGGCTGGCCAGTGTGTCGGCTGCTGCAATGTGGGCAGCCGCCGAAGTAATGCATGACAACAATGAACCAAGACGCCGGATACTGCGTCTTACGGGACAGTATCCGGATGACCAAGCCTGGCGTGACAGTAAAATGTCATGATTTCGATAGGCAAAATCGTCATGATGAATGAAAATGCTGACTGGCATCCGGATGGTCTGCACTGCCAGCATGGCCTATAAGCTGACTAAGTAAAGTTACGTAGTCAGTATCTATCATCTGATTGTTTGCGCCATATCAGAAAGTGTGCACACCTTGCCGGTCAATTTGCTGCAACATGCTACACTGCGCCGTTTTTTGATCTTCCGCATGCCTGTTGTGCCTGTGTCCAGCCCCGATTGCTGCCGGACAATTCGTACAGCTTTACAGATTTAGCAAGGGAGATGCCAGTCTGTCTCAGCCTTCCACCCGTTCCGTCGCGGACATGACCAACACTGACGCCATTTCGACATTGGCGCAGCGGGTTCGGCACGCCCTGGAAATGTTCTACGCCCATCCGCAGGATGGGGTGCAGCCGATGCAGCAGGCAATTGAACTGCTGTGCGCCCAGGTGGGCGCCGATTACGGCGCCTTCCGCGCCGACGCCTTGTGCCCGGATTATCAGATCCAGGATGAGCGCTGCCTGAGCCAGTGCCCGCTCAGTGAAGCGGGCATGCCGCTGTGCCGGATGATTCCCGCGCTGGAGCACTGGCTGTATCACCAGCCCGACCTGGTGACCGAAGTCTTTGTCCTCAATCAATTTAACGATGGTCTGCGCACCTTTCACACCCTGGCGCTGGCCGCGCTGCGTGTGCCTGGCCAGGGGGTGGCGCTGCTGAGCATTGGCCATCTGGACGTGACCTACACCTGGGGGCGGGATGAACGCGACGCACTGGCCACCCTGGTGGGCATTTTCAGCCTGATTCACCAGCGCGACGAAGCCACCCGCCAGGCTGCCCAGGTGGAAGCGCACGAGCGCGCGCTGATGGCAGCCAGTCCGGACGCCATGGTGGTGCACGACCGTGACCATATCCTGTTTGCCAACCAGGCAGCCGCCCGGCTGATTGGCCTGGCCCAGCCAGAAGAACTCGACCACAGCCCGCTGCATAGCCTGCTGGTCAGCGCCGATTGGCCCGCGTTGCGCCAGCGCTTGCAGGCGGTGTTCAGTGGCGCGCCCGACGCCACTGGCCCGTGGCAGGCCCGGCTGCAACGCCGGGATGGCCGCGAGCTGCCGGTGGCCTTGTCCTCGCACCGGCTCAACCACCGTGGCCAGCAGGCGGCGTGGACCACGCTGCGTGACCTGTCGGCATGGAATGACCTGACCCGCCAGCTGCATCTGAGTGAAACCTATCTCGATCAGGTATTGCGCCAGCTGCCGGTGATCCTGTGGGCAGTGGATGGCGACAACCGCTTCACCCTGTGCGTGGGCACCGGCCTGCGCGGCCTGCCCGACGGCCTGACTCCGGTCATCGGGGAAAAGGTGGAAGACTGCCTGCCCAGCCTGCCGGATTTTCCATTCCAGATCGAGCGCGCGCGCAAGGGCGAGCGCTTCAGCGCGCTGCGCCGGTTTGGTGAGCGCCTGTGGCTGGAAACCCATTACACGCCAATGCCGGACGAGCAGGGCCGCCCCGGTGTGATCGGCATGTCGTTTGACGTCAGCGAGCGTGAACAGGCCGCCGAGCAATTGCAGCTGTCGGCCCAGGTATTCCAGCATTCTGGCGAGGGCATTGTGATTACCGACGCCAACGCCCGGATCATTGCGCTGAACCGGGCATTTGAACGCATCACCGGCTACACCAGCAATGAAGCGGTGGGGCAAACCCCGGCGCTGCTGGCGTCAGGCTATCAGGACGCCACGTTTTACCGGGCGATGTGGAGTGCGCTTACCCAGCAAGGCCGCTGGGCTGGTGAAATCTGGAACCGGCGCAAATCCGGCGAGGTGTACCCGGAGTGGTTGTCGATCACGGCCATCCGCAATGCCGAAGGCGCGATTCATCGCTATATCGGCATTTTTACCGACATGACCAGCCGCAAGGAAAAAGACCGGGCGATTTATCAGCTGGCCAACTACGACAGCCTCACCCTGCTGCCCAACCGCCATCTGTTCAACGACCGCGCCCGGCTGGCGCTGGCCAGCGAACTGGCGCGCAATGGCTCGGCGGCGATGCTGTTTGTCGATCTGGATGGGTTCAAGCTGGCCAACGACATTGCCGGCACTGAAGCCGGTGATGCGCTGCTGGTGGCGATGGCGCGGCGGCTGCATAGCTGTCTGGACGACGAAGCCACCCTGGCCCGGCTGGAAAGTGACCATTTTCTGATCTTGCAGACCGGCATTGGCGAAGGCGAGCACTGGCAGCCGCTGGTCGAGCGCCTGCTCGACGCCATCCGCCAGCCCTGCACGGTGGATGGCGCCACCAATGTGCATTTGAGCGCCAGCATCGGCGTCAGCCGCTTTCCTGCCGACGCCGACACGGTGGAAGTGCTGGCCCAGCAAGCCGAGTCGGCGATGCAGGAAGCCAAAACCCTGGGGGGCGACAACTTTGCCCTGTTCAAGCCAGACCTGTCGGAACGCGCTGCCGAGCGCTTCAATCTGTTCAATGCGCTCAAGCACGCGCACAGCCGCAATGAATTCCGTTTGTTCCTGCAGCCGCAGTTCCGTCTGAGCGACGGCGCGCTGATTGGCGCTGAATCACTGATTCGCTGGCAGCATCCCCAGTGGGGCCTGGTCAGCCCGGCGCGGTTTATCCCGATTGCCGAAGACACCCATCTGATTCGCGACATCAGCGACTGGGTGCTGAACGAAGCCTGCCGCCTGCGTGCCGAATGGCCGGCGCCGCATACTGCTGATGGCCGGCCACTGACCATTGCCATCAACCTGTCGGCAGTGCATTTTCAGGATCCGAGCCTGCCAGGCAAGGTGCAGGCGGCGCTGGCCCGTCACCGGCTTGATCCGCGCTGCCTGGAGCTGGAAGTGACCGAGCGCACGGTGATGGGCGATATCGACGCCATCATCAGCATTCTGTCCGAACTCAAGGCAATTGGCGTGCAGCTGGCGATTGACGACTTTGGCACCGGCTATTCCTCGTTGTCCTATTTGCGCCACTTCCCGATTGACCGGCTGAAAATCGACCGGTCATTTGTCACTGACATCACCACCGACACCAGTGCGGCGGCGATTGTTGACACCATCCTGAGTCTGGCGCGCAACCTTGATCTGGCGGTGATTGCCGAAGGGGTGGAAACCGCCGAACAGCTGGCCTTGCTGACCCAGCGTGGCTGCGATGAAGCCCAGGGTTATCTGCTGGGCTACCCCTGCCCGGCAGACGAATTCATCCAGCGTTTTCTGCCGCGCTAAGCCTGGGCGGGCCAGCGTCACGCGGACGCGGGCACAAGCATTTCCCCCAAATTGGCCAACTTCGCCTACCATGTTGCGCCATCTGCACAGGTTTTCCGGAGATCGACCGATGCACCGCCAGTCGCACCCGCTGCCCTCCCCCAGCCTGGGCACCCAGCGTGAGCTGATCAGCTTTCACTACGGCGTCGCCGGCACTGGCGAAAAAATCTACCTGCAAGCCAGCCTGCACGCCGATGAATTGCCCGGCATGCTGGTGCTGCACCATTTGCGCGCAGCGCTGGCCCGTGCGGAAGCGGAAGGGCGTTTGTGTGGCGAAGTGGTGGTGGTGCCGGTCGCCAACCCGATTGGTCTGGCGCAAAGCGTGCTGCGCGACCCACAAGGGCGGTTTGAGCTGGGCAGCGGCGAAAACTTCAACCGGCGCTACCCGGAGCTGGCCACCCCGCTGGCCGAGCGTCTGGCTGGCCAGCTGGGGCCAGATGCATGCACCAACAAGGTGCTGATTCGCCGCGCCATGCACACCATTCTGGCTGAATACGCCCCCGCCACCGAGCTGGAAGCGCTGCGCCTGACCCTGCTGGGGCTGGCCTGCGACGCCGATGTGGTGCTCGACCTGCACGCCGATACCGAAGCCATTGTGCATCTGTACACCGAAACGCCGTATTGGCCACAGGCCGAAGTGCTGGCCCGCTGCCTGGGCAGCCAGGTCAACCTGCTGGCCCAGGGCAGCGGCAGCGCCTGCTCATTCGACGAGGCGTGCAGCCAGCCCTGGTGGCAGCTGGCCGAGCGCCTGGGGGCGGCAACCCCGGTGCCGCTGGCCTGTCTGGCGGTCACTGTCGAGCTGCGGGGGGAAGCCGATGTCAACCATGAACTGGCCCAGACAGACGCGGCCAGCCTGCTGGCGTTTCTGGCGCACCGTGGCGTATTGCGCGGCGAGCCCCCGCCCCTGCCGCCCTTGCCGTTTCCGCCCACCCCACTGGCCGGGTCGGAAACCTTGCGCGCCCCTCACCCCGGCTTGCTGGTGTTTGTGCGTCCGCTGGGTGACTGGGTGAACGCTGGCGAGCCGGTCTGTGAAATCATCGACCCCCTCAGCGCCCAGGTCAGCCCGGTATGCGCCAGCGTCAGCGGACGGCTCTACGCCCGCAGCCCGCACCGCTACGCCACGCTGGGCATGGATCTGGCCAAGGTGGCGGGCAGCACGCCATTTCGCCAGGGTGAGCTGCTGACCGCCTGACTGGCGTGGCAAATCCGTGAGGATAACGCCGCCCTATTGCCGGGCGCCATCCCGGCGCATGGCCGGGCGGCGTTGGCGCTTGCCGTCTCTCGCGCTGCGTTGCACAATCGCAGCCCAGACTGTTTTCTTCCCGCTCATGCGGCTTAACCTGAAGGATTGACGATGCATCCCGTTCAACGCGCCGACTTTGACCAGCTGATGGTTCCCAACTATGCCCCGGCCCAGTGGGTGCCGGTGCGCGGCGAAGGCAGCCGCCTGTGGGATCAGCAAGGCCGTGATTATCTTGACCTGGCTGGCGGCATTGCCGTGACTTCGCTGGGCCACTGTCATCCGGCCATGGTGCGTGCGCTGACCGAACAGGCCCAGCAGCTGTGGCATGTCTCCAACACCCTGACCAACGAGCCGGCGCTGCGCCTGGCGCGCAAGCTGGTGGACGCCACCTTTGCCGAGCGGGTGTTTTTCTGCAACTCCGGCGCTGAAGCCAACGAAGCCGCATTCAAGCTGGCACGCAAGGTGGCCAGCGACAGCAACCCGGCGCGTGATGAAATCATCGCCACCACCAACAGCTTTCATGGCCGCACCTTCTTTACCGTCACCGTGGGTGGCCAGCCCAAGTACAGCGATGGCTTTGGCCCGCGTCCGCAGGCCATCAGCCATGTGCCGTACAATGACATCGACGCCTTGCGTGCGGCGGTCAGCGCCCGCACTTGCGCCATTGTGATTGAGCCGGTGCAGGGTGAAGGTGGCGTGTTGCCCGCGCAGCGTGACTATCTGCAAGCCGCGCGCGAACTGGCCGATGCGCATGGCGCGCTGCTGATTTTTGATGAAGTGCAAACTGGCGTGGGCCGCACCGGCGCGTTGTATGCCTATCAGCACTACGGCGTTGTGCCGGACATCCTGACCAGCGCCAAGGGCCTGGGCGGCGGTTTTCCGATTGGCGCCATGCTGACCACCGCTGACATCGCCAAACACTTCAGCGTGGGCACCCATGGCACCACCTACGGCGGCAATCCGCTGGCCTGCGCGGTGGCGGAAGCGGTGATCGATACGGTGAACACACCTGAAGTGCTGGCCAATGTGGCCAGCCGCAGCGCGCAACTGCGCGATGGGCTGAACGCACTGAACCAGACAACGCCGGTATTCAGCGAGATTCGCGGGCTGGGCTTGCTGCTGGGTGCGGTGCTGACCGAGGCGTACGCCGGCAAGGCTGGCGACGTGGTGGCGCTGGCGGCAGAAGCCGGCGTGATTGTGCTGCAGGCAGGGCCGAATGTGGTGCGCTTTGCCCCGTCGCTGGTGATCAGTGAAGCCGAGCTGGCCAGCGGGCTGGCGCGTCTGGGTCAGGCGCTGGCCCGCTGGACGGCGTGAGCGGCACTTGAGCGCCGCTCTACTGCGCGGCCTGTTGGGCGGGCTCGCGCAGGTTCAGCGCCCGTGGTGTGGCTAAGCCAGGTGCTGGTGTAAAAATGCCAGCGTGCGCTGCCAGGCCAGCGCCGCGGCTGCCGCATCGTAGCGGGCAGCGTTGGCGTCGTTGTTGAAGGCATGATTGACGCCGGGATAGGTGTGGACAGTATGACGCACCCCGGCAGCCTGCAGCGCGGCGGTAAAGCCCGGCACGCCGGCGTTGATCCGTTCGTCCAGCCCGGCGTAATGCAGCAGCAGCGGCGCGCGGATGGCGGCAACGTCGCTGCTGGCCGGGGCCGGGCCGTAATACACCACGGCGGCCTGCAAGTCTGGCGCGTGTACCGCCAGTTGTCCGGCCTGGCCTCCGCCCCAGCAAAATCCGACCGCCCCCACCTTGCTCGACCCGGCCTGACGCAGCGCGGCCACGGCTGCCAGTGAAATCTGCCGCGCCAGCCCGGCGTCCAGCCTGGCAAACTGTTCACGGGCCTGGTCTTCATCCGCTGGCGTGCCGCCCTGGGTGGACAGGTAATCCGGCGCCAGCACCCGGTACCCGGCCAGCGCCAGCCGGCGCGCCACGTCGCGGATATGCGGGTTCAATCCGCGGTTTTCATGGATCAGCACCACACCGGCCACATTGCCTGCGGCAGCGGCTGGCTGCACCTGATACCCCGACAGTGCCGCTCCCCCTGCCAGTGTGGCAAACTGGCCTTCCTGCACCCGCAGACGGGCCTCATCGGTTGGCGGATTGGCTGCCTGGGCGTAGTTGTTTTCCAGCAAGGGCAGCAAGGCATACGCCGCTGAGCTACTGCCCACCAGCGCGGTCAACCGCTGCAGGAAGTCCCGCCGCGACCATGGCGTATGGGTGTAGGCGTCGTACAGCTGGATGGCGGCCTGACGCAATTTGGGATCGTGGGACATGGGCGCTCCTGGGTAAAAGGGGAATGACACCAGCACCATGCATCATACCCGATCGGCACAGGCTTGCTGGCGGCGTTGCGCACCGGATAAAAATCCGCCGCCCCAAGACAAGCCCCCGGCAAATCCCGTATCCTGTCTGCCCTTTTTATACCCGGCTCTGGCCGCCATCCCTGGCTGCAGCCGATGTGTCTGATCCGGACACTTACCCCGTGGATACCCGCATGGACGCCATCAAGATTTTTATTGCCCTTCTGGTTCTGGTCAACCCGATCGGGGCGATTCCGATTTTCATCAGCCTGAC
>RRZU010617063.1_pt1 | contig 10106 bp, 9 predicted proteins | sample 2165561 | NCBI WGS metagenome assembly RRZU01 (sample SAMN10456909, study PRJNA506462) | wastewater metagenome | isolation source: wastewater sludge | place: USA: Moscow, Idaho
ATCGAGTTGCTCAAACTGATATTTTTGTTCATCTGTCAGTCTGGGGAAATATTTCGTAATGATGTCTATCATGCTTTTTTATATTTTGATGCAAAGATACAATTTTTTTCAGTAACTTTGCATGCAAAAAGTAAATTGGTAAATAAAATGGTAGATTGTTATAAGGTAGCATTATTTGACTTAGATGGGGTCGTATTCAATACAGAACCACAGTATACAATTTTTTGGTCAAAGGTTTTTCAAAAATATTATCCTGAAAATCCATTATTAGCTTCAAAAATCAAAGGATCAACACTCCAGCAGATCTTTGATCTCTATTTCACCGGCAAAGAAGAACAGCAGAAAGAAATTACGGCAGAGCTTGATAAGTTTGAACGTAACATGAGTTTCGATTATATCCCGGGTTTTTTGGATTTTGTTCATGACCTACAAAAAAACGGAATAAAAACTGCTGTTGTCACCAGCAGCAATAAGGAAAAGATGCAGAATGTATATGACAAGCATCCTGAATTCAAATTGCTGTTCAACAAAATTCTTACCAGTGAAGACTTTGCCAAAAGTAAGCCAGATCCAGACTGTTATCTGAAAGGAGCTTCTTACTTCAAGGTTGAGCCAAAAGAATGCATCGGTTTCGAGGATAGTTTCAATGGTCTTAAAGCAGTAAGAGCAGCTTTGATGCCTGTTATCGGTCTTGCAACGACCAACAGCGAAGAGGCTATACGCTCCTATTCAGATGTAATTCTTAAGGATTATCAAGGATTGACAATGGAAAAATTATGTCATAAGATTAACAGATATCAATAAATTGCAGTAACTTTGCAATACAATTAAATGACAGCAAATAATAGTTTTACGATTAAATTTTAAGTATTTTAAGCGGAATGGGATATTTAACAACAGATAAGAAAAAGATAACGGCCAAGACTTTTGTGGATATGAAACAAGCCGGCGAGAAGATCACCATGCTGACAGCTTATGACTATACGACAGCAAGCATCATAGACACAGCAGGCATAGACGGCATTCTTATAGGAGACTCTGCCTCTAACGTGATGGCAGGTAACGCAAATACCATTCCTATTACAATAGAACAAATGATCTATCATGCCCGCTCTGTAGCTCGTGCATGCCGGCATTGTCTTGTTCTCTGCGACATGCCTTTCGGCAGCTATCAGATCAGCCGTGAGGACGGAATCCGTAATGCCCTGCGTATTATCAAGGAGAGTGGGGCTGATGCTGTAAAGATGGAAGGCGGGGCAGAAATTGCAGACACGGTCAAAGGCATTATTGATGCCGGTATTCCTGTTATGGGGCATCTGGGACTTACGCCGCAAAGTATAAATAAATTTGGAGGTTACGGACTTCGCGCCAAGGAAAAAGCTGAAGCAGACAAGCTTATATCTGATGCAAAAATTCTTGATGAAGCAGGGGTTTTCGGTATCACACTGGAGAAAGTACCGGCAAAGTTGGCAGAAGAGGTGACAAAGGAAGTCAAAGCTGCTACTATTGGTATAGGTGCCGGTAGTCATACTGACGGACAGGTTCTTGTCTACGCAGATGCTTTAGGTATGACACAAGGTTTTAAACCAAAGTTTCTCCGTCATTTTGCAGATATGAATAAATGCATGTCCGAAGGTGTTCAGGAATATATCAAGACAGTAAAAGAAAATACTTTTCCAAATGAAAGTGAAAGTTATTAAATAAAGCATGGATACACAGAATACTCCAATACATATCCGATTATGGAATAAAGATTTCTGGCTGTTATCAATAGCTCATCTTTTATTGATAACTAGTATGTATATACTCATCCCAGCTATTCCTGCCAGAATGCAGGCACACGGTTATAGTGACATGGAGACAGGACTAGCCATGGGAGCTATGGGCATTGGAATATTTCTCTTTGGTGGTTTTGTCTCATATCTCATAAAGGCTCACAGTCGTAACAGGGTCTGCCAGTATTCCATTCTTTGTATCATCGCCTGCATAGCCTGTCTTTATTACATAGATTCCATAGCAACCCAAGCTTCTTCAGTTAGATACTATTTCATCATTCGCTTGTTGATGGGAGCATTCTATGGGTTGGCAGAAATCACGTTGATGAGCACACTGATTATAGATACTTGTGAATCCTTTCAGCGTACAGAAGCCAACTATAGTTTCAGCTGGTTCGGACGCCTTGCCCTTGCCATCGGCCCGCTGGCATCAATACTGATATATCGAAGTATGGGTTATGCCAACGATCTTCTGATGGCTTGCTCCTGTGCTTTTGCAGCCATAATATTAATTTCATCAGTACATTTTACCCCCAAGGCCCCAGGAGAAATATTAAAGATATTTTCTCTGGATCGTTTTTTCCTTCCCCAAGGTTTTCTTCTTTTTATATCTACAGTCTTGGTGACAACCATTCTAGGACTTGTTTTTTCCACCACGAAAGATCCTGTATTCTATGCAATGCTAATAACGGGATTCTTCTTTTCCTTTCTTGCAGAAAAATATGCTTTTGCCAATGCTGATTTGAAGAGTGAAGCTCTTACTGGATTGATTTGTATTGGTACAGCAATATTGCTGCTCATTACACGCTATGACATTATTGTCAACAAACTGGCTCCGGCATTGATAGGATTTGGTATAAGTCTCATTGGAAGTCGTTTTCTCTTGTTCTTTGTAAAACTCAGCAAACATTGCCAGCGTGGGACCAGCCAGAGTTCCTATTTTCTTGGCTGGGAAGCCGGATTATCTTTGGGATTATTTCTTGGCTACGGTATCCTGTCAGATGGAAATAAGGCCCTGATAGTAGCTTTTGTACTTACCATCGTAACCTTATTCTTCTATAATTTCATTGTACATCCATGGTACATGAAGCACAAGAACAGATGAGGATTTATTTCTTATAATCCACCTTGATCACAATGACACGGATATTCTGGTCATTGCTGTTATTATTGACTTTGGCAATATGCCAGTCACCGGGGAAGAAAATAAAGAAATTATTCGGTTTACTATCGTAAAAACAAGCCTTGTCTTGAATATAATCATAATGGATAACATCCCTTTTCCCGTCATAATAGCAATTGGGCTTACTTGTATAGTGGTCTATGATGCCAAAGCGTTCTATCCCTTTCACCACAAACTGAAAATCAATATGATGATAATGACTTTCGCTTCTTTTGCTTTCCAAAGGACCGTTTGTGTCGTCCTGGACGCTTGCAACAAGAGAAGTTCCTTCTATAGGATGGTTTCCTTTTGGAAGGTTCTGCAAGTCCGTATTCTGTAACCAGTTAAAAAGAGCCTTCCACTGTCCCGGATTTTTCTGATACTGTTCATAAAATTCCACAGCGTTCACACTTTGATCCGGTTTAGCTTTATTGAACCCATTACGCCATTCGCCTGAATTGATCCAGTTATTTGCCATTTTGATCAATCGACTGTCAGAATAGTATTTAGTATAATAACCTCTGTTCTGTGCCTGTGCAAAGAGTGCCAGACTAAATAAGACAACAGAAAATAATATTCTTTTCATTGTAACTGAACTTTTAAAGATTGTTTCTAATTGATTTATTGCAAAGATACAAAAAAGGAGCGAACATTCTTTATGTCCACCCCTTTTATTATGTCTTTGAAATCGATAGTCTACTTAAAGGATAGTCTTCACAGCCTCAAGCATACCTTTTGCCTGAATAAGATCCAGATCCTTTTTTACCAATGCAGCCAGTCCAGGGACCGTCTTGTTCAGATCTTCATGCCATACATAGTCAAAAGCAAGAACACCCTCAGCAATTTTCTGTGTATCAGCAGTAGCCCAGAGATCTTTCAGCTTTTCCATAATCTTTATATCATCATTAGGAATGATCTCTGTACCATCTTCACGTTTGCCACCTTTATAATATGTAATAATAGCAGCCAGTCCGAATACCAGTCCCTGAGGAAGTACACCTTTACGCTGTAAGTAGATTTTCACACCGGGAAGGTCACGAGTTTCATATTTAGGGAATGAATTCAGCATGATCGAAGTTACCTGATGATCAACGAACGGATTCTCAAAACGCTCAAGAACATCCGCAGCAAACTTCTGAAGTTCTTCCATAGGAAGATCAAGGGTCTGCATCAATTCGTCAAACTGCACCTTATGGATATACTTACCCAGTACAGGATGCTCACAGGCATCACGGACAATATTGACACCACTCAGGAAGGTAACAGGAGAAAGAACCGTGTGAGGACCATTCAACAATGTAACCTTACGTGCATGATATGGTTTTTCATCATCAGTAATAAGGACATGCAGACCGGCCTTTTCTGCAGGGAATTCTTCTTTCATCTGCTCGATAGTCATGTTCTCTGCCTTTTCGATAACCCAAAGATGGAAACTCTCAGCCTTAACGACCAGATCATCTTTATAACCAATCTTCTGTTGAATCTCTTTAATGGTATCACGAGGGAATCCAGGAACGATACGATCCACCAGAGTAGCACATACATAGCAGTACTTGGTAAACCATTGCTTGAAACCTTCATAATCTTTGCCCATATCTTCTTTCCAAAGCTCTATGTACTGATAGATACATTCTTTGAGATGATGACCATTCAAGAAGATCAACTCACAAGGCATAAGAATCATGCCTTTAGAAATATCACCATTGAAGTACTGATAACGATGGAAGAGGAGTTGAACCAGTTTACCAGGATAGCTGGCAGCCGGTTTATCGGTAAACTTACAACTATCGTCAAAGGCAATACCGGCCTCAGTAGTATTACTGATGATGAATCTCATCTCCGGCTGTTCAGCAAGAGCCATAAATGCCTGATTCTGAGAATATGGATTGAGAGCACGGCTTACAGCGTCTATACGTGTAAGAGTGTTGACAGGCTGACCATTTTCCTTACCCTGAAGATTTACATGATACAGGCAGTCCTGACCATTCAACCAGTCTACCATACCTTTAGCCAAAGGTTGTACGATGACTACAGATGAATTAAAGTTAGTCTTCTGATCCATATTGTAGATAATCCAATCTACAAAGGCACGAAGGAAATTACCTTCACCAAATTGAATAATTCTTTCTGGCATTACGCTCTTAGGCGCTGTACGCTTGTTTAAAGCTTTTAATTCTGACATAGTTTGTTTTATGAATTAAATGATCTAGATTTCTGATACAAAGGTAGGCAATAATCCCATATTTCATCTCAAAAAAAACACAAAACATTGCGTAAACCTTTACGTTCAGGACCTAATTACATTGCAAAACTATTGAATCCGCCATCTACGACAGCAACAGTGCCAGTCACAAAATTCGCTGCATCACTCATCAGATACTGTATCGTTCCGCAAAGTTCCTCTGGCTTACCAAAGCGACCAAAAGGAGTCTGCCGGATAACATCTTTTCCACGCTGGGTAAAGGTACCGTCCGGATTGGTAAGAAGAGCGCGATTCTGATTGCTCACGAAGAATCCAGGAGCAATAGCATTAACACGAATACCCTCGCCAAATTTCCGGGCTGCTTCATGAGCCATATAAGCCGTAAAATTTGATATACCGGCCTTAGCTGCAGCATAACCGCAAACACGTGTCATTGGGCGGAATGCAGCCATGCTGGAAAAATTGATAATGCTTCCCTTGCCCTGTTTTACCATAGGATGCAGGAACACCTGTGTAGGAATTACAGTACCGGTAAGATTCAGATTCAATACTTTCTGGAACTGTGCCGGATCCAGATCAAAGAAAGTCTGGTCAGGAGCGATAACAGCTCCAGGCTGGTTTCCCCCTGCAGCATTTAGTAAAGTATCTACACGACCGAAATCTTTTAGAATATCCTTACAGTTTTGTTCAACGACCTTCTGGTCCATAACATCACACTGATAAAATCTGGCTACACCGCCAGCTTTCTTGATATCCTCAACAATTGCTTTACCTGTTTCAGCACGACGGCCTAGAATACAGACTTTAGCACCTTGTACAGCAAGATATTTGCCTATAGTCTGACCTAAAATACCGGTTCCACCTGTGATGACTACGACGTAGTCCTTAATGTTAAATAGTTCGTTCATTATTGTTTAGTATTTAATTGTTTAATCGAAAAATCCTGGTTGTTGATATTTCTTCCCCAGTTCACGGTCTACAGCAGCAATGATTCCCTGCACTTGTCCAAGGGCGAACATACGGCCCAGGAAAGAATAACCGGCATTATAACCGCGATTTTCATCCCCGAGCATAGTCATGCCATGATCAACACGCATCGGCAATCTGGTTATATTAGCATTGCTCTGCCGTTTTTCTTCCTCTTTTTCAAAGATATGTACAAGTTCTATGATGTCGGCCCGTCCGCCGAGATGACTGGCCTCTGTAAAATCACCGTTAGGGAACACATGGCAACTGCGAAGATGTACGAACCATGTACGATCGGCATATTTTCTGGCAAGCTCAACGATATTATTCTGCGCACCGGCAGAAAGGCTGCCTGCACAGAAGGTAAGTCCGTTATGCTTATCTGGTACAGCATTGAGAAACCACTCAATATCTTCATCAGAAGTTACGATACGAGGCAAACCAAGAATCTGGAAAGGAGGGTCATCAGGATGAACACACATATACATGTCGCATTCATCACAGACCGGCATAATGGCATTGAGAAAATAACTCATATTTTTGCGCAGCTGATCCTTGTCAATTCCATGATATAAAGTAAGCAGTTGCCGGAAAAGTTCAACAGGATGCTCATCACCCTCCTTAAAGTTTCCACTGACAAATCCCTGTGTCTTGATCACAATATTCTCAACCAAGGCATGATCTTTTTCCGGAGTCATCTTCTTTTTCAGCTCATCAACTTCTTTCACAATATCCCTGCCATTAGGTTTTCCGTCAGGACCAAGTGCATGGAAGCTAGCCCAATCTTCCCGGGCGCCTTCACGTCTCAAAATATAAATATCAAAATAGGCAAATTCCGGGATACTGAAATACAGATTACAGGAACCGTTAGGATTTGCATGCAACAGATCCGTACGGGCCCAGTCAAGTACCGGCATAAAGTTATAGCAAATAGTATGAATGCCCTCAGCAGCCAGATTGCGCATACTTTCTTTGTATGTATCAATTTGACGGTCACGGTCAGTACCTCCGTATTTAATCGTTTCTGTTACCGGCAGAGATTCAACGACGCTCCATCTCATGCCATACGATTCGATATAAGTTTTCAGTTCATGGATTTTTTCTCTGGTCCAGACTTCACCAAGAGGTACATCATGCAGAGCAGTCACAATGCCTTCAACACCAATTTGCTTTAGCATGGCAAGAGTAATCTTGTCTTTTTTGCCAAACCATCTCCAAGTTCTTTCCATTTGTCAGTAGTTGTTATTAAAATTATTTCTCTGCAAAGATATATAAAAATTCAGATATAATTGGCAATATAAACAATTTTATGTCTATTGCTACCGTTCCTTATAAATCAACACCAGCTCAAAAATTTTCAGCAAGGTTTTCGTATATCAACATTATAAAGAAAAGGTTTCAATAGACATATTATAATCGTAAAAAAATTATTTCAAATTATGGAAAAAGAGAAAAAAATCAGAATTGAATCAGATCTGTTAGGTGAATTGAAAGTTCCGGCAAATGCTTATTACGGAGTGCAAACCCAACGTGCACTTTACAATTATTGCATTTCAAAAACAAAAATGAAGAATTACCCTGATTTCATCATATCATTTGCTTATATCAAAAAGGCAGCAGCAATGGCCAATGCCGAAGTAGGAGCACTGGATTCAAATATTGCCGATGCCATAGAAAAAGCTGCCGATGAGATCATTCACGGTGCACTGTGGGATAACTTCCCTATTGACATGATGCAGGGTGGGGCCGGTACTTCTGTCAATATGAATGCGAATGAGGTCATTGCTAACCGTGCGTTGGAAATTATGGGACACCAAAAAGGAGAATATCAGTACTGCATGCCAAATGACCATGTCAACTGCGGACAGTCAACCAATGATACGTACCCTACAGCTATACGCTATGCAGTAATCCGCATGAACAAGAAACTGATTGCCAGTCTGGAAAAACTGATTGATGAGTTACATGAAAAAGGTAACCAATTCAAGGATGATGTCAAGATGGGACGTACCCAGTTGCAGGATGCTGTGCCAATGACATCCGGACAGGAATTTCATGCTTTCGCCAACAACCTGACAGAAGAGATTTCAAATATAGACAGGAATGAAAAACTTCTGCATGAAATCAATATGGGTGGAACAGCTATAGGTACAGGGCTGAATGCCGCTCCGGGATACACTGATCTTATTACTGCTCATCTCAGCGAACTGACAGGAGAGCACTTTGAAAAGGCTTCGGATATGATCGAGGCCACTCCGGATACTGGAGCATACGTCAGCTATAGTGCTGCATTAAAGCGTCTGGCAATAAAATTGTCCAAGATTTGCAATGATCTCCGTCTGATGGCATCTGGTCCTCGCTGCGGTATGCATGAGATTAATCTGCCGGCGATGGCTCCGGGATCTTCCATCATGCCTGGCAAGGTTAATCCTGTTATCCCGGAAGTTACCAATCAAGTATGCTTCAAAGTAATTGGCAACGACACCACTATAAGTTTTGCCGCGGAGGCCGGACAACTTCAGTTGAATGTTATGGAACCTGTTATCACAGAATGTCTCTTTGAAAGTATTACCTGGCTGACAAATGCCTTGGATACCCTGCGTGAAAAGTGTGTCGCAGGCATTACGGTAAATACCGAACATAATCTTGCCATGGTTCGCAACAGCATCGGCATCGTGACAGCCTTGAATCCATATATCGGTTATAAAAACAGTACGAAAATTGCCAAAGAGGCACTTGAGACGGGGAAGAGCCTGGAAGATATTGCTCTGGAAAAGAAACTTCTGAGCAAGAAGCAACTTGATGAGATTCTTGATCCCAAAGCAATGCTGGAAGTACATAAGAAAATCAAATAATATCCTTCCTGAATAAACAAAAAAAAATCGGATAAGCTGAAACGACAATGCCTATCCGATTTTTTTTATATTTGCTCTTATTTATTTTGTCCTTTTTAAATGCCTGGAAACTTTATCAAATTCCGTCTTTGCTGCTGCAAGGTCCTTAATGAAATGGGGATCGGCATGAAGCCGTGCGACAATAGCACTCCCCACAAGATAACCGGCATTTACATCACTCTGGTAATGGAATCCTGCAATAACTCTGCTTTCCCCAAAAGCATATCCGCGTTTCAGTATAGCATCCTGACAGGCAGGATTAATCTCTGCCATAACTAAAGCCAGCGCCCATCCGATAGAAGTGTGTCCGGAAGGATAACTGCCATCAGTAGAAAGATCTTTTTCATCCTTTGGAACCAGCGAAGGCTCCTTAAACTTATGGTACGGGCGTATGCGCTTGTACTTTACCTTCATGGTCTGGGTAGCATCACCGGCATCTTCCTCAACATTCGAAAGTAACGTATAAAGGTGTGGTGTGGTCTCCTTCGTAATCAAAAGCCCGAAAGCATCCTTAAAATCAGCCAGGACAGAGTCAGGAACAAGGATGGCATCATGGGCAGCCTGCACTCCACGGGTCGTGTTGCGCTGAAGCTTACCCCATTCATATCTGCTATAGTCATAGACGAAAGCCATACTCGCTGTATCTGGTGGAACAGGAAGATATTTCGTTCCGTCCGGCATCTGAGGGATATGCAGGTATGAGGGCCAGTCCTCCATTCCGTTTATTATCTCCGGTTTCTGTGCACTTGCAGTTGTCATACACGTTACAGCCAGCAGTGACAGGATCAACATTTTACTTGATCGAGAATACTTCATATTTTTTGCATAAAAGTTATTTCACAATATCTTTGATCTCTTCGAAACTTCCGTCATTCTTAGCCGGTTGTATATTTAGCAAATGACATAGGAGAGGGTAGACATCAACATTCTTGAAATGAGAATGTCTGATATGGATAAAATCCGGTCCCATGGCACGGAATACGGCATGCATTTCCATATACGACGGATCGTAACCATGAGTACCACCGTCTGGAATATTGTCTTTTTTGTCAATTGAGTATCCAAGCTCCGGATCTATAATAACATCACCTATTCTCGGATTAGTG
>RRZU011130528.1_pt1 | contig 10106 bp, 7 predicted proteins | sample 2165561 | NCBI WGS metagenome assembly RRZU01 (sample SAMN10456909, study PRJNA506462) | wastewater metagenome | isolation source: wastewater sludge | place: USA: Moscow, Idaho
TATAAATTCAGCATTCACTTGTGCAAGTAGTTCAGGAGAAATCACATATATGCCAGTATTTATATCAAAGAAATAACTTGGTTTTTCTGTCATGCTTTGTATGACATTATCTTCTGAATTAACCACGCCGTAGGGTATTTGATACTGAAATTCACGCACACACATTGTTGCTATAGATTGATTTTTCTCATGAAAATCTAAAAGTTTGCCAAAGTTCATATTGGTAAGTACATCACCATTAATGACCACAAAAGGTAGCTTAATTTCTTCTTTCGGTAATAAGCTTAGTGCTCCACCCGTACCCAGTGGATCATTTTCATGCACATATTGAATTTGAACATCAAATTTTTCGCCATTACCAAAATGCTCACGAATAATTTCAGGCAAATAATGTGTTGAAATGTAAAACTTATAAAATCCTTGTTCTTTTAAACTTAATACGATGGTTTCTAACAGTGGTTTTCCACCAACAGGCAACATAGGTTTCGGGCATTTATCAGTCAATGGTCGTAATCTGGTACCAAAACCGCCTGCCATAATAAATACAGGGTTTTCTTTTCTTTTGCGACTAATTAGGTCTTCTAAAGTAATAATATTAACTAATTGACCTGCTTTTAAAACAGGTAAAGCCAAATAACGCTTTTCTCGCATTATTTCAAAAATCTGCCGATTGGTTAACTCACCCTCCTCAATTGAATAAGGAGTTACATGCATAATCGTTTCAACAGGAGCATGTAAGTCTTGCCCTTTAAGCAAACCACGACGGATGTCACCATCCGTTACACTGCCAAGTAAATGATTATCTTCATCTACCACTAACACTATTCTTAATGCATATAGGTCTAACAACTCTAATGCCTTTAATATTGTGTCTTTCTTGTTCAGAACTATTTTTTTTACATCAATCATTACGTTTTAATTCCTTCGCTGGTGCACCTATATATGTTGTATGCACTAAAGTATTGTTTAACACTACAGCACTAGCACCAATTATTGAGTACTCACCCAACTTCTTTAATTCTAGAGGCCCCTTACCTGGCAAAATTGCAGCATTTGTGCCAATGTATACGCCAGTACCCACATGGATACAACCAGACAAATTTACGCCCGGCATAATTGACACGAAGCTATCTAATTTACAGTCATGCCCAATAGTGCAATTAAAACTCACCACTACAAAATCTCCAAAGCCACAAGAATTGGTAACCCTTGCACCTGCAGCAATGATCACGCCTTTAGAATGATGTAGTTGTTCACGAATTCCAAAACCCAATGTGGCCTGAGAATGAATTAAATTTGGAAAATTCAACTGAGGATAAAGTTCATAAATTTTTTGACGGATTTTCGGAGCAGCGACACCTATAGCAAAGTCAATATTGGCCACATCAACAATTTTAGATTCCAAAAACACAGGAAAACCTAACAAAGTCTGGTTTTGCTCTACTTCCTTTTCTAAAAAACAAATATCGGTATAACCTTGATCAAGAGCTAAATCTAATAGCTCCTTTGCAAAGCCGCTAGTTCCAAAAATCGCCAGTTTTTTCATTTATAGTTCAATAAAATCATTCTTTTTAAATGCTTTGGTTGCATAAGTCCCCAAAACATCCCAATATTTATTTGGTTCTAAGACAACCTTACCAGCACGTTTGGTTGTAATATTTTCTTCTGTAAGCAGTTCACCTTCGGCAATCTCTTTACTCGCCACAATACTACGTCGCACTAAATAATAATTATCACTTTCTTGCTCTAGCATAAATTTTATGCCATCACCAAGAGCTGCATGGGTTTTATGCAAGATCTCAACATAGCTCTTAAATTCATCTGCTTCCATAGACGCTGCATGATCTGGCCCAGCCATATTTTTATCAAGCGTTATATGCTTTTCAAAAATTCGAGCACCTAAACTCAAGCCAATGACTGCTGCATATTCATCTAAAGTATGATCAGAATAGCCCGTCGTTAATCCAAAAACATTTTTAATTGTTTCAATAGAACGTAAATTGGTTTGCTCAAATAGGGCTGGATACTGCGTCACACAGTGCAAAATTGATACCTGTTCTTTTAACTTTTTACGAACAGCAAATTTTGAATATGACTCTCTAAATAATTGTTGTGATGGTCTAACCTGAGTACCTTTATCAATCACAAATGCAAAAACAGACAAGGCTTGTTCAATATCTCCTAAACTTGCTGTACCTGTCGATAGAATTACATGTTTTCCAGTACATGCCAATTCATATAAGAATGGTAAGTTAGAAATATCTGCTGATGAAACTTTTAAAAATGGCACATCAAGATCATCAACCAGAAATCTTAAGCTTTCAGAATCAAAAGGGGTTGAAATAAACGTAATCTTTTCTGCATAACAAAAGTCCTGAATCTCTTTTGTTTGCTCATACGTCAACTCAAGGCTTTTCACAAGTTCAAGCTGACTTTGTGCCGAACCCGTATTTTCTTTTTGGTAAGCAGCCATTTCCGTTTGATCTGAGAGTAAACTATCTGCTTTGAAAGTCTGAAACTTAACCGCATTAGCTCCACATTCTTTTGCTTTTAAAATGAGTTCTTTTGCTAGTTCTACAGAACCATTGTGATTCACACCAATTTCAGCAATCACATAAATTTCATTTTCATCAAAGATCATAAAATGGCGCCTTTTTCTTAAAATCTATTGTCTTAATTACTTCTAAAATTTTTTGAGAAGTATTTCCGTAACCCAATGGAGGTTGAACTTGCTCCAGTTCAGATTTTGGAAATTCCTGCGCCTGCTTTAACGCATTCTGAATCTCAATTTGATCAAGTTTTACATCAATAATTGATTTACAACGTAACCGCCCTTTTTGACGGTCGCCAATATTAATCGTAACTACTTGTAATGCAGGTGCTTCAGATAAACCGCTAGAAGAATTTCCAACCATTGCAAGTGAATATTTCAATACACTCAAATAGTTCTGAATACCAAAACTTTTAACTAAAAGCACACGGTCGGGCATTTCTACTTTTAATGCCAACATCGCTTTTACAATTTCTGTATTTCCGTTATCCGCATTTGGGTAACTAAAAACAAAGTTGAGATTCTCTTGAGCCCTTAAAGCATTAAACAATGGTGTTACATCTTCATCATTTAAATTAGTTTCAGGATGGTAGGTGATCAAAATATAAGGTTGGGTAAAATCAAAATCATAGATTTGATTTAATTCATCTAAGGTTCTAAATTGCGTGCGCTGAATATGATCAAGCCCAACTGCACCAACATTAAATACCTTTGCAGGCTGCTCACCGAGTTGAATAATTCGTTTTTGATATGGCTCAGCAGCGGCAAAATGAATTGTTGCCATTTTTGTAATTGCGTGACGGATTGATTCGTCATAAGCGCCTTCTGTGATTTCACCACCATGCAAATGTGCAACAGGAATTTGCATAATCAAGGCAGCTTGCGTCACGGCTAATGCCTCAAAACGATCCCCCAAAACCACCAGCAAATCGGGTTGCATACGGCGCAATGCATCCGCAAAACCGAGTAATCCTACTCCCATAGACTTCACAACAGCACTTGGGGTGTCAGAAGATAGTAACATTTCCACCGATTCTGTAATTTCAAAACCATCATTAACAATGGTTTTCCACGTTTCTCCATGCTCAGGAGAATAATGCATTGCCGTGGCTAAAATCTGTAGCTCGAGATCTGGATCACTTTGTATATCTTTCATTAACCAATACAGCAACCCATATTCTGCTCGGGTTCCTGTAAATACGGCTATTTTTTTCATCTCAAAACTCCAAAGGAACAGAGCTTGGAATATTGACAACGCGCTCTTCTAACCAATTTGAATGTGTTAAATGATCTTGTAACGCATTCTTGTACATAGGTAATTTGGTCATTAATGTCCAAATTGGACGAGTCATTACTTTACTTTCATTAGTACCGTGCAATACCTGATCTCGATGCGCTTTATTTTCACAAATAATCGCATTTAACCAATAGTTTGAATGACAGTCTTGAGGTTCTACAAAAAATTGAGTATCTGAGTCTTTAAAAAACTCTAAATAGTGCTGAGCAAGGCTTCTTTTTTTATCAAGAAAATCATTTAAGTTTTCCATTTGAGCACAACCTAACGCAGCATTTAAATTTGGCATACGATAGTTAAATCCGTTCTCATCATGGTAAAACTCATAGGGATGAGGAATTTTTGCAGTTGTCGTAATATGTTTTGTTTTGATACCAAGTTTTTCATCTTGACATAAAACCATTCCACCACCACCCGTAGTGATAATTTTATTACCATTAAAACTTAATGCTGAAATTGGGCCTAAAGTCCCTGTATGCTGACCTTTATAATATGACCCTAAACTCTCCGCAGCATCTTCCACCAATGTTAAATGCCATTTTTGACATACAACCATTAACTCATCCAACTCTACAGGATGACCAAATGTATGCATTGGTACAACTGCTGAAATTCTCTGATTTGTTGATTTATGACGGCACTCACCTAAATCATTAATATAGGCATGTTCTTCTAAATATTGTACTAATGCAGTCGGACATAAGCCCATCGTTTTTAAGGAAACATCAACAAATAAAGGTTCTGCACCAATGTAAGAAAGTGCATTGCATGTTGCGACAAAGGTTAATGCTTGTGTTACCACAAGATCATCTCGCTTAACGCCTGCCATCAGCAATGCAACATGAAGCGCCGCAGTGCCATTCACCGTAGCTACAGCACGCTTAGCTCCTGTGAAATTTTGCATTTTTTCTTCAAACTCAGTAACAAATGCTCCCACACTGGATACAAATGTACTTTCTATCGTGTCTAATACGTACTGTTTTTCATTTCCAATAAAACGGGGCTCATGCAGTGGAATGAATTGATCCGTTTTATAAATATCACGTACAAATTGATTAAATTTTGCAATTTCCACTACATTTTCCCATCTAAATATAGACCAGTTTCTTTATGACCAAAGTTAGGCATCATATAGTTAAATAAATCGACTATTTCTTCTTTGTTCCATTGTTTGGCTTCTAGCATTGCACTGATTTTGTTTTCGAAAGTCTGTAATTTATCTTCTTCAATATTTAGTGCATTTTTAATTACGCCTAAATTGTTAAAGCATTGCATATCCAGAACTTCATGGTCTGTGAAAAATTCTTCAAAATCTTTTTCGCCAGTTGTCGTGCTGCCAGCAAATAAACATGGCCATTTACCTTGTTTTGGCAAAGTCTTAACTAATTCTCGCGCTTCATCTTCAGAATTACAAAGATGTGGTTCATAACCCAAATGCTTTAAATATTTCACCGCGATATCAGCAAAAGTAATGAGATGTAAATGTTCACTTAATTTTGGGAAGAAAATATCTCTGTTTTCACCCAATAAACATGACATTAAACAAAGTTCACCCGATTCTTTAGGAGTCACAAAATAACGGCGAATATCGTTTGGAGCAGCAATTGGTTGTTGTTTTTGAATACGTTGATTAAAGCCATGCAGTAATGAACCATCCGAAAATGCCACGTTCGCAAATCGTGCTGTCGAAATATCAATATATTGACTTTGACGCATTAAAAACATTTCCATAATCCGTTTTGAGCCACCCATCATATTGACGGGATTCGCGGCCTTATCAGTAGAGACACAGAAGTATTTTTTTACGCCTTTTTCTATAGACTGTTGAATTGTTTTTTCAGTATTTAAAATATTGACATGAATCATTCGCATTAAAGTATAAGGATCTTTTTCACTACGAACATGCTTTAACGCAGATAAATTTAATACGTAGTCAAATTTTCCGTCATTTTGAATAAATGCGTCATACTCATCAGAGCCAATGTCTAATGCAAAAGTTTGAAAGTCACCATTAATGTAACCAAATGAGCTACGAATATCTCGCACAACCTCAGTTAAATTATTTTCAGAAATATCAACAACATGTAATTTTAATGGATTTCTTTTAAAAATTTCTTTTACTACAGCTTGCCCAATAGATCCTGCGCCACCAAGAACTAAAAATTTAGAGTTAGACACAATATCAAACAACTTTTCATCACAAGCATTAATATCACTGATAAAAAGTTCAGTTGTACGGCCAATTAAACTTAACATATTAATCATAAATCTTAATCCTAATCTTGTACAATTTACCCAAATTGTGAAATTCGAAGACCTAACTTTTATATAAAGCAGGGTGGTGTTTCAAAAAATATGCTAGTTAATTCTGTTAATAGAGAAATTGAAAAGAAGTAAATTAAATTGACTAAATTTTTAATGCTTTATAAGATTTAAATTATGGTTAGCATACTTTTTGAAACACCACTGTATACTTTTTGATAAAAAATTAGTACCCTATTGTTAATGATAAATTAAGTAAAAAAGATAATGTATGAAAATACGATTTTTTGTTCTCTTTACCTCTATTTTAGCGGGTACATCGGCATTTATTTATGCAGCGAATCAGCAATCGACTCAGCTTAATGTGAGCATTATCATTAAAGAAACCTGTAATATTACGACCGCAAACAGTTCAGATCTTGATTTTGGAAGCATTAATCGTGCCTCAACAGGATCCAATCAGAGTAGCCATTTAGCAGTCAATTGCACACAGGGAACACCTTATAGTATTGCATTACAAAGCCAACGCGAAATGACGAATGTCGCTTTAAATAACACTAAAATCCCTTACACCCTCTATCAGGATGCCAATCGTACAACGCTCTGGGGTGCAGATACTCAAAATGCATACAGCAATACGGGCACTGGAAACACACACAAAATTCCCGTTTGGGGACAAGTTAACCAAGCAAATACCAATGTTCCTGCAGGTCAATATACCGACAAAGTAACTGCTGTGATTACCTATTAATAGGTTAGAGTCACAGTAATGGTATCCTGATATTCTCCTGCTGGTACAGCAGTTGCACTTGGCCCAGCCTTTCCATAAATAGGAATAGTTTGTGTGCCATTGTTGCCCATTCCCTGTGATGTGCCACTATTGTTCCAAAGCTGGCTGTACTGAGCATCACGATATAATTCATAGGCAATATAGTCCGCACCTTTACGCATACGACGCGTCGTACCATCGTAGTTCATTCCCTGATCTAAATTCACTTTCCAAGACGTATTCAAAGGACAGGACAACGCTACCGCTGTCGAACTGGTCACTGCCTGAGATAAATCATTCATTTGACCAAAATTCAGATCATATGCAGAAATCAAATTACAGCTGTTTTCATAATTTGTCGTTACGCTCAAACTGTTACCACTTTGATTGCTTGACTGAGATGCCAATACATCTTCTGTACTTGGCTGCTTGTCCTGACTAAAGGCATATAATAGATTGACTTGTATATCATTATTATTGTGATAACTTCCAGCTGTTACATTTTGCCCCGCATAGACATGACCATAAATAGTTAGATCAAAAACTTTCTGGTTTTCATTCGCGGTAAAATTTTTATAAATACATTTTAACGTCGATAAATTGGCTTGCGTATCGATTCGTTGTGTTAAAGCGGGATCATAATACAAATCATAAGTGAGATAAGAATGCGGCCAAGAAGAATATGAAACCATTTGTCGACGATTACTGGATAAACCTAAACCATCCAAGGTCGCATAAGGACACAAAGACACATTGACCGTTTTAGTATGGCCATATTGGTTACAAGTCACTTGCCAATTGGTATAGCTGGTTTTCCCTTTACTTGAGACTGAACCGAAATTCAAAGCTGGGCCTGACAGCCAGCACGAACCAGATGCTTGCACCGATGAACTGGCACCCATTAGAACAAAAGGTAACATTAGGACAAAAATCCAATACGCCATCAGCAACCATGAACGTCGTACATGGTGAACATTCATCATTATTTGCACGTTAAATTCCCCAAGTCTAGAAAACCATATTGCGCTGAAAAATCAGGCAAGTCCATACGGCACACCTGCCCCATTTGCTCGACAAAAACTGTTGACGCAGCTGGATTTTCTAAATAAATCATACCATCCCGCCCAACAATCGTATGTTCAACATTCTCTAAATGAGGTGCAGTTTGCTGAACCCACACTCGGCTTCCCATTTTTAAAGGCTGATTCTGCTCGTCGACCGCAGCCCATTGTACCGAACGCATTTTATACACTGGAAAATTCAGATATACGCCACTAGCACTATAGGGGACTGCATCTATCTGTGTTGACTCAATTTTATATTCCAGCGGTAAATCCAACGTATCTATAGAGACCACATTATGCTGATATGGATTCAGGGAGTCGATTAATAACAAGCCCTTGCGATTGGTTTTACCCACGAGACGATTTTCCAGCCGCACGGGAATATCTGCCACACCTTCTGTAGACACCACGGCAAATGAGTTCAGTGATTGACGCATGGCAAAAAGATTGCGGTTCATCATCACCAGACTGCCACGTGCTGACCCAATGACAGTACTATAATCTTCATCGTTAATCTTGGCATTTTGAAAACCCAGATCCCATTGTCCCACTGAGGTTTCCCGCTGCAACTGTCCCTGTAAGCTATAATTGCTTGGATCACTATATTCAATGTTGCTTTGCCAGCCCCAATCCGCTTGATTTTGCAAAGCTGTTTTACGCACACTTGCCGACACTTTATTACGCTCTGTATTTTTTTGGGCATTCATGGCGGCATTGGTCTGACGGTCTAATGGAATATTCAATGACATAAAAAAAGTATTACTTTTTTCATTTAAATCACGGGTCATATTCAAGGTTAAATAGTTTTTAGAAGGAAAATAATAAGACCAATTAAAGATCAAATATTCATTATCAATGCCCTGATATTGCTGCGCTGCATAACTGCTACCAAATTGACCAAGAGGCGTATTCACTCCCAAGAAAACATGATCAGAGCGGTCAATATAGGCATAGCCCAAACGACTTGCCAAATCACCAAAATTACCGTCACTTTGCTGATGATGCATAGAAAAGTTGATCAAGCGGTTATTCCACTCATAACCTGCTGAAAAAGCCTGCCCTGCCTGCTGGTTTAATTCGCTATAACTATAAGAGCCATTCAGCACGCCCCAAGTATTGGGCAAACGGTGTACAATACCAACTCCTGCTAAAGCTACATCATTTGAATATTCAGTATGGCTTTCCAATGTCGTGTCATTGCTGAGGCCATGCCGGAAAGTGGCATTCATTAAAAGATCATGCCCATAGCTAAATGACTTGACCGCATAATTCAGTTTATTCACTCCTAGACTCACGTCCCAGTCGGATAAACCTTGCTGCAATAACTGTGAAGTACCAAATAAGGAAAAATTGACAACCCGTTGCTGCCCATTCAAATCAGTAATTAATAACTGCGCTGTTCCTGCACCTGTAATTGACGGTGCGGTCTGAATATTAAACTGCCCCGGAAGTACTTCACTGCTGCTTTGCTGAATACCATTAATTAATAAATCTACCGTTGATGGCAATAGTACTGAATCTTTAAATGAGGCTAGCGGTGAAGTCACTTGGTATGGCTGTAAATTATAGTTTTTAGCAAGTTTAATGCCTGAAATTCGTGTCGAACGGCTCCAATCTAAAGCACGCGACTGACTATCACCCAACGTTAATGTCAGCGCCCGATTGGCAAAATCCTTTTGCCAATAAGTATCTAAAATCTGGCTATTCAGTTCTTCCGATGTCTTTGACTGAGTATAAGCATGGTTGGCAGCAATACTTAAAACACTGCCCGCCCCAAAACCAAAAAAACGCAGCTCATTCCAGCCGCTTAAAGACCAAACATCTTCAGTGGCTTGGGCATAAAAATCGTAATTGAAAAGCACACCCGGTTTAATCTGCTGAGCATTGACTTTGGCGGCTTCAATGGGAATAAATCCTGCTACGGTATTGTTCTGCAAAAAAGAGACGGCTACATCCAAATGGATACTTTGCGCAGCGGCATTGTAATTGTAGTTCAAGCCAGAAATTTGAGACAAACTGATAAAACCTGCATGCTGGGGAGCATCAGGTACACTGACTTTTAATTGCAGTTCTTGCAGGGTTTTACGTGAAATCAGTAAATCATGCGGTGTTTGAATAAAGTGCCCAAAAGTTGAGCTAGATGCCTGATTCAACACAATACTTAAA
>RRZU010167240.1_pt1 | contig 10105 bp, 8 predicted proteins | sample 2165561 | NCBI WGS metagenome assembly RRZU01 (sample SAMN10456909, study PRJNA506462) | wastewater metagenome | isolation source: wastewater sludge | place: USA: Moscow, Idaho
ACTCCGGCGGGAACAAAAACCTTCTATGTCGTCAAGCGGGCGGGCACAGAAATGGCTTGGGTGAAGCTGGGAGCCTTCCCTGAAATGACCGTTGAGAAGGCGCAAGCCGAAGCGGAGCGAATCCTGGGCGAGTTTGCCAGCGGGGCGAACCCGGCCGAGGCGCGGCGCACCTTCAAGGCTGAACCGACACTGACGAAGTTTTTCACCGAGTACGGCACCCGGCACGGCGAAAAACTGGTGGTGTGGCGCGACATGCAGCAGCGATTCCGGGACTACCTGCAAAAGCCGCTTGGCGACCAGAAGCTGACGAGCATCACGCGGACGATGATTGCCCGTGCGCTTTCCGAGCTTGAGAAGGCTGGCAAGGCGCCGGCGACGGTCAAGCTTGTGCGGGCGCTGGCGTCTGGCATCTTCGGCAAGGCGATTGAATGGGGCTATCTCGAATCGAACCCGGCGCAGGGCGTCAAGGTGGCGGGCCGAACGGTAAGCCGTGACTGCGCCGACTGATCCAGTCCGGGGAGTTCGCTCGCGAAATCGCAACGACCGGACGCGGGTGGGTCGAGCACGACCTGACAACCGAGTTCTCGTGCTGGCTGGCCAAGCATCAGTACCGCGACCGCTACCTCAACCGACCGGAGAGGCTCTGGGACGATACCGGCAACGTGCGTGGGCTGGACGAGTACCTCAGCAGCCGCCATCCTGGCCGCCAAGCCGAGCCTCGCACGCGACAGCTTCGAACTGGGGGACCGCCTCGAAAGCGAGTTCTCCAGCCGCGGCGACATTGACCAGGACGACTTCCTCCGTTTCTTCCGCGAAGCCATCTGCCAGGGCGGCGAGGCGCCGGTTTTCCTGCTGGTGCTCGACGAACTGATCGACAAGGATCGCCTGCTGATGCGCGTGGCCATGGGCGGTTGCCAGGAGTATCGCCTGCAGACCAGGGAGAGTGCCGACTGGTTCGTCTACCAGCGCGCGGAGGAAGACGCCCTGCGCAGCGAGCCGGCCGCGTTCGAGAGCAGGATCCGGGAGCAGTTGATCCAGTTGGCCGGCGAACAGATCCGCAAGCTCGCCATTGCGCAGGGGGCCAGTCGCGAAATTCGTCGTCTCAAGGCCCATACCGACTCGGTCACGGCGCCCAAGGCGGAAAGCGACGTCCCGGTCTGGCTGCGCTCGGATCTCGACGGCACCCAGGCCAGGGAAGTACTGGCCGACGCCGCGCGCGCCGGAATCAACTCCGCGATCGTCTTCGCGCACGTCGCGCTGCCGCGCAAGGATGAGCTGGTGCGGGCGGTGATCACTCAGGCCGCCGCCGAAAGGACGCTGGGCCACTTTGGCGAGCCGCAAACCCCCGAAGGCCAGGAAGCCCGCAACGCACTGAGCAAGCAGAAAGCCGACGCCGACCAGCGCGCAGGAACACTGCTCAGGGAAGCGCTCGAACAGGCGCAGGTGGTCCAGGGCGGCGGCCAGATCGTGGAGCCGAGCGTGCAGCCGGTCACGCTACCCCGCCGCCTCCTGCGTTCGGAAGCGGATCTCGAGGCGTGGCTGGCGGAGGTGCGCAGCGCCGTCCTGGCGAAGCTCTCCAATGGCCCGGTGCAGTTGTAGAGTTTTGTCTTGCAACGCAACAAGTCATTTACTTTAATTGCTCCATGCTGCAATATCATGGAAATTTGTTTGCATCAGGACGCAACTCCATGGGACCAAACGTCACCGCCAATTTTTCCGCGAATTTTTCCGAACTCCAGCTTCGCCAACTCGACGCCGCACTCGACCGCTGGCGCAGCGCCGACCTGCCGGCCCGCCCTCCCTCCGGCTGGCTCAAGGCCATCCGGCAAGCGCTGGGCATGACGGCAACCCACCTCGCCCGCCGCCTGGGGGTGACCACCTCGACGCTCACCCGGCTGGAGCTCTCGGAAGCCGACGACACGATCAGCCTGGCGACCCTGCGCCGTGCCGCCGAGGCCCTTGGCTGCGAATTGCACTATGCCCTGGTACCCCGACAGCCGCTGGCGACGACGCTGGAGGAACGCGCCAGCCGCCTGGCGCAGCAGCAGATGGCCGCCATCAGCCACAGCATGGCGCTGGAGGCCCAGTCCACATCGCGCGAACATCTCGAGGAACAGACCCGAGCGCTCGCCGAAAGCCTGCTCAAGGGCTCGCGCCGCGCCCTGTGGAAAGAGCGGGGGCAGTAGCCGCTGTGCCCGTCCATCTCGATACCCCGCCCGGCGCCACCCCGCTCGACCCGGACGAGCTGGCGAGCCTGCTTCCCCGCCACATCACGACGCAGGGTGAGTTGAACACAAGAACATCGGCGTCGACTGGCTCCGAATCGGCATCGAACTGCGACAACTGCTCGACGACGTGCGCTATCAGGTCGAACACGCCAGCCTGCCGCCGGACGAGATCGCCGTCCGCCTGCATCACCGCCTGGTCGCCATTCACCCGTTCGCCAATGGCAATGGGCGGCATGCGCGCCTGCTCGCCGATCTGCTGGTCGTGCGGCTGAGTCAACCCCGTTTCACCTGGGGCAGCCGCAACCTGGTCGATGCCGGTGCGACGCGGCAGGCCTACATCGCCGCCCTGCAAGCCGCCGACGCCCGCGATTACGCGCCCCTGCTCGCCTTTGCCCGCAGTTAGCACGAGAAGCCGACTCACCATGACGCAGACCCTTTCCCGCGAACATCGCCGCATCCTCGAAAACACCGCCGCGCAGGCCCGTTCGCAAGCCGAAGCCGGCGCAGAGAAAGTCTTGCAGGCCCTCGCCGCCGGCGCCCGGGAACCGCCGGCCCACGCCAGCGATGCCGAGAAAAAACTGCGCGTGCGCCTGCGTGCCCATGGCCGGGCACTGGGCGATCTGCTGCGCCCCGACGACACGCAAGCCATCGACCACCTCGTCACCGAGATCGCCTACGAGCACTGGCACCGCATGCTCTTCGCGCGCTTCCTCGCCGAGAGCGATCTGCTGATGCACCCGGACGGCTACCCGGTCAGCCTGGCCGACTGCAAGGAAGACGCCGAGAGCTTCAATCCCCCAGCCCGCAGCGAATGGGAAGTCGCCGGCCATTACGCCGCGCGCATGCTGCCCAACGTCTTCCGCCCCGACAGCCCAGCGCTGGCGCTGCAACTACCGCTGGAAACCGAACAGGCGCTCGAAGCCCTGCTCGCCAAGCTGCCCGCCAGCGTCTTCCGGGCCGACGACAGCCTGGGCTGGAGCTACCAGTTCTGGCAGGCGCCGAAGAAGGAAGCAGTGCAGCGGCAGATGAAGCAGGCCGGCACCAAGGTGGGGGCCGACGAACTGCCTGCGGTGACCCAGCTCTTCACCGAGCAGTACATGGTCGCCTTCCTGCTCGAAAACGCCCTCGGCGGCTGGTGGTACCGCCGCCACCCACGCATGAAGCTGCCCGTCGAGTTGCCGCTCACCCACGACATGGATTTCGATGTCGTCTCCGGCCTTGAGCTGCAAGGCTTCGATCACCGCGGCCGGCAGCCGGACGGCCAGGCTGTTTCCCCATTTGGCAACTTGCATGATGTTTCCTTCGATTGGAGATATACAGACTTCGATTGTATATCCTTCTTCTCCGGGGACCAGAGCTGCACCATCACCCGTGACGAGAAGAAGAATGTGTTGGAAAAGGCAAAGGCATGACTTTCGATCCGCAGCGCGCGCTCGAACTGCTTCGGATCGGCTCCGGCCGCGCGGATGCCTTTTTCCGCGAAGGTCAGCGCGAAGCGATCCAGCACGTCGTGGAAGGCCGTGGTCGTCTGCTGGTTGTGCAAAAAACCGGCTGGGGCAAGAGCTTCGTCTATTTCATTGCCACCAAGCTTCTGCGTGAGCAAGGCAGCGGCCCGGCGCTGCTGGTGTCACCGCTTCTGGCACTGATGCGCAACCAGATCGCCGCCGCCGAGCGCATGGGTGTTCGCGCGGCGACGATCAATTCGGACAATCAGGAGGATTGGACGCGCGTTGAAGCGGCCATCGATCGCGACGCGGTCGACATCCTGTTGATCTCTCCCGAGCGCCTGGCGAATGACCGTTTTCAGTCGCAGGTGTTGGGCCGGGTCGCTGGCAGGATCTCCCTGCTGGTGATCGACGAGGCACACTGCATTTCCGACTGGGGCCATGATTTCCGCCCGCACTACCGCTTGCTGGAGCGCGTCGTGCGCAACCTGCCCCCCAATCTCCGACTGTTGGCGACGACAGCCACGGCCAACAATCGCGTCATGGATGATCTGAAGGCCGTCTTGGATCCCAACCTGGCAGTATCACGCGGCGACCTCAATCGGCCGTCGCTGGCCCTGCAAACCATTCGCTTGCCGACGCAGGCCGAGCGTCTGGCCTGGCTGGCGCAGCAACTTCACACGCTGGCTGGGCATGGAATTGTCTATACGCTGACGGTGCGCGATGCGGCTACCGTCAGCGAGTGGCTCCAGTCCCGTGGACTCAAGGTCGAGGCCTATACGGGCGAATCCGGTGACCGCCGAGTCGAACTGGAGCAGGCGCTGCTGAACAATGAGGTGAAGGCGCTCGTCGCCACCACCGCCCTCGGTATGGGGTTCGACAAACCCGACCTCGCGTTCGTCATTCACTACCAGACGCCTGGGTCGGTGGTGGCCTATTACCAGCAGGTGGGGCGAGCTGGGCGTGCTCTCGATGCAGCATACGGCGTACTGCTCAGTGGCGAGGAAGAAACCGACATTACCGACTATTTCATCGAAAGCGCTTTTCCGACGGAACGGGAAGTTGGGGCTGTCATCGCGGCGCTGGAAGATGCCACTGGTGGTCTTTCGGTGCCGGAACTCCTCGGCCGTTTGAACATCAGCAAGGGGCGCATCGAAAAGACGATCTCCTTGCTTTCCCTGGAATCGCCGGCGCCGATCGCCAAGCAGGGAAGCAAGTGGCAACTGACGATTTCCGAGCTCGGCCCTGGGTTCTGGGAACGTGCCAGGCGATTGACGGCATTGCGCCGATCGGAACAAGCGCAGATGCAGGAGTACGTGAACCTGTCGGCAGACCACATGGCCTTTCTGATTCGGGCGCTCGACGGCAATGCCAACGACGTTCGTCCGCCCGCTTTGCCCCCACTGTCGTCGGATATCGACGAAGCTCTGGTGCGAGAGGCGGTGGCCTTTCTGCGCCGAACAAGCCTTCCAATAGAGCCTCGCAAGATGTGGCCAGCGGGCGGAATGCCGCACTACCGCGTCAGGGGCACCATTCCGGAGACGTTGCGAGCGCAACCGGGTAAAGCCCTGTGCATGTGGGGCGACGCTGGCTGGGGCGGTTTGGTTCGCCTTGGCAAGTACCAGCATCATCGCTTTCCTGACGACCTGGTGGGTGCCTGTGTCACATTGATCAGACAATGGAATCCTGGACCGTTTCCTCGGTGGGTGACCGCTGTCCCTTCGTTGCGACATCCCGGCCTCGTCCCTGATTTTGCCGCGCGGCTGGCGGATGCCTTGCGGCTCCCATTCGAGATGGTCTTGGTCAAGACAGATGCCCGGCCAGAGCAGAAAACCATGGCAAACAGCACTCAGCAGGCGAGAAACATCGACGGTTCATTGGAAATTCGAGAGTCATCCATTCCGCCTGGTCCGGTCTTGCTGGTCGATGACATGGTCGATTCGCGCTGGACACTGACTGTCTCGGCCTGGCTGCTGCGACGGCACGGCAGCGGAGTCGTTTGGCCGCTGACCCTGAGTCAAACAGGACACGATGCATGACTAATGTTCTTTCCAACAATACGCAGGCGATTCTGCTGCTCACCGCGCCCCTGATTGCCGGACGCAGCGAGCAAACCCGTGAACTATTGACGCCCTCCGAATACAAGCGGCTGGCCAGGCATCTCCACCAGTTGTCCAAGGAACCCGCCGATCTGCTTGCTTCTGACGCTGACGAAATCCTTCGGCAGAGCCAGGCCGTGGTCGACGCCGCGCGTTTGAAGTGGCTTCTGGGTCGGGGTTTTGCTCTGAGTCAGGCCATTGATCGCTGGCAGGCCAGGGGGATTTGGGTGGTGAGCCGTGCCGACTCAAATTACCCACAACGCTTGCGAGATCGCTTGCGCGAAGACCGCCCGGCCGTGTTGTATGGTTGCGGCGAGCGCTCGATTCTGGAGTGTGGCGGTCTTGCCGTGGTCGGTTCGCGCGACGTGGATGAAGCGCTGGTCGAGTACACCGAGTCCATTGGCCGGCTGACCGCGAAGGCGCGGAAGACGCTGGTGTCTGGCGGCGCGCGCGGCATCGACCAGGCGGCGATGCGGGGTGCTCTCGAAGCGGGCGGAACGGTTTCCGGCGTCCTGGCCGATGGTCTCGAGAAGTCGGTGATGAACCGCGACCACCGCAGGCTGCTGATGGATGGCCAACTCGTCCTGGTTTCGCCCTATGACCCGGGCGCAGGATTCAATGTCGGCAATGCGATGCAAAGAAACAAGCTCATCTATGCACTCGCCGACGCCGCGCTGGTGGTCAATTCCGATTTCGAGAAGGGAGGTACCTGGGCTGGCGCCGTCGAGCAACTCGGCAAGCTCAAGTTCGTGCCGCTGTTTGTTCGATCGACAGGGAGCGCAAGCACGGCCCTCACCGCTCTGCTCAACAAAGGCGCATTCCCTTGGCCAAACCCCGAAGATGCGGACGGCCTGGTCGAGGCGTTGGCAGTCGCACCATCGACAACCCGGGCATCGGCGCTGCCATCCCAACTGACGCTCGCGGCTGACGACGACCCATCGACGGATGCGACGGATGCACCAGTATCGCCCGTTGTCCCGCCGGCACCGGTGGTCCTGTCGACAACACCGATGCCCGAGTCGCCGGAGGTCGAGATGGCCGTCGCAACGCCTGCAGCTTCACCGCAGCCGGCCGAGAGAGATCCTGCCGATGATCTGCATGATGCTGCGAAGCAAGCGATTCTGTCTGTACTGAAGGCGCCCAAGACGATCGGCGAGCTGGTCGACGCGCTGCGCATCACGGAAGGCCAGCTCAGATTATGGCTTGGCACTCTGGTTGCAGAGGGAGCGATCCGAAAGACCCGGAAGAAAGGCGTTCTGTACGAGCTGCCGACTGCCGATCTGATCGACCTCTGCTCTGCGGCCGACGCGAATGATCGATCTGGCGCTCAGACATGAAGACCGTAAGCGTCCAGCCCCTCCACCTGTAAAACCCGCGAGAGAAGGAGCAACCTCCAGGTTTTCGACAGGAGGAAGAGATGGACAAGGCTGGGGAACTGGAAGCGCACTGGCGAGGGCATGTAGACGCCTGGCGGGCGAGCGGCGTCAGCCAGAAGGAACAAAGACGCGCTTGCGGGCGTCGGCTTCCGCGCTGTACCCTTCCGGGGTACGTCGATACCCTTGCGTCCGTCCCAGTTCAATCAAGATATACAGCTTTAAATCACTACCGTAGATCGCGCACGAGGCGACGTCGGCGACGCAACTTGGCCAGAGGGGGAGGGCATGGAACATAGAGGCGCTACGCCACGCGTTTTCATCAGCTACAGCCACGACACGAACGCCCACAGGGAGGGCGTTCTCCGCCTGTCGCAAAGGCTGCGGAAGGAGGGGATCGAAACCCGCCTCGATCAGTATGTGAACGGCACCCCGGCAGAGAAGTGGCCACGTTGGATGCTGAACCAGATCGACTGGGCGGAGTTCATCCTGTTGGTCTGCACCGAGACCTACTATCGCCGCTTCCGAGGCCACGAGGAGCCTGGCAAGGGCAAAGGGGCCGACTGGGAGGGCGCGGTCATCACCCAAGAGCTCTACGACGCCCGCAGCGCCACCATCAGGTTCGTGCCTGTGCTGTTCGACGCGATCGACGAGCGCTTCATCCCTGAGCCGGTGCGCGGCCATACCTTCTATGTGTTGAACACGGAGCAGGCTTACCAGGATCTCTACGACTTTCTGCTCGGTCAGGCGGGCGTCGAACCCGCTCCTGTCGGAATACCAAGGCGGAAATCGCGCAGGCGCGCCAAGCCGCTCGTCTATGGAGCCCAGGTTGATAGCGGTGCAAGGGCGGGTGCTGGCCCGCCGCCGCTGACCGAACTGCAGAAACTGCTCAAGAGTTACCTGCAGGAAAACTGGCCGACCTTGAGCACGCGGCAGGAATTCACGCGCGCCGACCTGTTCCTGGATCTGGAGACGGCGACGCCGCTCAGCCCCGAGCGCGTGTTCGCCATCGTGTGCGACAGGCCCGCTCTCGAGGTTCTGCTCAGCGCCCGGGAATTTTTCGAAGCCAGAGCCGCGAGAGGTTTCTCCGCCGCAGCGGCGGTCTCCGAGGCCGACGGCATCGTCTGCAGCGCCATCGTCCGTTGTGCGCTGGTCGCCGCCGAGCGTTACGTCAGGGCCAAGGTCGCTGCCGATGCGCATCACGATCACGACCCCGTGAGGAGTTCCGAGCATCTGGTTGCCTGCATCGAGGCAGCAGTCCGGCTGGGATTTGGACTCTGTTTCTCGGCCGGGAGCCCGCAGCCCGAGAACGTCTTCCGCCTCGTCCATCCGGTTCCCGAACCTGGCGTGCCGGGCGAAGAAGGCGCGGCGCTCTCGGCGGCTGAACTGCTGGCAACGATCGAGCGGCGCGAGTTGCAGACAGGTCAGGAGTATGACCCGGACTACCTGCGCACCTTCATTCGACGTCGCGCCCGTAAGCTGGGTGCGGCGCTGGTGGTGAGCACGGATGCGGCGGGCGGCTTGGAGAGTGGGGAAAAGCGGGCGGAACTTCTGAAAGATTTGCAGGAGCAGTTCGAACTCCGGACTTTCTTCCAGCAGCGGGCCGACGACGCGATGCCGCTCTGGGCAAGACAAATGCAGGACAGCCTGCTGCATGCGCTCGGTCCGATTTTTGATTTCTCGCGCTCTTCAACTGACCGACAGGCAAACCGATGACCGCAACCGCCGTCCCCAATTCTCCGTTCAACAAGCTGCAGCCCGGCGCCGTCCAGGAACTCCGGGAATCTCCGGCGCAGGCGCGCGCCTGGCACCAGTGGTCGGCGGCCGAAATCGACGCGCTGACGCTGGCCTACGCGGCGCGCCGGCCGCTGCTCGTGCGGGGCGAGCCGGGTACCGGCAAGACGCAGCTCGCGCGCGCCGCGGCCGAGGCCCTCGACTGGCGCCTGCACGCCGAAACGATCCACCCGCGCTTCGAGCCGCCCGAGCTGCTGGCGCGTTTCGACGCCGTTCGCCGGCTCGCCGACGCGCAGGCCGGCGCAAGCGCCGAAGAGAAACTCGCCGACCCGACGCGTTACTGGCGTGCTCTGGAAAGCCTTCGGCTGGGAGTCGGCGCAGCCCTTCCTGGCCGCCGACGAGCGCAGCATCGATCCGGCGGCGCCGGCCGGGCACGTCGTCCTGATCGACGAGATCGACAAGGCCGACAGCGACCTGCCGAACAGCCTGCTCGAAGTCCTGGCGCAGCGCAGCTTCCGCGTCGAGCCCCTAGCGCAGCCGATCGGCGGCCCGGACGCGAAGCCGCCGCTGATCGTCATCACCACCAACGAGGAGCGCGAACTGCCGGCGGCCTTCCTGCGCCGCTGCATCGTCCTGACGCAGCAGCCGGACCCCGGAATGAGCTATCGCGACTGGCTCGTCAGACGCGGTGCCGCACACTTCGCGGAGCTGCCCCCGGAGCTGCCCACGGCCAGTCCGCGACGCGCCGAGCTGATCGCGGCCGTGATCCTCGAGAAAGCGGCCGAGCAACTGGTCAGCGACCGGCAGCAGGTCAGCCAGCTCAACCTGCCGCCGCCCGGTCTCGCCGAATACCTCGACCTGCTCTACGCGCTGCACGAACTCTTTCCGGGCCAGAGCGGCGCGCAGCAGCAGTGGCTCGGCCGCCTCTCGGCGTACGGCTATCTCAAGCACGGAGTCGTTGCCGGCCAGTCGGGGCTGTCGCAGACGCGAGCGCCGATCGACGGCCTTGCCGAGTCGCCGGCGGAGCGCGGCTGAATGATTAATGTGAAAGTCGCGTCAGCGACTCACGAATCTCCCCTCCCCACTTGTGGGGGAGGGGTCGGGGGAGAGGGAAACGGTCATGACTTTCATGATCAGGGGTGTTTTGCAAAGTCATGTCCGTTAGTCGCGCCTTCGCCGGCCGCGCCGTCCTGCTGCGCGCGGCGGTCGCCGCCCAGGGCGCGCAA
>RRZU011061112.1_pt1 | contig 10105 bp, 6 predicted proteins | sample 2165561 | NCBI WGS metagenome assembly RRZU01 (sample SAMN10456909, study PRJNA506462) | wastewater metagenome | isolation source: wastewater sludge | place: USA: Moscow, Idaho
TGCCAGTTCATTTGCGCAGTGATTCTTACCAGTTCACGGAGCAGGTTATCCCCCTGCATTTCCTGTAAATCCACCAGGTATGCTGTGTTGGCGTAGCGCCGGCCAGCCTCAAAAGCTTCAAACTCACGGGTACTCATATATCCCCGTGCTTTTGCTTCTGGTGAAGCCACCTGGTCGAAGTAAGCGGCCGCTGAGTCTGACTGCAGTGTTTCAGCCAGTGCTTTACGTGTGCTTTCATTAGGCGTGCTGTCAGCAATCAGCGTCAGTTGGGGATTCGACGCAGAATCAATGATGCCGTTGTATTCGTTCTGGAGTCCGACGTAGGTTCGTCCACTCTGGGTATTCACTTCTCCTTTACCCAGAGCACGACCGGCAGAGGGGCGGGAAGTGTTTTTCATGTAAGCCGTCGCTGCATCTATTTGCTTCTGATCCCATGTCAGTGCCGCAGGTGTGTCCGCTGTACCTGCGCCGTGGTAAATCGAGCGTACCTGGCTGTCTCCACCTGGTATTTCGCCCACAGAAGGACAAACGGCGGTTCCTCCAAAACGTGCATATTCTGCTTCTGTACAGTAACTGGCGTGTATGGCCGCGCCATCATAAGCTTCCCGCACGGGAGAGTTTGCTGCGCTGGCCAGACGGTCGCGGATGCTACGGTTGCTCACACCGCCACCTTTACTGAGTTTTGAGGCTGCGGATGCTGAGGCACTTTTGCTTTCTGTTGCAATCCCTGATGCGGATTCACTGCAGATGGAGTCTGGCACGGTGAAGCTTTTCCGTGCCTCCTCGAGGCGCTGAGTTTCATTACTGAAAATCATCTGCTGACGTGTCGCCTGTCCGTTCTGGGCAATGACACTTGCCAGCTTTTCAGAGTTCTGATTGATAGCGGTACCCGTGGCTGTCTGGGTACTCAGTATGTCACTCAGCACACCTTTGATGGCCTCCATTCTGGGGACGACCTGCTGTTCAAGGGGACGGCTGGCGACGACGGTGACTGAATAAGCATGAGCCTGGCATGCCGTTCCACTCAGGATGGCTATAAGGGCTGCGAGTAATGTTTTTCTTTGCATTTTATTGTCTCCTGCTCGGGGTGGAGCACAAGGTCAGGAAGGCTGTCGTATTTTCTGTCTTCAGGTAGTGGGGCCAGTGGAAAACACTGATATCGCCTGGTGATATAACCTTTCCTGTTCCGGTTATCGATGATGCTGAAAGAACGACGTCTGACGCGCCGTAAGGTGGACGGGTCAGTATCCATGACAGGCCAGTCACCGGCACTCAGTGCCGGCGTTCCGGGAACGGATGGCCATAACCAGGTGTCATCGGACATCAGCGAAGCCAGCGGTGAAGGGAGTATCCACTGGATGACATGCTGAACGTCGAATGGTGCTTCATCCGGGACAGAAACCTGCCATATTGCCGTTGTTATCAGCTCATCTGTGCTGGACGGCAACAACAGCCGCATGCCTGTAACCTTTCCCTGTGTTCTGGCATCCGAGGCGTATATCACTCTGGGATTGGGGGCCGGATGTAACCTGAAGACACGTGACGGCAGAGTGAATGAGAAACTGTCACCTTTTACCTCAAGTTTTTTAAGAAATACCTGCCCTCTGGCAGGTCTCCGGCAGCGTGGGGTGATATGAATTGTACACATCAGAGATTGTATCCCTGTTTTCGGATGAGCTCCGAGGCCAGTTCTTCAATAACATTGTCACTGTTATGTTGGCCCGCCCGGTGCTCAATTAATGACGTTGCAGAACCTCTGGGGAAGTTTTCGGCCAGAATCTTACGTGCCCGAACTGAACCTAACTTATTTGTCAGTGTTTTACGCAGGGCACTGTCTTTTGGCGATGAGTTCAGCGCCCATAGCTCCAGTGGACCGACGGTAAATTTGAGTATTCTCGCAAGCGTGCCACTTTTTACCCTGAATACTCCCAGAACAGGAACACCACTACCATCTGGTGCCGGGCCTTCCGGCATTTTCAGGAAGCGTTTCAGCATAAATTCAGGAACGTTGAAGTTATCCCTCAGTACGGGGATATCTTCGGGTTTGTAGCGTATTAACCAGAGAGTATTTGCTGACTTAAGAACGCTTTCCGGGTAGTCCCTCAGATACTGCGTACTCAGAACCGTGCGGATAGCAAACTTGCGTTGCTCACGCTCCTGGGTATCCAGATTTTCCCAGATGAAGTCAATGCCCCGGGCGTTATGCAGTTCATCATAAACTTTTGTCTTAACCTCCTGATCAAGTTGGTTAATACGTTTAAGAGCGATTTCATGGTATTCCCGTGGAAGCTGCTTTAACACTTCATCCCTGTATTGTGGCAGGGTGAAGTCACCACCGGCGATCTGACCTGCAAGCAGGTACATGATGCCGGTTTTAAGCCTGCCTGCAGGCGTTTTGTCACCGGCAACATTATTCAGATCGACAGCGATGACCCGGGTTTCCGGGTTGATCATAAACCGGGTATACCCGGATATCATGGGGTAGTCGTTATGTCCCTGCTCGAGCGCGCGGCGGATGTAGTCCAGCAGAAGTTCGTTTGAACCATCACGCTGAACAGTACCGAAAACATCCCTGAGACTGGTATGGCCCAGCATCGAGGACACTTCGGGAAGCTGGGGCATTGCCTGATAATGAGCCCGCTGAGCCGCCATGATATACCCGGCATTGTGGAGCATATCCCGGACTTCGAACCAGGTTGATCTGGCCCACCAGGCTGCATCATGTTTTTCATACAGTCCCGAGTCCTGCAGTGCTGAATCCACCAGTTCTTCCGTTGAAGCGCGATAAAGTCGCGGATTATTTTCACCGTACTCTTTAAAAGCCAGCTCGATAAGCTGGTTGATAATTTGTCGGGTGTCTCCGGGGTTACAGGGTTGACCGGTACCGGTATCGACACAGAGAGCACACAGCACAGATGACATGAAATTCTTTTCCGGCGTAATAGGCTTTTTAGCGCCGTACATCACGTCAAAAAGGTTACGGGTGTATTCCGGATCATTGCTCAGAATAATACCGACAGCTTCGTCTTTTCTTTCCGGAGGAAGACTGTCGCGAATAAGCTGAACCAGTCCCTGAGCACTGTATCCCTTATCGATATAGGCAATGAAGGGCAGGTTTTTCTGAGCAGATGATATCTGTATTTCCGACAACGTATTAATCAGAACTGATTTACCCAGTCCCGGATCGCCTGGTGCCAGTTCTGTATGTTTATTTTGTTGGGATGACGCCAGACCAACCTCAAATGCGGAACCGTCTTCTGTATGTAACATCAGATTCCCTTTGCCTCGCCAGACAGAGCCTGCCCTGTTAAGCGGGAAAAGCGAGATGGCATGTGACAACGGGGGATACAGGGGAACCGGGCCGGAGCCTCCGGATGCCGCGAGAATGGTATTCACCCAGGCGCGTCGGGGATCGCCAAATGTTGTCGTGGTGCCACATACGCCCCAGCCTTCAATGGCCGATTTCAGAATGGCCTGGTTTCGTGTGCATATTTCACGTGTTTTTCCCCACGTGGAGGCCATGATGGTCATTATGCAGACAGGTTCTTTTTCATCCGTTGCCGCCAGGGTCATAACGGATTCATACATTGGACGAACGGCAGAAATGAAGCTGCTGTAAGTCAGAAGCGTTTTCTTCAGATTAAGAGCCTTCATCCCGCCGGGCATCAGATCCATTCTGATGCGCCAGGGGACTGCGCGGGGGACGGCACGGACCAGTTCGTTAAACGTCTGCAGATTTTGCGGAGGTAAAGTAATCGATACCATTCCGTGCCAGAGTCCGCCCGCCTGAACCAGGTTGCCCTGTGTGGTCACCTGAGTGTTGAATAACTGCAAATGCAATGAAGGAGCATGTAGTACGGATTCATCGTCAGTCCAGCGATATCCCGCTGGCTGGGCATCTTCAGGCAGGTGGGGTTGCCAGTTACGCGGTGTGCTGTGCCGTTCTGTCTGACGACGTATTTCACGCCCGACCTCGTGTATATCCAGTAGCCGGAGAATCAGGCCATCAGATGAATGTCTCAGTGCCTGTTCCACATTATCAAGAAAAGCTTCGTGGCGGATTTTCAGTGCAGATAAGGTCCACTGCCAGGGGGACTGGGCAAAGCGTGCTTTCGGTACCCGTTCAGCCAGTCTTCTGACAAGCTCATCATGGGCGGTGCGATCGCTGTTGCTGATAAGGTCGGGTCCACTCCAGATCGTCAGCCAGCAACGCTCCCGGACCAGCCATGGGGACAGTGTTGTGACTTTCTCATCGACCACATCCTGTAACTGGATACCTGTATTAGCCAGTGAGCGCTTTTGTGGGGCGACCATGTCTTCGATTTCTTCTTTCCCCATGTCAGGATCACGCTCAAAAACGAAGCTGATTTTATGACCGCTGTTTTTATATGCCGTATTCAGGCTGTCACTCATGCTGGTGATCAGCGATTCCAGTGAACCTGGGCCAGTCTGGTCGGATGCTTCATCCATTTCCCTGAAAGCACCGCTGACTTCAAAGACAGAGAGATATTCTCCACGCTTTGTGGCTGCAATATAGGGCGAATTCAGCCATGGGCGACGTTCACGATCCTGTCTGTCCAGACCAATTACAGTACGTAAATCGCAATACTCAACAAAACTGCTTGCGACAGAGAAACGGGATAGCGTGTTCAGACAGTCTTCGATAGTGAAGATGAAACGGTTTATGTTCATAGGTGAGGGAACTCCGGACTTACAGGAGGGAGGTTTGTGCAGTTTGATTTTTTTAATGCCACCCCGCGCTGGAGTGGCATGAAGAAAAATCAATCAACGTATTCTTTTTTGATGAATGAATCTGGTGTCAGAATCAGGGCAATCCCGTTCATTTTTTCACGCAGGGGCGAACGACCGGAAGGTGGATAGCGACGAAAAACGTCAGCGAAATCGGCCGGGCGGAAACTGCGGAATTTATCCTCAACCGCCAGTCTGTTTTGCATCAGTGCAGAGAGCGCTTCCCGTCCCCGCCGGACCCGGAACTTATCATTACTGAAAACTTCCTGTAATGAACGACGGTTAAGGGCCACGACCGTGGATGGATGAAGGTCGGGTAGCCACACCATAACGCCCTGTGCTGCGGCATAACCATTCAGTGAATGCCAGGCGTGGCAGAAAGCACATAAGCTGTAAGGCGGGCCGTCTTCATGAAACAGTTCCTGCTCTTTCTCTGACAACGACTCTGTACTGGTGATTTCAGCTTTCTGTACATGGCGGAGTGAAAGACGTCTGGCAGACAGACGGGCCTGCTCAAGCGCCCGTTCAGCGGCTTTTACTGCCGTGTTGTACTTTTCCTTTTCGCCGGTTGCGACTGGTTCACCACGCTTTTTTAACTTATCCAGATGTTCTGTGGCCTTATTAAGACGAACTCGTGTGTCACTGTGAACCGCCCCGGGTTTCCTGGAGAGTGTTTTATCTGTGAACTCAGGCTGCCAGATCATTGTTTCCGATGGAAGCATAATAAGCTTTTTCTGCTTCTGCCGGAGGAGTATGGCCCAGCCTTTCCAGCAATCGTCGATTGTTATACCAGTCCACCCACGTGAGTGTGGCCAGTTCCACTTCTGCACGGTTTTTCCAGCTCTTACGGTGTATTACCTCCGCTTTGTAAAGACCATTGATGCTCTCCGCCATCGCGTTGTCATACGAGTCGCCTGTACTTCCTGTTGATGCCAGTAATCCGGCTTCCTTAAGCCGCTGTGTGTAGGCCAGCGATACATACTGAGAACCTTTATCACTGTGATGGACCGTGCCGGACGGTCGACGGGCCCATAACGCCTGCTCCAGTGCATCCAGCACGAATGTCGTTTCCATGGACGATGAGACCCGCCACCCCACGATGTATCCGGCAAACACATCAATGATGAACGCCACATAGACGAAGCCCCGCCATGTGCTGACGTAAGTAAAATCAGCCACCCACAGCTGGTCAGGTCGTTCTGCCACGAACTGACGGTTTACGCGGTCGCCTGCGGCAACGGCTTTCCGGCTGATGGTCGTACGGACCTTTTTACCCCGGAGAACACCGGCAAGTCCCATAACCGCCATGAGACGTGCCACAGTGCATCTGGCCACTCTGATACCTTCCCGTAACAACTGACGCCAGACTTTACGCACACCGTATACCTTGTGATTTTCATCGTATACGCGCTGTATCTCTTTCTTCAGCCAGTCATTGCGCTGCGCACGGGCACTGTGTTTATCCGGATGATGTCGCTGTTGCTGACAGTGGTAATACGTTGACGGGGCAATATGCAGTTCGCTGCATAGCGGTCCGACCCCGTACTGCTCACGCAGCTTATCCAGCAGTGGCATCATTTTTTCCAGAGGCGGTCGAACTCCGCCTTCGCAAAATAAGCGGAAGCCTGGCGAAGGATATCGTTACTGCGGCGCAGTTCACGATTTTCACGTTCCAGCTCTTTCAGACGCTGACGTTCAGCGGTGGTGAGCCCTCCATCACCGCCCCCGGTATCCCGCTCATGCTGGCGAACCCAGACACGCAGAGTCTCCGGCGTACAGCCAATCTTTGGAGCAATGGAACAAATTGTCGCCCATTGTGAGTCATATTCGCCCTGACTTTCCAGAACCATACGGACTGCCCGTTGACGGACTTCGGGGGAAAAACGAGTATTTTTAGTCATCCTGTTTACCTCTTTCTCAGGAAGTTTAGTCTCCAGGATTCCCGGGGCGGTTCAGTTTTTTAAGATGGTGAGGTACTTCGGGTTCCTTGCCAACCGGGTGTGTGGAGAGAAGCTGCCGCAGGTGTACCGTGCTCTGTGGATGGATAAACCGGAACCAGTGGCGAAAGTGTGCTATGCACAAATGGTGAAACAGTTCCTGAGTCGTGACCCGTTCGAATGCGTGCTGTGCGGCGGCCGGATGGTATACCGCCGGGCCATTGCGGGGCTGAATGTATCAGGGCTGAAGAAAAACGCGCGGGATATCAGTCTGCTGAGGTATATGCCGGCCTGACACAGGCTAAGTGTGCCCGGGAATCGGTGCAAGTATAAAAAACAGCCTGTCACGGTATAAAAATCGACCATGCAGAAATTATGCTGGTTATTTTACCGCTGCTGGTCCCTCATTCAGTGACTGCCCCAGGGTTTTTCATGCTCTCCTTATAGTACAATAATTTCCATATCCAAACTCACCCCTACTTTGACTTTTATCATAGTCAAAACCTCTTAACGTGAGTTTTCGTTCCACTGAGCGTCAGCCCTCTAAAACTACTGAATAATCAGTTAGAAAACAAACAATCGGAAAAATCTGGGGTTCCGGCCTAGAACCCCATGAACAGGCATAGCTGTGATTTCATTTAATTATTGGCACAAATCAGTTGATCGTACAATGCTGTGCCTGTCTCGTTTTCTGGAGATTCCTCAGCCTCATGGAGCGGCGTAACAGGCGTACCGGCAGGACAGAGATGTTTGCTTTTCCTAGTCCGGCCAGTTTAGTGGAATAACGGAGTTTTTATCCCATGTTTTTTCCCCCCGATCACGACTTTTTCAAATCAATGCTCAGAATACGTTCTTTAGCTCCTTCCACAAACACATCAGGATCCCAATCGCGGTTAAAGCCTTCTTTGATGCCAATGTAAAGGGTATCCATATCGTCCGACAACACCATCTGGTTTGGGTAGACCGGCATGTTAAATTCACGGGTGATGCTGTATTTGGTGGCATCCACTACGCTGATGGTGCCGCTAGTGAAGTTGGTGACATACAGTTCGTTATATTTCGGATTGTATTTCACCGCGTTAGCTCCGGCTCCTGTGTGCACATAGCCAAGCTGTTTACCGTCGCGTAAGTCAAAAATATAGAGTCCATCTTTTGTACCGGAACGATCGTCATGGTCGAATACCACCACAAAGGCACGGTCAGAAGCGGAGTCCACCGCCAGATTCTGCACACTTGTGATTTGTGGTCTCGGATCTTTCAACGGGATGGTACGCAGCAGCGTCTGATTTTTCGCATCAATTTCGTTGATGTAATCTCTTCCGCCAACGTAGATTTTCTGTGTTTTTTCATCCATCGTCAGACCATACGCTGTACCTTTGTAAGCATCCTTGACCTCGCCTTTTAAGGCAAGCGTCGTCCCGTCGAGCATTAACAGCTTATGCAGAGGCTTCATGCCCTCGGCCGTTTTCAGCATATTGCTATAACTCACAAACAGGGTATCGGAATCCTGGCTGTAAACCATATGGCGAAAATGCTCAAAACGCGAATCTGCAGCGTTTGCCGCTTTAAAACTTAACCTGTCGCTGGTTCTTACCAGTTTGCCGGTTGGGGTGTCAAACATACTGATACGCAGGGACGCTGACTGGGTGTGTCCGATATAGAGCTGATGTTTATCCTGATTTATCGCCAGCGAAAATGCCCGGTATGGCATCGTGTATTTATTTTCGACTTTCAGCGAATCTGAATTAAACGAATACAGATAGCCTTTATTGGCTTCACGATTTACACGATCGGTGACTGCTGCAAACACCTTTTTACTGGCATTATCAAACGCCAGTTCATAGACGCCTTCATCAGGGGACTGAAGGTAATTCGTTTTCAGGGCAAATCGCGAAAGTTCGCGTTCAGGTGGATCGATAGCCATGGCCATCGTGGGTAAAAATAGTGAAATTAACAGGTATAGCGGTGCTTTGGATAAAGTGAAAATATTCATTTTTCGTTCCTGCAATAAAATTGACATAAGAGAGAAAACGTATTGTCTGAACCTAGCGGAAATTGTCATCAGAAACGAATGTCCCCGCCAAATATCCATGTTCTGCCACGCGCGGAATTGGCTGGGTGGGTCTCGTCACCAAGACCTGGCATCATGTTGAGCTTATTCAGCGCCTCCGAATAATCTCTGTTCATCAGGTTTTGTACCGAAAGTTTCAGTGTCAGGTTGCGGTTGTACTCGTAAGTACCATAGAGATCGATAATCGTTGGGATCTGCGGCAAATCCTGTTTGATTATTGCGCCGGTATGTTCGTCCTGCTCAAAATCAGGCGACAGGCGACGAGCCTTGCCTGTGTATTTTATGATAGTGCCCAGGGTCAACGCGTTATCGAAGAAGCGAACACCAGTATCCAGCGTCATGTATTTTCTGGGCAGTTCGGTTATATCCCCTGCGCCAAAGTGGGTGCTGGCGATGGAGGTTGGCTGGTCTGTTTGCTGCTGGCTGAAAGAGAGTCGGCCAAAAGCAAAACCTGCATCATAATCCATCTCCAGTTCGAAGCCCTTTGCGATAACGTCGCTTGCCGAGTTAACGTAGATGTACATATTGTCGCTGTATTCATCGCTAATGCCCTCCCAGCCATTGCCAATCACCTCAGGCAGACTGCATTTACGACCTCCAGAACAAACCAGATAAGACTCGCTGTAGATGTAGTTCTGGATCCTGCTGCGGTACGCCAGAGCCTTAAAGCGCAGGGCATCCTGTTCGACCAGTAAATCTCTGGTATCAATGTTAAAACCCGCCTGCCAGGTTTCTGCACGTTCAGGCTTCAGGAATGGGTTCATGGATGCGCCTCCTGAATTAGAGAAGAACATCTCCTGGATGTTCGGGGCGCGCATGGATTTGCTGTAGCCAATGAACGGCTGAAGCCATGGTGTTACCTGAGCAGAAAGCTGAACTGAAGGGTTGAAGCCACCCTCTTTATCGTCAATATCGTAGCTACCCTGTGGCACGCAGATAACGCGTGAATCGCAGGCGGGCTTGTACCCTGTGATCCTGTTACGTGTGTAGTTGAGATTGAAATCTGCCTCCCAGATGCCGCGCGTAACCTTCAGCCCGGTATACAGCGCTGAAATATCCTGCTGGCCGGAGGGTGCGAACGGATTGTTCTCGATCGATTCCTGATTCGCTTTCGGGTCGCCCGCCGCTGAGTGAATGGTCCGGTCATAGCGGGTACGCATCAGTTTGCTGCCCAGCATAAACTCCAGGTCATTGTCCGCGACAGTGAACCGGCTGGTATTGTTGATATCCAGCGCGTCAGAACGATTTTGCGCTGAGGTTTTGTAGAAAGTATACAGCGAGCCATCACGATACTTTTGATTACCGCGACTGGTACTGGCCGTTACGTTAAAGTCAATTAATTCAGAAA
>RRZU011916438.1_pt1 | contig 10103 bp, 12 predicted proteins | sample 2165561 | NCBI WGS metagenome assembly RRZU01 (sample SAMN10456909, study PRJNA506462) | wastewater metagenome | isolation source: wastewater sludge | place: USA: Moscow, Idaho
ATAGGCTGTGTCAACCGTATTTACACCGATTTGGCGGTCATCGACATCACTCCGCAAGGCTTGCGGGTGCTTGAAATGGTAGACGGCCTGAGCTTGGGCGAGCTGCAAAACCTTACCGCCGCACCCTTGCAGGCCGTTTAAAGTAAGAGGCAGCGACGCCAAAAACCACTAAGGCTACCTGAAACCCGAAAAGAATAAACCCACAAAGGAAAAAACATGACACAGCAAGCCTATATCTGCGATGCCGTGCGCACCCCGTTTGGCCGCTACGGCGGAGCACTGAGCAGCCTGCGCGCCGATGATTTGGCCGCATTGCCCATCAAAGCACTGATGCAGCGCCATCCCAATCTTAACTGGGCAGCGCTCGACGATGTGATTTACGGTTGCGCTAACCAGGCCGGTGAGGATAATCGAAACGTTGCCCGTATGGCGGCGCTGCTAGCCGGGCTACCTGAAAATGTGACCGGCACCACCGTTAACCGCCTGTGCGGCTCCAGTCTTGATGCCATAGCCATGGCCGCGCGTGCCATTAAATCGGGTGAGTGCGACTTGTTGATTGCCGGCGGCGTGGAAAGCATGAGCCGAGCGCCGTTTGTGATGGGCAAAGCCGATAGTGCTTTCTCGCGCAACGCTAAAATGGAAGACACCACCATCGGCTGGCGCTTTGTCAATCCGCAGATGCAGGCCATGTATGGCGTTGATTCTATGCCGCAAACCGCCGAAAACGTGGCAGATGATTTCAACATCTCCCGTGCCGACCAAGACCGCTTCGCCCTGCAAAGCCAACAACGCACGGCTGTGGCGCAGCAAAGCGATATTCTGGCGCGCGAGATTATCGCTGTGAGCATTCCGCAGCGTAAAGGCGAACCGATTGTTTTCTCTCAAGACGAACACCCGCGCGCCACCACTGCCGAAGCGCTGGCCAAGCTCAACGGCGTGGTGCGCGAAGGCGGAAGTGTTACCGCCGGCAACGCTTCCGGTGTGAATGATGGCGCCTGTGCATTGCTGATGGCTTCCGAAAGCGCCGTACGACAACATGGTCTCATGCCGTTGGCGCGTATTGTGGCCACCGCCACGGCAGGTGTGGCACCTCGCATCATGGGTTTCGGCCCCGCACCTGCTGTGCGCAAGGTATTGGCAAAAACTGGGCTGACTTTAAAGCAAATGGATGTTATCGAGCTGAACGAAGCCTTTGCCGCTCAAGCATTGGCCGTGATGCGCGACCTCGGCTTGCCCGACGATGCGCCGCATGTCAACCCCAACGGCGGTGCCATTGCTTTAGGTCACCCGCTTGGAGCCTCCGGTGCCCGCCTCGTTACCACCGCCGCCTACCAACTGCAACGAATCAACGGTAAATATGCCCTTTGCACCATGTGCATCGGCGTAGGGCAGGGCATCGCCATGATCATCGAACGGGTATAAACAAGCCGTGTATATTATTTTCAGGTAGCCTGTTCTTCGGAAAGGCTACCTGAAAAACACAAATAATCTTTCAGACCACTTGGCTTCATCGAGGAGGTTTGCACCCACAGGAGTACACCATGCCCATTGCCACTACCCCGCGCGGCCGCCTTTTTTATCAAACTTACGGCAATCCCGAAAACGCCGCATTGATTTTTTCCAATTCCCTCGGAACCGACCATACCATGTGGCGGCCACAAATCGAGGCCTTGCAAGGGCGCTTTCACATTATTGCCTATGATACCCGCGGCCACGGTGCATCTGACGCACCCGCAGCAGCTTATACCTTAGCCGAACTTGGGCAAGACGTGCTGGCCGTGCTTGATGCAGCCGACGTCGGCACGGCACACTTTTGCGGCATCTCGATGGGTGGGCTAACCGGCCAATGGCTCGGTATCCACGCCCCCGAACGGCTGGGCAAACTCATTGTCAGCAATACCGCCGCCAAAATCGGCAGCGATGCCGCTTGGCACGAGCGTGCCGAGCTGGTGCGCCGTGAAGGTTTGGCAGGTATTGCCGCCAGCGCTGCCTCACGCTGGTTCAGCGCTGAGTTTTGCCAAAGCAACCCGCAAACCGTGCAGATTTTTACTGACCACCTTGCCCGCGAAAATCCGCAAGGCTACGCCGCCTGTTGTGAAGCTTTGGCCGCCGCCGACCTGCGTGCTGATGTCAGCACCATCAGCGTGCCTACGTTGGTGATTGGTGGCAGCTTCGACCCCGTTACCACCGTGGAAGATGCGCGCTGGTTGCAAATGCAGATTGCGGATGCACAGATGGCTGAAGTGCCTGCCTCGCACATTGCCAACATCGAAGCGGAGCCAATATTCACAAAAACGATTGCGGCGTTTTTAACCTCCTGATGCGGTTGTGATGCCGGAAGGCTACCTGAATAGGTTTCAGGTAGCCTTCCGTTGTTTGTGCCATCGGTTGTTGAGTTGATAAACATCCATGTCAAGATGCGGGCGGCTTTTGCGGGCTAGCTGAAAAAGCGGGATGAGAGCAGTATTTTAACATTTGAATGTAAATTTGATTGAAAATAGGAATAGTTTTTATTAATATCTTATTCCTATGATAAATGAACGTATTCTAACTCCGTCTACTTTTGCGCTGATAACGTTGCTGCATGTCGGGCTGATTGCTGTGTTGTGGCATACGGCGATGCCGGTGCAGATGGCGGCGGAGCACATTCAATTTGTGGATTTGAGCAATTTGGGTGGTGGTGACGGCCAACCTGAAGGTGCGCCTGCGTCTGTGCATCCGGCTCCGCCGCAGGCCGAGCCGCAATCAAAGCCGAAAGCGGCAGCAAAACCGAAAGCAGAGCCGGTGAAGCCCGTGATCAAGCCGGTGCTTACCCGCAACAAGCAGGCCGATATCAGACAGGAGCCGGAAAAGCCCAAGCCCGTTGAGCGAACCAAACCGGAGCCTAAACCAGAACCCAAGCCGGTAGAGAAAGCGGTTGAAAAGCCGACAGAAAAGCCGAATGAACAGGCGGTGGCTACATCCAAAAATACGGCTAATCCATCGGCGCAGGCCGGTGAAGGCGGCAGTGCGGGTGGGCGTGAAGGGCACGGCAGTGGTCGGGGTGAAGGCAGGGGTGAGCAGAAGGGCAGCGGCCAGGGCGCCGGCGGCGGTAGTGGAGCCGGCAGCAGCGCGGGCAATGCGATTAAAGCCAGCGGCTCGATTCCGCGTCCGCCTTATCCGCCTTTATCGCTGGAAAACGGTGAGGAAGGCACGGTGATATTGAAGGTATTGGTGGCGCCGGGCGGCAGCGTTTCTAATGTCCGTGTAGACAAAAGCAGCGGCTCGCGGCGTTTGGATCGGGCGGCCAGCCGGGCGGCGAAAAGCGGCCGTTTTCAATCTAAGAGCTGGATGGAATATACGGTGCCGGTGGAGTTTAAGATTAATTAGCTTGGTTTGATATGCGTCGGGAAAAGGTTTGGGGCGGTTTCAGGTAGCCGCTGTTTCACGATTAACTTTACTGTAAACGGAAATATATAGCATGAATTTAGGATTGGTATTTGAATCGGGCGATTTTGTATTGATGGGCGTGTTTATTTTGTTGGTGTTGATGAGCATTGTAACTTGGACCTTAATCGTGGTGCGCGGTATTAAATTGCACCGGGCTAGAAAAAGCAATACGGTGGTGCAGCCGCTGATTTGGGAAGCCGGTTCGCTCAACGAAGCGGTGCAGCAGGCGCAAGGTGTGGAATCGCCGATGAGCGCGCTAACGCTGGCTGCGGTGCGGGCGCGTGAAAATTACGGCAAGCGCGAAGCATTGCAAATTGCCGCCGCTTTGCCGCTAAACGAATACCTAGTGCGCCAAATCCGCAGCAGCATGAGCCAGATTATGCGCAAATTCGACGGCGGCCTCACCGCGTTGGCCTCTATTGGCGCCACCGCGCCGTTTATTGGCCTGTTTGGCACGGTGTGGGGCATTTACCATGCGCTGATTAATATCAGCGAAAGCGGCCAGATCAGCATTGCTGCCGTGGCCGGCCCCATCGGTGAGGCGCTGGTGGCCACTGCCGCCGGCTTGTTTGTGGCGATTCCCGCCGTGCTGGCTTATAACTTTCTCGTGCGCGGCAACAAAAATCTGTCGCAAGACATGGATGCCTTTGCGCACGATTTGCATGTACAACTTTTGAATCAAAAGGATTAAACCATGGCATTTGGTTCGATGAATTCCGGTGAAGATGCGCCGATGGCCGACATTAACGTGACCCCGCTGGTGGATGTGATGCTGGTGTTGTTGATTGTGTTTATGATTACCATGCCGGTGTTAACCCATTCCATTCCGCTGCAACTGCCCGCCGCTTCCGAGCAGGCTCAGCGGGAAAAACAGCCGCAAGAGCCTTTGCGCCTTACCGTGGATAGCGACGGCGCTTATTATCTGGGTGCGGAATCCACCAGCAAACAAAGTTTGGCGGATGTGGTTGAGCGCTTGAAGCAGGCGCACGCGGCCAATGAAGATACGGTGCTGGCGATTGCTGCTGATAAAGAAGTGCCGTATGACTTTGTCGCCCAAGCTTTGAAGGCCGCCCGCGAAGCAGGCGTGAGCAAGGTTGGGTTTGTGACTGAAGCGAGGATTGAATAAGATTATTGTTTACCTGTCTGTCGCCGGACAAGGCAGATTAGGTTAAAGGCTACCTGAAATTCAGGTAGCCTTTTGTATTAGCCCGGCTTTGATGAGGTGGCTTTCAGGTAGCCTGCTTTGAATGGTTTACGGTTTCCGGGCTTCAAAACGTAAGCGGACATAATCGGCTATATATAGGCCTTCCTGCTGGGGTAAGTGTTGTTTTAGATTGGCGGCGGCCGTGTTTAACAGCGCTACTTTTTGGGTTTGGGTTAATCCGGCCAGCATCGGTTGGGCAAAAGTGGCGAGCCAGCCTTCGATACCGGTGGGCAGCGGCGTGGGGCGTGGGTAAAAATACAGGCGGCGCACGGTAAAGCCGGCTTGTTCGAGTAGTGCGGTGTATTCGGCGGGTGAGGGGAAGTACCAACAGGGTGTGGTGGTAACGCCGTGCGTATGTGCCGCTTGTTGCAGAGCTTGCTGGATACGGCTGATGTTGCCTTTGCCGCCCATTTCGGCAACAAAACGACCACCATGCTTAAGGGCGCGGAACACGCCGTTGGCCACGGCAGGTGCGTTGGTCATCCAGTGCAGCGCGGCATTGGAGAATACGGCGTCGAATTCTTGTGCAAATGTCAGCGCCTGACCATCGCCCTGTATGGCATCGATACCGCTGGTGCGTGCGGCAGAGACAAAATCGGCGCTGCCATCCAAACCTAATACAGTACAACCAGATTCGACGATTTGTCGAGTTAGCGTGCCATCGCCACAGCCTAAGTCCAATATCCGCTCGTGTGTCTGTGCTTGCAGCCAGTCGAGTAGGGAGAGGCCGTAGTCGGCAACAAAGCGGGCATTATCGGTGTAAGTTTGCGATTGCCAGTGTTGGCTGGGCGGGTTGGCTTGCATAATCGTCTTTCTGTGGATGAGCGGTTGCGGTAAAATAAATAACTAAAGCGGGTAAAGAATAGCCAAAGCTTAATCAGATTTAGACTTTTTGTAAATAAATTTATCTATATTTATTTTAAATTAGACAGTATGTATATTTTATTATTTATTGAGTGTTCTGTTTTCAGGTAGCCGGATTGCGGAGCGGCTTGTGTGAGTGTGTTGTAGAGTGTGTGGTCAATGATTGTTTGCTGAACAAATAAAGGAAAAGATGATGAGCGAGTGTCAAAAGGTATTGGATTTTTGGTTTGCAGAGGCCGCGCGTCCGTTTTGGTTTGCGAAAAGTGCGGTGTTTGATGAGCAGATTCGGGCGCATTTTTTGGAGCTGTGGCAACGTGCTGCAGCGGGTGAATTGATGGATTGGCGCGCGGATGCGGCGGGGCGTTTGGCGGAGATTATTGTGCTCGACCAGTTTTCACGCAATCTGTGGCGTGACGATGCGCGCGCGTTTGCGCAAGACGGCATGGCGCTGGTGTTGGCGCAGGAATGCGTGCGGCAGGCCGATTTTGCGCAGTTGAATGTTGATGAGCGCAAGTTTGCGATTATGCCGATGATGCACTCGGAAAGCGTGGCGGTGCATCGTTTGGCTGTGCCGCTGTTTGAGCGTTATACCGATGCGCTAACGCTGGATTTCGAGCGTCGCCATCAGGTGATTGTTGAGCGTTTCGGGCGTTATCCACACCGGAATGCGCTGTTGGGGCGAGCCTCTTCGCCGGAAGAGCTGGCTTTTTTACAGCAGGAAGGTTCTTCGTTTTAATGGTGTGAACCGTGTTTTCAGGTAGCCTGTCGGGCGCGGCGGCGGTTGAGCAGCCACACTAAAGACAGCATCACTGGCACTTCCACCAACACGCCCACTACTGTGGCCAATGCTGCGCCGGAGTTGAGGCCGAACAAGGAAATGGCGACAGCCACCGAGAGCTCGAAAAAGTTGGAGGTGCCGATAAGGCAAGCGGGTGCAGCGATTTCGTGCGGCAGCTTTAGCCAGTTGGCGCCGAGGCGGGCGATAAAATAAATACCGTAGGTTTGCAGTAGTAAAGGGATGGCAATCAGGGCAATCACCAGCGGCTGGGTGATAATGGTTTGCGCTTGAAATCCAAACAGCAATACCACTGTGAGCATCAGCCCGCTCATGGCAAACGGCTTGAGGCTACCTGAAAAAGCTTCCGGCGAACGGCCGCGTTGTTGCAGGGCGCGACGGGTGAAGACGCCGGCCAGCAGGGGCAGCAATACATACAGGATGGTGGAGAGTACCAATGTTTGCCAGGGGATTTCGATATTGCTGATGCCGAGTAAAAAGGCGGCAATCGGCGCGTAGGCTACGATCATGATTAAATCGTTCACTGATACTTGCACCAGCGTATAGTTGGGATCGCCTTTCACTAGCTGGCTCCACACCAACACCATCGCCGTGCATGGCGCCACGCCAAGCAAAATCATACCGGCAATGTATTGTTGCGCATCGGCAGGGCTAACCCAGCGGGCAAATAAAACATGAAAAAACAGCCAGCCAAGTGCGGCCATGGTAAACGGCTTGATCAGCCAGTTGACCGTGAGCGTGAGCAGCAGGCCTTTCGGGCGTTTGCCCACGTTTTTCATGGCCGACCAGTCAATCTGAATCATCATCGGATAAATCATCAGCCAAATCAGCACCGCCACCACCAAGTTTACATGTGCCACTTCCAGTGCGGCCACGGCCTGAAACGCCGAAGGCAGCAGCAAGCCCAGCGATACGCCGGCGATAATGGCCAGGGTGACCCAAAGAGTGAGGAAACGTTCAAAAATGCCCATGTGGCGCTTTCTCTAAATCAAAATTGGTTGGTTAATGAATAATCATTAATATGGCTTGTCGGGGCTACCTGAAAACAGAGGCAGCAATAACGGTTTGATTTTCAGGTAGCCTGAGTGTTTGTAATGTGCTGCCCGTACTCGTTTGTTACCTGCTCGCCGTCTTCCTTGTAAAAAGCGCCTTGCTGTGGCGCGGGTAGGATGCCCAATACTTTTTCGGAAGGGCGGCACAGGGCGGTGCCGATGGCGGTGACCACAAAGGGGCGGTTGATTAAAATCGGCGTGTGCAGCATGTGTGCGATGATTTCCGCTTCGCTCAAGTCGGGATTGTCTAGGCCTTGTTCTGTATAGGCTGGTGCATTGGTGCGCAAGGCCGCACGGGCGCTCAGGCCGCTGTCTTGCAGCAAACGGCACAAAGTGGCTTGATCGGGCGGGGTGTGCAGATATTCGATAATTTCAGGCTCGATGCCGGCGTTGCGGATTAAAGCCAGTGTGTTGCGCGAGGTGGCGCAGGCGGGGTTGTGGTAAAGGATAACGGTGTGCATGGTTTTATCCTGTTTTGAACGGTGGCTGGGTTTAGAAGAAGAGGTAATATTTTATCTGATTCAGTTTTATATTTCAATAATAATTGAAATATAAAACTGAAGAGTTGCCTGGGCCGCACTCGGTTGGTTTCGGTTGGTGTTTAAGGTGCGTTGCCCGGTAGTCGCAAGCTTCTGTTGTTGTGGTATGGATGATGGGCGGTTGGTGAAATTCAAGCGGTAAACCAGTTGCTGCTTCTGTGGCGGTAATATATTTAACGGCGTGTATCCTAGGCTCAAAATAACCGCCCGATAGCTTTCAGGTAGCCTGCTTGTGAAATGCGTTTAGTAAATGAAGTTAGGCTGTAGTGGGTTACCCCGGCTTTGTGGTTGCAGAGCAAGGCGCAGGTAAGTGATTGGCACAGATGTTGCCGTTATCGTTGATGCAGCATTCCTCAGTCAAATAAGTCATTAGATCCAGCATTAATGTCAGGTCGGCACGGTAGCGCTGAAAGCGGCCTTCCTGCTTTGCGGAGATCAGGCCGGTGTGCGTTAGTGCTTTTAAGTGAAAAGATAAATTGGAAGGAGCGATGGTTAAGGCTTCGGCAATTTCGCCAGCCACCAAGCCGTGGCCGCCATGCTTGATTAACAAGCGGAAAATATCCAGGCGAACGGGAGAGGCAAGCGATTCGAACAGCTTGCAGGCGGTGTGTTTTTGCATCATGTGCTAGAGCCTGTGGGGTTGATGATTTCAATCATAATTGAAGCGTAGAATAAAGTGTATTTCATCTTGCTGCAAGCAGGCGCCACGGCTGCTTTTGCCACAAAGTTGCAACATAAAATACCTAAAATCCTGAGCATTAAACAGTTTTTATGCAGTAGGCTTGACTTGGTGCTTGTAAAAATCCTATAATTCCGCTCTTGCCGGCATAGTGCCTGCAATGTATTTAACTCAATAGGAACGAGAAAAAATGCCTACTATTAACCAATTGGTACGCAAAGGACGTCAAAAACCTATTTACGTCAATAAAGTACCGGCGCTTGAGGCTTGTCCTCAAAAACGCGGTGTGTGCACGCGCGTGTACACCACCACTCCGAAAAAACCGAACTCTGCATTGCGTAAGGTATGCAAAGTTCGCCTGACCAACGGGTTCGAAGTTATTTCATACATCGGCGGTGAAGGCCATAACCTGCAAGAGCACAGCGTGGTATTGATCCGCGGCGGTCGTGTAAAAGACTTGCCGGGTGTGCGTTACCATACCGTGCGTGGTTCTTTGGATACCGCAGGTGTTAAAGACCGTAAACAAGCCCGTTCTAAATACGGTGCAAAACGTCCTAAATAATCCGGCGGTGCCGAATTGCAGGACGCGTAGGCTGTTTCAATAAATACGGCCGAGTAAGTGAATGCCTGATTGGGTATTCATGGGAATCCTCCCAACTGAATAGACTAAGGAAATAAAAATGCCAAGACGTAGAGAAGTCCCCAAGCGCGACGTATTGCCGGATCCGAAATTCGGCAGCGTTGAGCTGACTAAATTTATGAATGTATTGATGATTGACGGTAAAAAATCGGTTGCAGAACGAATCGTATACGGTGCGTTGGCGCAAATCGAGAAGAAAACCGGCCAAGCTGCCATCGAAGTATTCAATAACGCTATTGCCAACGCCAAGCCCGTTGTGGAAGTGAAAAGCCGCCGTGTCGGTGGTGCCAACTACCAAGTTCCTGTTGAGGTTCGTCCTTCACGCCGTTTGGCTCTGGCAATGCGCTGGGTGCGCGACGCGGCCCGTAAGCGCGGTGAAAAATCAATGGATCTGCGTTTGGCAGGTGAATTGATTGACGCCGCAGAAGGCCGTGGCGGTGCATTGAAAAAACGTGAAGAAGTGCATCGTATGGCTGAAGCCAACAAAGCATTCTCACACTTCCGCTTCTAATCCTGATATTAAAAGGCGACCATCATGGCCCGTAAAACCCCGATTGACCTGTATCGCAATATCGGTATTTCCGCCCATATTGATGCGGGAAAAACCACCACTTCAGAACGTATCCTGTTCTATACCGGCATGACCCACAAACTGGGTGAAGTGCATGACGGCGCAGCGACTACCGACTGGATGGAACAAGAGCAAGAGCGTGGTATTACCATTACTTCCGCTGCCGTTTCCACCTACTGGAAAGGCAAGGCCGGCCAGTTTAAAGAACACCACTTCAACGTGATCGACACCCCGGGACACGTGGACTTTACCGTAGAGGTAGAGCGTTCCATGCGTGTACTGGATGGCGCGGTGATGGTGTACTGTGCCGTGGGCGGCGTGCAGCCGCA
>RRZU012335294.1_pt1 | contig 10101 bp, 4 predicted proteins | sample 2165561 | NCBI WGS metagenome assembly RRZU01 (sample SAMN10456909, study PRJNA506462) | wastewater metagenome | isolation source: wastewater sludge | place: USA: Moscow, Idaho
ACCGCCGATGCAGGCGACCAGCGTATCGGGCAGCCGACCCTCCGCTGCCAGTATCTGTTCGCGCGCTTCACTACCGATCACCGACTGGAAGTCGCGGACCATGGTGGGGTAGGGGTGGGGCCCGGCGACGGTGCCGATCAGGTAGTAGGTATCTTCGACATTGGCCACCCAGTCGCGCAGCGCCTCGTTCATCGCGTCCTTGAGGGTCCCGTGGCCGGACGTCACCGGCCGCACCTGAGCCCCCAGCAGCTTCATCCGGAAGACGTTAGGCGACTGCCGTTCGATATCAGTCGCGCCCATGTAGATCTCACAAGCGAGGCCGAACAGGGCGCAGACGGTGGCGGTGGCGACGCCATGCTGGCCAGCGCCGGTCTCCGCGATGATGCGGGTCTTGCCCATTCGACGCGCTAGCAGGATCTGACCCAGGGTGTTGTTAATCTTGTGGGCGCCGGTGTGGTTAAGCTCGTCGCGCTTGAAATAGATCTTCGCCCCGTCCAGCCGCTCGGTCAGCCGCTGCGCGTAGTAGAGCGGGCTTGGCCGGCCGACATAATGGTGCAGGTAGTAGGCGAACTCGCGGGTGAAAGCCTCGTCGCTGCGCGCCTCGGCGTAGGCCCGCTCGACCTCCAGGATCAGCGGCATCAGCGTCTCGGCAACGAAACGGCCGCCGTAGATGCCGAAGTGGCCGCGCTCGTCCGGTCCGCCCCGGTAGGTATTGACGCCGTCCATGTCCTCGCCGCTCCTTCATTCTACCCACGCCGGAGGGTTAGATATAGTCCGCGCGGTCGCCGGACGCGACTGGCGACGGGCCATCGATCCGGGCAGCTGCCCTCATGAAGGAGCGGATCAGCGTGGCGCTCTTGTGGCCGGGGGCATCCTCGACGCCGGATGAGACGTCGACGGCGACAGCGCCGCTCAGCCGCACCGCCTCGGCGAGGTTGCCGGTGTTCAGCCCACCCGCCAGCACCCATGGCCGCGGCCAGCTGCGGCCGGCGAGCAGCCGCCAGTCGAAACTGCGGGCGTTTCCTCCCGGGAGGATCGCTCCCTTGGGCGGCCGGGCATCGAACAGCAACCGATCGGCAACCGCCGCATAGGCTTCAGCCGCAGCCAAGTCATCTGCATGCTCCACCGCAACCGCCTTGATCAGCGGCAGGCCGAAGCGGGCGCGCACCGCAGCCACCCGTTCAGGGCTTTCGTGGCCATGGAGCTGCAACAGATCAAGCGGGACCTCGGAGAGAATGGCATCGGTCTCATCGAGACGCTGCTTCGCCCATGCGATGGTCTGGTGTACGTAGGATTGGAGAGTCATGATGCATTTCCTTTCAGTTGAGAGGGATTGATGGAATCAAGTGGGGCCTGTTTTTCGGTTCGCGCTGTCATCAGCCGGCCGAACAGCAAGAAAGCCGCTTCGGCAGAGATCGCGGACCATGTCCGTGATCTGCCTGACGGCTTCGTTCTGAATGCTTTGCCAGTCCATGCCACGGAGCATCACGCCGCGCAGAAACCTGAAACTGAAAATTGCCGTCAGAATTGCGATGACGCGCAGCCGCAGTGCCTCGTCATCGGAAGATCGGCCGCTGAACTGGCTGGCGGCATGCACTAGACGCTCCTGCAGCGGAGCGATTGCGCGTCCGTAAATCAGGGCGAAGGCGTCGTCGTTGTCGTAAGCGCAGCGGGCCACGAATGCCGTCCAGGCATGCGGCTCGGCCTCCTCCAGCATTGTGTGGAGCAGTTGGATCAGTGCGAGTTCGAAGCGAGCGGAAAGCTCGACGTTCGACGTATCGTCAAGCAAGGCTGCGGCTTCCACGAAGCGATTGGCCGCATATTCGGCGATCATGTCCGCTGCGGCCAGATAGAGTTCCTTCTTGCTGCCAAAATGGTAGGGAATGGCCGACAGCGTGGTTTTAGCCGCTTGGGACAAGGCAGGTGTGGTTGCCGCCTCGTAGCCAACGGCAGCGACAACGTCAATCGTCGCTTCGATCAACTGCGATCGGGTCTTGGCACTGCGGGCCTCGTGGCCGCTGGTTGTTTCGGCATGATTTGGCATACATCCTCCGACTGTTCCGATAAAGACATAGTTCATACGAACGATCTTTTCAATGGTAATGGAACTGCGAAAAATCGGGTGCCTCATGGTCAGTGGCAACGGTCATGGTGGGCTCTTCCAGGTCACCAAGCGTCAAACGCGCGGCCGGATCAGCTTCGAGAGGATGCGCACCGTGCTCTTTCGCATCGCCGTTAAGCTCGACTTCGCCCGGATCAACCCGCATGCCGCTGAACCCACTCGTCCCCCCGCTGCGAGGGTGCGACCGCGCACTGGTGCGAGCGAGCGCCGCTATCCTGTGCCACCAGGCGGGCAGGAGCGCCCACGCAGTACCGGTAGGTACGAGTTCACGTCCCAGCGTCGACTCGAACGCCCGAAGCCGCGCAAGGTATGACCGCACGTGGCGCGACTCCAAACGCTGCGGGTTAATCCGCCCGTAGTCCTCCACGAGCCGGGTGAACAGCGCGCGCAGGCGATCGGTGCGGGGATGCAAGTCATCTTCGACGTGCTCGGTGGCGAGTCGGGCGAGCTGGAGCCCGCGGTCGGCGAGACGGTGGAACTCCTGTGCGGCGGGGAAGCTGCCCAGGCGTTCGATCCGCTTGAGCGGCAGTTTCACGTATACCGCGAGCAGACGCCGCAAATCGGCGCGGATGGCCTGCGCCAGCGCCAAATGAGGACGGCTGGTCAAGGAGGAGTGCGCAGATTCCGAAGCTGGCCAGCATGCCCGCAGGTTCTCCACGTAGAGCCGCCGGTCGCCGAAGTAACCGGTGACCTGCCGGGTCGCTGCCTGCTCAAGCGCATCCCGCGGTGCATCGCTCAGGACGCGCGCCATCGAGCGCAATGGCTGCCCGACCGACAGCGGAAAACGGGAGAAGCGGTAGCTTGCCTGCGTTCCAGGCAGCAATCGGTAGGCCACCAGTTCTTCCCGCAAGGAAGTATCGGCCTCGAAGTGCGCCCGCATCCGCTCGAACAAATCCAGCGGCATGCTCGGCAGGCCTGCCCGGTCGTACAGGGAGCGGTCGTCGTAGCCACCGGCGGCGAGAATTCGCGCAACCACGTCGGCGCAATTGAGATCGCTCCTGCTCCAGCGCAGGCTTGCGTCCCGGAATCCGTTTTCGATGCGGTGGGCCTCGACCACCATCGCCGCACGGCGCTCGGCGGGAATGCCTTGGACCCGCAGCCCGAGCGTCTCACGGCCATAGGCCATGCCGTAGGTGTTGGTGTGAACTTGCGAACGGGACGGACGATGGATGCCGTACAGGTAGTCCGCTAGGCTCACATGCTGCAGGAAGTTCGGGTCGACGGACGGGTTCGCGATGTAGTTCGCGCTGTAGACGGTGTCGCCGATGCGGACGGCAAGATGCCCGAACGGGTTTTCGAGAACGACCCGTTGCGGCGTTTTGGACGTGGCGTAGGACAACAGCAGCTCGACCTCTGCCGGTGCTTCGGAATCCAGTTGCGCCAGCGCCTGATCGATGCCCTGGACGGGCGCGCCGTTCTCGACGCCATAGCCGGGCAGCGGGCGGCCTGGCCGGAAGCCATCGTCCAGCGCAAACCGCACGATGCTTGCGATGTCGATGCCCTGCCGGAACTCCTGCTGGGCTCGCAGCATGGCCTCGCGCTCGGCAGGGTCGCCCAGCAGTTCCATCACGGATCTGCCCGCATCGTCGGCGCTGGCCGCGAACCGGGCCAGGCCCTGGCGCAGGAACAGCGCGGCGTTTTCGCGTTCATGCCCGCTGATCACGTCGAGCAGCACGGTCGGCACCCCGAGGGCAAAAGCCTCTGCGGGCGTCATCCCGCCGGCCTTGGTGACCAGGATGTCGGTGGCTGCCATGCACGACGCCATCTCGCTGCGCGGCAGCAGCCCCAGCGGCTTCAACGTCACCGTGTCCGGCAGCCTTTCGCGCAGATCGGCAAGCGCCTCGTATTGCCGCGTATTCGTGCCGCACACTGCGATGATCTGCAGGCGGCCCGGGCGGCGGCGAACGATGCTTTCGACGACCCCCAGATAGTCGCCCGCTCCTTCCTTGCCGCCGGTCAGCAGCAGTGTCGGCACCTCCAACGACAGCCCAAGGCCCTGGAGCGTGGCACGGCGGGCGTCGGCGGATGCCGCGGGAATCCGCACCGGCATGCCGCTGGTAACGATTTTATCGGCCGGAACGCCTGCGGCCAGCCAGCGCGTTTTCAGTTCCGGGTGGGCAAGAAAGGTACGGTCGATCCGCTTGGAGATGCGCGGGAAATAGCCCTCGAAGAAATCCGTATGCAGCCAACCGATTCTCGTGTCGGACAGCAGTCCTTTTTCCCGCAAGGTTCCCAGCACTTGGGCCGCCCCGTAATGGCTGGCGAGAACGGCATCAGGCCGCTGCGCGGTCAAGTAGGCCGATACGCTTTCTTCTGGATAATCGTTGGGCAGCATCGACAGCGAGGCCACACGGCTGCCGCGCGCCTGCATCGTACGGAACAGACTCTCGAAGCACTCCGGCAGATGGTTGGCGACGAACCAGTACAGGCGCTCGTCAACCCGTCGCCACACCGGATGCATGAACGTGCGGATGTCCTGCATCAGCACCCGGGTCGCCGGAGATTGCCGCCGTATCTCGTCCTGAATGGAGTGCGCGGCACTGATGCGTCCGTAGCCGATGGAAGAATAGAAGATGACGACCTTCCCGGTGGTGCTCATCGTCCTCTCCCGCTGCGCAGAATGGAAAGCAGAAGCCATAGGCTGCCGACTGTCGCGCCAAGGAATCCGAGAAAGCCAAAGACCGGCAACCCCAGGAGCGTCGGCCCTCCCGACACGGTCATGACGATGGACGAGCCGACGATGAGCGCGGCGACGACGATCCCGATCACCAGACGGTTGGCGGCATTGTCGAGCTGATCGCCGACCCGTCTCAGATGGGTGACGTCGATGTGTACTTCCAGGCGACCGCGGCGGGCGGCTCGCAGCAACCGGGAGATGTCCTGGGGCAAGCCAGCCAACAACGAGAAGATGTCACCGGCCGCCCGCCGCCCCCGTCTGAGCAGCGCTGCCGGGGAGTAGCGCGCGTGCATGGCACGCTCCAGCAGCGGCAGTGCCTGGTTGGCCATGTCGAAACCGGGATCGAGTTCACGGCCCAAGCCTTCCAGTGTGACGAAGGCTTTGACCAGCAGGGACAGATCGTTGGGCAGGGCGAGGTGATGCTGGCGCGGGATCGCCACGAGGTCGGACAACATTACGCTCAACCGCAGTTGCTTCAGTGGCACGCCGTGGTAGCGATCTATGAAAGACTGGACTTCCGACAACAGATCCTGCTCATTTGCCACACCGTCGCTCGTCCATTCGAGCATGACGTCGACGACGCTGCGGGCGTCGTTCCTCACCAGCCCCAGCAGCAGGCGGATCAACTGGTCGCGGCGTTCCTCCTCCAGCCTGCCAACCATGCCGAAGTCGATGAAGGCGATTCGATTGCCCGGCAAATAGAACACGTTGCCCGGGTGGGGGTCAGCGTGAAACACCCCGTCCTCGACGATCATCTTCAGTACCGCATTGGCGCCACGCCGTGCGAGCATCTTGCGGTCCAGGCCAGCCTGATCTACGGCCTGAAGCCTGCGCCCGGAAATACCACCAATGAATTCCTGTACGCAGACCCGCTCGCCGGTCCACTGCCAATACACGCGGGGAATGACGATGATGGGAGGTGTGCCATCCGCGTCCGGCTTCTCCTCGCGCGTGACGACAGGAGGAGAATCCTGATCGGTATAGCCGGTGAAGTTCTCGGCGATGCGTTCGGCATTGCGGCATTCGCCGGCGAAATCGAGTTCATTGCGCAGCGACTGGGCGAACTGGCGCACCATCTCGCGCGGATGCAGGACGCGCCATTCCGCGCTCTCCGTCTCAGCGAGTTCGGCCAAGCGCGCAAGCCAGCGCAGATCGGCTTCCAGAATGGGCCGAATGCCGGGCCTGCGCACCTTGACCACGACTTCGCTGCCATCGTCGAGACGCGCCCGATGCACCTGCGCAATGGAAGCGGCCGCCAAGGGCTCGGGATCGAAGGCCGCGAAGATTTCCTCGGGCGGCGCGCCGAGGTCTTCGGTGAGCTGCTGATGTACGGCTGCCCAGGGAGCGGGCGGCGCGCTGTCCTGTAATTTCCCGAATTCGGCGGTCCACTCGGGTTCGAGTAGATCGACCCGGGTAGCGAGCACCTGGCCGAGTTTGACGAAAGTCGGCCCCATCTCCTCCAGCGCCCGCCGCACTCGTTCAGGGGGCGTCATGTGGGCGAAGTCTGTCGCTTCGTTCCAGTGCAGTGCCGTCCCCGCCCGCTCCAAGACGTTGGACAGCCCCATCCGGCGCACCATGTCGCCAAACCCGTAACGGACCAGGATCGAGGCGATTTCGTGCAAACGCCGTAGATCACGCATCGCGGTCAGTGCCTGCCAGAACATTGCGTTTCCTCATCTTTTCGGGGGCTGGTTCGTGTCACCGCCCAGCGCCGCGTACAGCCCGATTTGGCTTGACAATGCCGCCCTGCGTACCTGCACCAGTTGCTGCTCGACGGCAAGCAGGTCGCGCTCGGCGTCCAGCACCTCCAGGTGCGCCGCCGAGCCGGCATCGAACAGCGTTCGCGCCAGTTTCAAACGCTCACTCTGCTCGGCGTGGGCCTGGCGTGCCACGATAAGCTGCTCGGTGAGCTTCTGCCTTGCGGCCAGGGCGTCGGAAACGTCGCGAAACGCTGCCTGGATCGCGCGTTCGTATTCGGCAATGGCGATGTCACGCCGCACGACGCTAGCGTCGAGATTGGCCTGTCGCATGCCAGCATCGAAGATCGGTAATTCGATCGTCGGCTGGAACAACCATACCCGGGTGCCCGACGAAAACAGGTCGCTCAGGCTGGTACTGACCGAGCCGGCACCGCCGGTCAGTGCGATGCGCGGGAAGAACGCGGCGCGCGCCGCACCGATGTTGGCCTGGCGCGCCCGCAGCGCATGCTCAGCGGCCAGGATGTCCGGGCGGTTCGCCAGCAGGTCCGATGGCAGCCCGGGCCTCAGTTCGGGCATAACCAGGGCTTCATCCATCGGGGCCGATGGCGGCGGCAATTGGGGGTCGCTGCCGAGCAGTAGCGCCAGGGCATTGCGCTGCTGTTCGCGCTGCAATTCGAGCTGCACCTGTAGGGCTTTGCCCTGGCTGAGCAGGGTACGCACCTGGGTCAGTTCCAGCCGGGAGCCATGGCCCAGCTCGAAGCGTTTCTGGAAGATTCGTTCCAGTTCTTGCTGGTTTTCAACGGTGCGCCTTGCCAGCGCGATGCGCTCGTCGAGTTCGCGCAGGCCCAGGTAGGCATCGGCGACCTGGGCGACCAGCGCCAACTCCACGGCGCGGTGGCCCTGCTCGGTGGCCAGCCATTGCTCCAATGCGGCGGTCTTCATGCTGCGTACGCGGCCCCACAGGTCCAACTCCCAACTGCTGATGCCCACGGAGGCTACGTTGACCTCCAGGACCGAGCGGCCCGCCAGCGGCTGTAGCCCATCGGGCAGGCCGGCGCGGATTTGCTGCGCCCCCACGCCGACCATTGGCGCCTGCTGCGCACGCTGGATGCGAAAGGCGGCACGCGCTTCCTCGGTGCGCAGCACCGCCACGCGCAGATCGCGGTTGTTTTCCAGCGCGGTCTCGATCAGCGCCTGCAAGGCCGGGTCGGTGAAGTACTCGCGCCAGGCCAATTCAGTCGCGGCCGCACCACTTGGCGCGTCAGGCTGCGTCCGCCAGTTCGATGCGACGGGGAGTGCGATGGGATCGAGCGCGGGTGCCAGCGAGGCGCAACCGCTCAGCATCGCCAGCACTGCCACGGCCAGCGTGCCGACGAGCCGATGGTGAACCGACGGGCCGGTTTCATGGCCTGCGCGGGCTTGGCGATGGCTAGCCGATGATGTGCCGTGGTCCTTCTCATGCATGATCTGCTCCTGGGGACGTAGGGGCCGCATGACGTTTTGCATGCAACTCATAGAGCAGCGGCACGACGAACACAGTCAGCGCAGTCGAGACCAGCGTGCCGAAGATCAGCGAAATGGCCAGCCCCCCGAAGACTGGGTCGGTCACCATGATGGCCGAGCCGAAGATGATCGCCAGCATCGTCAGCAGGATCGGCCGCAGACGCACCGCGCCGGCCTCGCGTACCGCCTCTTTCAGCGGCATGCCGTGCCGGATGTTGTCCTGGATGAAGTCGATGATCAGCAGCGAGTTGCGGATCACCACGCCCGCCAGGGCGATGATGCCGACCATGGATGTCGCGGAGAAATCCACGCCGACCAGCCAGTGCCCCGGAAAAATGCCGATGATGCCCAGCGGCACGGCTGACATGGCCACCAGCGGAATGATGAACGAGCGGTAATAAGCGACCAGCGCGAAATAAATGATGAGCAGCGCGCCGCTGAGCGAGATCGTGAGATCCCGGTATACGTCCATCGTCATGCGCATCTCGCCGCCCCACAGTAACTGGTAGCCGTCGATGGTGTCGGGTACGTCCTCCTTGAAGCGCAGGTTGCCGGTGCGCAGCGGACGTCCGTCCGGCGCGGTGATGCCATGCAGGCGCCGTTGCAGGTCGAGCACGGCGTACAGCGGCACCGAGTCCGACAGTTCCGCACCGACGAAGGTGACCTTCTCGTTGTCGCGGTGCAGGATGGGGCGATCGACCGATGCGGGGGCCACTTTGACCAACTCCGCCAGCGGCACGGGCTGGCCGGCAGCGTTGTCCACGAATACCCGGTCGAGCCGGGCGGGATCGACCTCGAAGCGGCGCGGCACGAAGGCCCTGACTGATACCGGCAGTTTCTCGTCCGGCAGGTGGGCGCGGCCGAGGGTGGTGCCGCCGTAGACCAGCGCCAGCGCCTCGGCAATCTGCGCAGTCGAGACGCCGGAGAGCGCGGCCTTGTCCTTGTCCGGCACGATGCGGTGCTCCGGCACGTCTTCCGGCTCGGTATCGGTGATATCGACGATGTCGTAGGTCTGTGCGAAGGCCCCGCGTACCTGGGCCGACAGTGCGCGCAGACCCTCGGCGTCCGGGCCATAGATTTCCGCCAAAACAGTCGAGCGCAGCGGCGGACCCGGCGGCTGCTCGACCAGCGCCACCTCGGCACCGGGCCAGGCTATGCGAATGGCCTCCACCTGGGGACGCAGTTTGCGCACGATGTCGATGGAGCTTTCCTTGCGGTGACGCTTGTCGATGAGGTTGACGCGGATTTCCGCGACGTGGTTGCCAGCACGCGCGGAGGTGCCCTTGAACAGACCGTTGAAGTCGGCTACACCAGCCTGGCCGACCCAAGTCTGGTAGTTGAGCACGTGCGGCTCCTGTGCCAGCACCGTGGCGACCTGGCGCACCAAGCGATCGGTGTCTTCCACCGGCGTGGTTTCCGGCATCGAAACCACCACGTTGAAAGTATTCTGGTCATCCTTGGGCAGAAAGCCGATCGGCACGCCCAGCGCGGACACAGCCCCGCCCACGCCCGCCGGACGGACGAACTGCCAGGCGCCTTGCATCAGCGAGACCGTCATCAGCAACAGCACCGCCAGACCGAAGCCGATGCGCACGTTTCTGTGCTGCTGCAGGGGGCCGAACAGGCGCAGGTAGAGGCGTTCGATCCGCCCCGGTGCGCCATGACCATGGGACTGTTGCCCGTGCGCTGATGCTTCCTGCTGGATGTCGTGGCGATGAAGCCAGCGATTGGATGCCCACGGCACGACGATGTAGGCCACCACGATGGAAGCGGCCATGGCGACCGGCACAGTGACCGCGACCGGGAAAAAATACTGGCGCGGCATGCCGGTCAGGGCCAGTAGCAGGGTGATGAAGACCAGCATCACCGCGAAGGTGGCCAAGTTGGTGGCGTTGCCGATCTCGTTGGTCGCCAGCACGGTTTCCGCCTCCTTGTCCGCCTTCGGTTTGCGGCTGGCGTAGTGGCGGTGGATGTTCTCGATGACCACGATGGCGGCATCCACCAGCAGCCCCAGCGCCAGGATCAGCGCGAACAGCGTGACGCGGTTGATGGTGACGCCGCCCAGCAGGTTGGCCGCCAGCGTGATGCCCATGATCAAC
>RRZU011393244.1_pt1 | contig 10100 bp, 11 predicted proteins | sample 2165561 | NCBI WGS metagenome assembly RRZU01 (sample SAMN10456909, study PRJNA506462) | wastewater metagenome | isolation source: wastewater sludge | place: USA: Moscow, Idaho
GAGAAGCTGCCTTTCCCTGACGGCCACTTCGATCTGGTCAGCGTCGCGTTTGGCCTGCGCAACATGACGCACAAGGACGCGGCGCTGCGCGAGATGGCGCGCGTGCTCAAGCCCGGCGGCAAGCTGCTGGTGCTGGAGTTTTCGCAGGTTGCCAAGCCGCTGCGCAAGGCGTACGACGTCTATTCGTTCAGCGTGCTGCCGCGCCTGGGGCAACTGGTGGCGGGCGACGCCGACAGCTACCGCTACCTGGCCGAGTCGATCCGCATGCACCCCAATCAGCAGGAACTAAAAGCGCTGATGAAGTCCAACGGATTCGGCCACGTGGATTTTCACAACATGGCGGGTGGGGTGGTTGCTCTTCACGTCGGCATCAAATGCGGTTAGCCTCTCTTTAAACAGGGCTTTTCGGCCGCACGTTCACATCTCTCACTTGGAGGATAGGCAAGGATGACTCTCAAACACATCGTTTCGCGCTTTTTCACGCTGCTGCTGGCGGTGGTGATGGTGGGCGTGTTCACCTTTGACGCCGAGGCGCGGCGCATGGGCGGCGGCAAATCCATGGGCCGCCAGTCCAGCAACGTGACCCAGCGCGAAGCCGCGCGCACGCCGCCGGCCGCGCCCACCAACCAGGCGGGTGCCACTGCGGCCGGCGCGGGTGCGGCGGGCACGGCCGCTGCCGCCGCTCGCAAGCCCTGGGGCGCCATGCTGGGCGGCCTGGCCGCCGGCCTGGGCCTGGCGTGGCTGGCCAATTCGCTGGGCCTGGGCCCGGCGTTTGCCAATCTGCTGCTGTTTTTGCTGCTCGGCGTGGTGGTGATGGCGGTGATCGGCATGATCCGCCGCTCGCGCGCCGGCGCATCGCAGGCGGGTGGGCTGGCCTACCAGGGTGCCGCTGGCAACCCGGTGACGCCGCGCCAGTACAACCCGACCAAGGTCGGCAACGACGCCTCGGCCCGCCCGTGGGAGGGCCAGACCGCCGCTTTCGACGGCAGCGCGACGACTGGCGCCGCCGCTGGCGGCTCGATCATCGGATCGGGCCTGAGCGGCCCGCAGAACTGGGGCGTGCCGGCCGACTTCGACCTCACCGGCTTCACCGAGGCCGCCAAGCGCAACTTCATCACCCTGCAGGATGCATGGGACCGCTCCGACATCCGGGCCCTGCGCGCCATGATGACCGACGGCATGCTGGCCGAGATCCAGTCGCAACTGGCCGAGCGCGAGCGCGAGGCCCCGGGCCAGGTCAACAAGACCGAGGTGCAGTCGCTCAACGCGCAGCTGCTGGGCATCGAGGAACTGGACGACACCTACATGGCGAGCGTCGAATTCAGCGGCGTCATGGTCGAAGACCCCTCCGCCGGCCCGACGCCCTTCCGCGAGGTCTGGAACATGACCAAGCCGCGCCAAGGCCGTGGCGGCTGGCTGGTGGCGGGCGTGCAAGCGCTGCAGTAATGCTCCCCCTGAGCCGCTGACGCGGCTTCCCCCAAAAGGGGGCGGCGCCAGTGGCCGGGCCAAGCCCGTTCCACGGCGCCCCCGCATGGCCTGCTCCGCGGCCGCCTCAATGCGTGGAGCGTCGTCTTCTCAGGATGGGCCGGGGCCATCGGTTTGTCATGAATAATTGGGGTCTATGGTCACACAGTCCCCTTTTTCTTTGCTCTCTGACGCGCTCGGCAAGCTGGGCGACCAGCTGAAGGCACCCGCCTGGCTGGTCGACGAGGTGCAGCACCGCACGGTGTTGTTCATCAACCACGTGCTGATGCAGGAGCCCGAGGCGCAGGCGCGCCTGAAGCGCCAGAGCGGGCGCGTGGTGCGCCTGCAATGGCGCGACTTCTCGATGCAGCTGGCCGCCACGCCGGCCGGGCTGTGGGAATTGGCGCCGGCGGCCACGCCCGATTTGCTGCTCACCGTCACCGACACCTCGCCGTTCGACCTGGCCAAGAACGCGCTGCGCGGTGACAAGCCCGGCGTGCGCATCGAGGGCGATGTGGAATTCGCCGGCGAGGTCAACTGGCTGATCGAGAACGTGCGCTGGGACGCCGAGGAAGACCTGTCGCGCTTCATCGGCGATGCGCCGGCGCACACGCTGGGCAAGATCGGCCGCAGCGTGGCCGAAGCACTGAGAAGCTTCGTCAGCAAGCTGCCGGGCCAGGACAAGGGCGGCGCATGACGCGCTTTGCGCGCGCCGTCACCATCGTCTGGATCGCCATGCGCTACGGGCTGGATGAGCTGGTGCTCACCAGTTTCCAGCACCCGTGGCTGCGCCTGACGGCCCGCGTCGCGTCGATGGGGCGCGATTTGTCGGCCCCGCGCGGGCAGCGCCTGCGCGAGGCGCTCCAAAAATTGGGGCCGATCTTCGTCAAGTTCGGCCAGGTGCTGTCGACCCGGCGCGACCTGCTGCCGCTCGACGTGGCCGACGAACTGGCGCTGCTGCAAGACCAGGTGCCGCCGTTTCCGGGTGACGTGGCGGTGGCGACGATTGAGCGCGCCTTCCGCAAGCCGCTGGACGAGATTTTCACCAGCTTTGACCGCACGCCGGTCGCCAGCGCCTCCATCGCGCAGGTGCACTTTGCCACCGTGCGCGACAAGAATGGCCGCGAGCGCGAGGTGGCCGTGAAGGTGCTGCGCCCCGGCATGCTGAAGGTGATCGACCAGGACCTGGCGCTGATCCGCATGATGGCCGCCTGGGTCGAGCGCCTGGTGCCCGACGGCAAGCGCCTGAAGCCGCGCGAGGTGGCGGCCGAGTTCGACAAATACCTGCACGACGAGCTGGATCTGGTGCGCGAGGCCGCCAGCGCGGCGCAGCTGCGGCGCAACATGGCGGGCCTCGATCTGGTGATGATCCCCGAGATGTTCTGGGATCTGATCCGCCCCGAGGTGCTGGTGATGGAGCGCATGAAGGGCGTTCCCGTCAACCAGATCGAGCGGCTGCGCGCGGCGGGCGTTGATATTCCCAAACTGGCGCGCGACGGCGTGACCATCTTCTTCACCCAGGTGTTTCGCGACGGCTTTTTCCACGCCGACATGCACCCGGGCAACATCATGGTCAGCGTCGAGCCGGCGACGTTCGGGCGCTACATCTCGCTCGACTTCGGCATCGTCGGCACGCTGACGGAGGTGGACAAGGAATACCTGGCGCAGAACTTTGCCGCCTTCTTTCGCCGCGACTACAAGCGCGTGGCCGAGCTGCACGTCGAAAGCGGCTGGGTGCCGCCCGACACGCGCGTGGACGAGCTGGAAGCCGGCATCCGCAGCGTGTGCGAGCCGTACTTCGACCGGCCGTTGAAGGAGATTTCGCTCGGCATGGTGCTGCTGCGCTTGTTTCAGATTTCACGCCGCTTCAATGTGGTGATTCAGCCGCAACTGGTGCTGCTGCAAAAGACGCTGCTCAACGTCGAGGGGCTGGGCCGCCAGCTCGACCCGGATCTGGATTTGTGGCACACCGCCAAACCGTTTCTGGAAAAGTGGATGCACGAGCAGATCGGCCCCAAGCGGCTGCTGCGCGAGTTGAAGGAACAGGCGCCGTACTACGCCAAAATGCTGCCCGATCTGCCGCGCCTGCTGCACGGCTACCTGCAGCAGCGGCCGGCCGAAGACCTGCGGCGCGAGCTGCGAGCGCTGACGCTGGCACAGCAGCAGACCAACCGGCTGCTGCGGCGCATCGTCCTTGCCGGCGCGCTCGCACTGCTGGCGCTGATCGCGCTGGTGCTGTGGGCGCCGGGCGGATTTTATGGATAAAAGTGGGCGCTGGCGCTTGATGGGCAAGCGCGAGAAGCTATAAAAAACATAGTTTTCGAAGGAGCAGGGCGATGGGTACGGAGGAGGTGCGGTCATGCTGGTGAGCTTCATCGTGTTGTACCTGCTGGTGTCGATCGGCATCGGCCTGTACGCGGCCACGCGCGTCAAGAACACCGCCGACTACGCCGTGGCCGGCCGCAGCCTGCCGCTGGCGGTGGTCATCGCCACCACCTTTGCGACCTGGTTCGGCTCGGAGACTGTGCTCGGCGCCCCCGCCAAATTTGTCAGCGACGGCCTGGGTGGCGTGGTGGAAGACCCGTTCGGCGCCGGCATGTGCCTGGTGCTGGTCGGCCTGTTCTTTGCCCGCAAGCTGTACCTGCGCAACATCATCACCATCGGCGACTACTACCGCCAGCGCTTTGGCCGCGTGGTCGAGGTGCTGTGCTCGCTCATCATCATCTTCAGCTACCTGGGCTGGGTGGCGGCGCAGATCACGGCGCTGGGGCTGGTGTTCAACCTGCTGAGCCAGGGCGCCATCTCGCTGGCCTGGGGCATGACGATCGGCACGCTGGCGGTGCTGGTCTACACGCTGTACGGCGGCATGTGGTCGGTGGCGATGACCGACTTTGTGCAGATGATCGTCATCACGCTGGGCCTGCTGGCGATTGCGTGGTTCGCCGCCGGCATGGCGGGCGGTGCCGACAAGGTGATCGACTACGCAGCGCGCGAAGGCAAGTTCAGGTTCTGGCCCACGGGGGGCGCGAAAGAGTGGCTGTTCTTCATCGGCGCGGCCATCACCATGATGCTGGGCTCCATCCCACAGCAGGACGTGTTCCAGCGCGTGATGTCGTCAAAAGACGTGCAAACCGCGCAGCGCGGCCCGGTGATTGGCGGCGTGCTGTACATCCTGTTCGCCTTCGTGCCCATGTTCGTGGTGGTTGCCGCCTTGTTGGTGATGCCCGAGGCGGCCAGTTTGCTGGCCGACGACCCGCAAAAGGTGCTGCCGCGCCTGGTGATGGACCACATGCCGATGGCGCTGCAGATCGCCTTCTTCGGCGCGCTGCTGTCGGCCATCATGTCGACCGCCTCGGCCACGCTGCTGGCGCCGTCGACCACCTTTGTCGAGAACATCCTGCGCAACCTGAAGCCGGGCATGTCGGACGCCGAGACGCTCAAGGCGATGCGCATCAGCGTGCTGGTGTTCACCGCCTGCGTGCTGGTGTACGCCATCACCATGCAGGGCTCGTCGATCTACGAGCTGGTGGCCGGCGCCTATCAGGTGCCGCTGGTGGGCGCCTTCGTGCCGCTGGCCTTTGGCGTGTACTGGAAGCGTGCCACAACGCAGGGCGCATTGCTGGCGGTGGTGCTGGGCATCGGCGTGTGGCTGCTGTTCGTGGCCAGCCCGATGCTGAACCAGGCCTTCCCGCAGCAACTGGCGGGCGTGCTGGCAGCGGTGGCGGGCATGGTGTTCGGTTCGCTGGCGCCGCAATGGCTGCCCGACCACAAGGACCACGTGCACCACTACGAGGGCAGCGCGGCGGCTTGAGGCGGCGTCCGCCGACGGGGGTAGGCGATCGGCCGTGCGCGGCGGAAAATCGGGGCGCGCTTTTATAATCAAAGGTTTTTCGCGTTCGCCCTCCCTAATTTTTCGTCAGCGCCAGCCATGCCCATCTACGCCTACAAATGCGCCGCCTGCGGCTTTGCCAAGGATGTCTTGCAAAAAATGTCCGACGCGCCGCTGACCGAGTGCCCGTCGTGTGGCCAGCCGGCATTCTCGAAGCAGCTGACGGCGCCTGGCTTCCAGCTCAAGGGTTCGGGCTGGTACGTGACCGATTTCCGCGACGGGCAAAAGAAAAGCGGCGGCGGCCAGGAGCCGGCGGCCGAGGGCGCCAAGCCCGAAAGCGGCAAGACTGAAGGCGCCGCCCCTGCGCCGGCGCCCGCTGCGGCGCCCGCGCCCGCCAGCAGCCCGGCACCGGCCGCGCCGCCGCCTGCAGGCGGCGGCGGATCGTCTTCTTCTTCCTCGGGCAGTTGACGCCCACCCCGCGCCATGATGTCCCGCCTGCGGCAGTATTTCATCACCGGCCTGCTGGTGTGGCTGCCCATGGGCGTCACGGTGTGGGTGCTGCTGTGGCTGGTCGGCATTCTGGATGGCATCTTCCTGGGCGTGCTGGCGGCGGCCGAAGCGGTGACGCCGGGCCTGACGCCGCTGGCCGATCAGTTGCGGCGCATTCCGGGCCTGGGCGTGATCCTGGTGGCCATCGTCATCTTCGGCACCGGTGTGTTCGTGGCCAACATGTTCGGCCAGTGGGCAGTGCGCCAGTGGGACAAGCTGATGACGCGCATTCCGGTGGTGCGCAGCATTTATTCCAGCGTCAAGCAGGTGTCGGACACGCTGTTTTCAGGCTCCGGCCAGGCGTTTTCGCGCGCGCTGCTGGTGCAGTACCCGCGCCAGGGCGCCTGGACGATTGCTTTTCTCACCGGCCGGCCGGGCGGCGAGGTGGCGCGGCACCTGGACGGCGACTACCTGAGCGTCTACGTGCCGACCACGCCCAACCCGACGTCCGGCTTCTTCCTGATGGTGCCGCGCGCCGACGTGATCGAGCTGGCGATGAGCGTGGACGAGGCGCTCAAGTACGTCATCTCGATGGGCGTGGTGGTGCCGCCGCTGCGCGAGCCGCGCCCGGGCGAGCCCGTCACGGCGCAGGTGCCGGGCGTGACCGGCCCCAAGGCGGCGGCGCCCGCCGCTGAAGCACTTCCTCCTGTCAACCACCCGATGGCCGACCCGGCCATCGCCCGCCCCGAACTTTGAAAGCAGTCCTTCCCATGTCCATGCGCTCCCATTACTGCGGTCTGGTGACCGAAGCCCTGATCGGCCAGACGGTGTCCCTGTGCGGCTGGGTCAATCGCCGGCGCGACCACGGCGGCGTGATCTTCGTCGACCTGCGCGACCGCGAAGGCTACGTGCAGGTCGTGTGTGACCCCGACCGGCCGGAGATGTTCAAGGTGGCCGAAGACCTGCGCAACGAGTTCTGCGTCCAAGTCAAAGGTGTCGTTCGCGCGCGGCCCGAAGGCACCACCAACGACAACCTGAAAAGCGGCAAGATCGAGGTGCTCTGCCACGAGCTGACGGTGCTCAACCCCTCGGTCACGCCGCCGTTTCAGCTTGACGACGAGAACCTGTCGGAAACCACGCGCCTCACGCACCGCGTGCTCGACCTGCGCCGCCCCTACATGCAGAACAACCTGATGCTGCGCTACAAGGTGGCGATGGAAGTGCGCAAGTTTCTGGACGAGCACGGCTTCATCGACATCGAGACGCCCATGCTCACCAAGAGCACGCCCGAAGGCGCGCGCGACTACCTTGTCCCGAGCCGCGTGCACGAGGGCCATTTCTTCGCGCTGCCGCAGTCGCCGCAGCTGTTCAAGCAGTTGCTGATGGTGGCCGGCTACGACCGCTACTACCAGATCACCAAGTGCTTCCGCGACGAAGACCTGCGCGCCGACCGCCAGCCGGAATTCACGCAGATCGACATCGAGACCTCTTTCCTCGGCGAGCAGGAAATCCGCGATCTGTTCCAGCGCATGATCACGCACGTCTTCCAGAAGACGATGAACGTGGAGCTGGGCGAATTCCCGGTCATGCCCTATGCCGAGGCGATGCACAAATACGGCTCCGACAAGCCCGACCTGCGCGTGAAGCTCGAGTTCACCGAACTCACAGACGTGATGAAGGACGTCGACTTCAAGGTCTTCAGCGGCCCGGCGACGACGCCCGGCGGTCGCGTGGTCGCGCTGCGCGTGCCGGGCGGCAGCGAGATCAGCCGCAGCGAGATCGATGGCTACACCGAGTTCGTCAAGATCTACGGCGCCAAGGGTCTGGCGTGGATCAAGGTCAACGACGTGGCGGCCGGCCGCGAAGGGCTGCAGTCGCCCATCGTCAAGAACCTGCACGACGCGGCCATCGCGGCCATTCTGGAGCGCACCGGTGCGCAGAACGGCGACATCCTGTTCTTTGGCGCCGACAAGGCCAAGGTCGTCAACGACGCCATCGGCGCGCTGCGCCTGAAGATCGGCCATGGCGCTCTGGCCAAGAAGAGCGGCTTGTTCGAAGACAGCTGGGCGCCGCTGTGGGTGGTCGACTTCCCGATGTTCGAGTTCGACGAGGACGACCACCGCTGGAACGCCGTGCACCACCCGTTCACCGCGCCCAAGGACGGGCACGAGGACTACATGGACTCGGACCCCGGCAAGTGCGTCGCCAAGGCCTACGACATGGTGCTGAACGGTTGGGAGCTGGGCGGCGGCTCGGTGCGTATCCACCGCGCCGACGTGCAGAGCAAGGTGTTCGACGCGCTCAAGATTTCGCCCGAAGACGCGCAGCTCAAGTTCGGCTTCTTGCTCGACGCGCTGCAGTACGGCGCGCCGCCGCACGGCGGCCTGGCGTTTGGCCTCGACCGCCTCGTCACGCTGATGACCAAGGCCGAGTCGATCCGCGACGTCATCGCCTTCCCCAAGACGCAGCGTGCGCAAGACTTGCTGACGCAGGCGCCCAGCCCGGTCGACGAGAAGCAACTGCGCGAATTGCACATCCGCTTGCGCAACGCGACGCCGGCCTGAACGCGGCCGCGCCTCGGCTTGGATGCCGTCCTACGCGGTGCGCGCGGGCGGTCTGCTAGCATGGGGTTTCTCATCAGGAGCATCCCATGTCATACACCTCTGATCTCGTCGATTCGGCCACCGAAACCAAGGACCAGCTGGTCTCCAACCTGCGCCGCGTGGTCTCCGACGCGGAAGACCTGCTGGCGGCCACCGCCGGCCAGACCGATTCCAAGATCACCGAATTGCGTGCCCGCGCAAAGGAAAACCTGTCGATGGCGCGCGAGAAGCTGGCCGATGCCGACGCCGTGGTGCGCGCCCGCGCCCGCCAGGCCGCAGCGGTGACCGACGAGTACGTGCACGACAACCCATGGTCGTCGATTGGCGCCGCCGCGGCGCTGGGCATTTTGATCGGCGTGCTGCTCGGCCGTCGCTGATTGTTTCGTTTCCTCTCGCCATGAGCCTGCCTTCATCCGACGCCAGCACCGCCGCGCGCGTGCGCGGCCTGCTGGCCGATGTGATCGAGCTGGCTCAGGTGCGATTCGAGCTGTTCACGGTCGAAGCGCGTGAAGAACTGGCGCGTCTGGCCGGCATGGCGGTCATGGGCGCGCTGGCGGTGGTGTTCGTCAGCTTCGGGCTGATCTTTCTGGCCATCTTCCTGACGGTGCTGCTGTGGGACACGCACCGCGTGCTGGCGCTCGGCATCTTCACCTCCCTGTTTCTGGGCGGCGGCCTGGTGCTGGCGCTGCTGGCGTGGAACAAGGCCAAGCAGGGTTTTCGCATGTTTGGCGCCACGCGCTCCGAGTTGCAGCGCGATCAGGACAGGCTTCGCACGTCATGAAGGACGATCCCAGCCTCAACCTGGCCACGCGGCGCGAGCAATTGCGCCTGCGCTCGGCGCAGTTGCGCGAGCAGATTGCCGTGCGCAGCCAGGTGTTCCAGCCCGCGTTTCGGGCCACCGACCGCGTACGCGGCGGCGTGCGCAGTGTGCGCGGCGTGCGGGACAACCGGGCGCTGCTCATGCTGGGCGGCGCGGCTTTGGCGGGCGCCTTGCTGGTGCGCCCGCGCGCGGCGCTGCAACTGGGCATCCGCGCCTGGTCGGGCTGGCAGGTGTACCGCCGCATGCGGCCGCTGGTCAACAGCGTGTTGCGCCAGCTGGGTTGATTGGCGGCGGCGGCGCGTCCGCGAAGTATGGCCACGCACGCGAAGTCAAAAAGCCATGCTCAAGCCCTTCAAGATCCCCGAATCGGTGCTGGTCGTGGTGCACACGGCGGCGCTTGATGTGCTGCTGATCCGGCGTGCCGACGCTGGCGCGGATGAATTCTGGCAATCGGTTACCGGCAGCAAGGACGCGCTGGACGAACCCCTGGCGCACACCGCGGCGCGCGAAGTGGGCGAAGAAACCGGCATCGACGCGCTTGGCCCCGATTGCGCGCTGACCGACTGGCGCATCGAGAACCTGTACGACATCTACCCGCGCTGGCAGGCGCGCTACGCGCCCGGCGTCACGCGCAACCGCGAGCACGTTTTTGGCCTGTGCGTGCCGCCCGGCGTGCCGGTGCTGCTGAACCCGCGCGAGCATTCCGACTTCGTCTGGCTGCCGTACCGGGAGGCGGCCGACCGCTGCTTTTCGCCCTCCAACGCCGAGGCGTGCCTGCTGCTGCCGCGTTTTACCAAGGTGACCGCATGACGGCAGATTCGAGTTTTGGCGAGCCGCACGACATCCTGCGGGTGGCCACCTACAACATCCACAAGGGCGTGCAAGGTGTCGGGCC
>RRZU011643642.1_pt1 | contig 10100 bp, 12 predicted proteins | sample 2165561 | NCBI WGS metagenome assembly RRZU01 (sample SAMN10456909, study PRJNA506462) | wastewater metagenome | isolation source: wastewater sludge | place: USA: Moscow, Idaho
GATGATGGCCGCCACAGCCAGAATCATCAGGACACCGGTCAGGGTACGGTTGCCGAACTCGACGAGCTTGTGCACGCCTTCGGTCTGGCTGGCGGTTGGTGTGATGGAGCCATCCACGCACTCTGGCCAGGTGGGACAGCCCAGGCCGGAGCCGGTCACCCGCACGATGCCGCCGGTGATGACGATGCCGATCTGAGCGATCAGGTTTGCCCAGAAGATTCTGCGTAACCAGCGCGGGGCGGGTGCGGTAACGGGCACACCCACCGCCTCCGGTGCTGTGTCAACTGCCACGCTCTGAGCCTACGCGCACGATTTGTACCCGCCGTGGGGCGGGTCAGACCTCCCAGCGGAAGAAGCGAGTGGCCAACCCCGTGCCCACCACAGCCCAGCCGGCCAGCACGGCCAGCGGCAGCCAGGCCACTGGCGAGGTGGACAACGCCTGCACCATGGCCCCGGTCGGCAACCACTGAGCCACCCCCTGCCAGGGCAGTGCGTCGAGGGGGATCGCCAGGCCACCGCCGAACATGAGCGCCAGGAACACCGCGTTGGCCACTGCCAGCGTGGCTTCGGCCCGCAAACCGCCCGCGATCAGCACGGCCCACGCGGTGTAGCCCCACACCCCGAGCAGGATCGTCAGGACGGCCTGCGCGATCGCCGCGGCATCTGTGGGAAACCAACCTGTCAGGGCAAGGGTGAGCCCCAGCAGCAGGACCAACTGGCCACCGATGATCAACAAGCTCACCATCGCCCGGGCGGCCAGCAGGCCTCGCACACCCAGTGGCGAGAGGCCCAGCATGCGCAGGACGCCGTAGCGGCGATCGAATCCGGTCCCGATGGCCTGCGAGGTGAATGCGGTGGCCAGCACCGCGAGGCTCAGTGCCGCGATGAGCGCGTCGGCAGGACTGCGATCGCCGCCCAACGGCGTCTTCAGCACGAGCACCAGCACAGCCACAGGTATGACCAACGTGAGAAGCAGGTTCTCCCCGTTGCGCAGGGCGTTGCGGGTGTCGAACAGGGCCTGCGACCAGACCCGCCGGCCCGCTGATGCCGCCACCGTGCCCTGGCTCAGGTCGAGAGTCACCATGGCGCACCTCCGGTCATGTCCAGATAGGCCTCTTCGAGGGTCCGCACGACAGTCACCTCCTGGCGACCGTCCCCGTGCCCCGCGACCCAGGACCGGATGGCGCTGACCTCACTCACACCGACCTGTCCGTGCACCCGGTAGCGTCCGGGCTCGACCTCAGCGATCTCGAAACCGGGACCGAGGACCTGCTGCAGGGATCGGGTATCCAGGTGGCGGGCACAGGTGAACCACACCGGTGCCCGATCGATCAGGTCCGCGGGGGTCGCATCGGCGATCACCGTCCCGCGGTGGATGACGACGACCTGATCCGCGCGGGTCCCGGCCTCGTCGGGCTGGTGGGTGGTCATCAGAATCGTGACGCCCTGCGCCCGGACCTCATCCAGCAACGTCCAGAACACTCGCCGGGCCGCTGGGTCCATGCCGGTTGTCGGCTCGTCCAGCACCAGCAGCCGCGGCTTGCCGACCAGTGCCACCGCCAGTTTCACCCGCTGTTGCTCACCACCGGACAACCGTCGGTAGGGGCGGTCGAGGTGTTCCAATCCCAGTCGCGACACCAGCTCGGCCGGGGGGATCGGGTCCGCATACAACCGTGCAAAATGCGCCACGATCTGGGTTGGGGGGACAGCCATGGGAAGGCCACCGTCCTGCAGGACGACACCGACCTGGCTGCGCAACACCGGGTCCTGTGGGTCCCGTTGGAGCACGCGCACCGTCCCTGCATCGGGAGCCCGCAGACCAAGGATGGTGCTCAGTGTGGTGGTCTTGCCGGCGCCGTTGGGGCCGAGTAGCACGCAGACAGTGCCCGCCGCCACGTCCAGATCCAAACCGTCCACGGCGTGCCGATCCCCGAAGGCGACCACCAAACCGCTGACGTGGACGGGATTCACAGTGCCCATCGTAGGCGCGGCCATCGCCGACCCCGACGTCAGAGCGTGGCTGCGCCCAGCCACGGCCTCACTTGCTCGGCGACCATGTCGAAGCACGTGGCCATCTCGTCCTGTCCGTATCGCAGCCAGGGCAGTCGTACGGTGCTGCGCGGGGCGCGATCCAACCAGAACAGACCGCTGGGCACCGCGTGCCCGGCCAGCCACAGCATGGTGTCGCAGCCCTGCTCCGGCGTGCGCAGGATCGGCCCGGTCACCCGCCGGAACGTCGGCAGGGAGCGCTGCACCCCAGGGGTGTCCGCCCAACCCGGGTGCATGGCCGCGAACGTGGGCCTGCCCGGGTGACGTCTGGCCCATTCGGATGTCAGCGCCACTTGCGCCCGTTTCGCGCGGGCGTAAGCCGTGACCCCGTCATAGTCCTCGGCGGTCATCTCGACCACCGCGGAATCCAGTCGCTGGGAGTACATGCCTCCTGAGGACACCGCGATCACCGTCTGCACCCGTTCGCGGGCCAGGGCCGTCAGCAGGAATGGCGCCAGCACGTGCACCGCATACGTGGTCTCGAACCCCTGCGGCGACAGCGTGTAGTCCGCATCGAGGGCTCCCGCATTGTTGACCAGGGTGTCCAGTCCACCCAATTCGCTCGAGGCCCGGTCGATGAGGCCCGCCATGGCATCGAGATCGGCGGCATCCGCGGCCAGGGGCACTGCCCCGATTCGTGCGGCTGCCGCGGCAGTGCGTCCGGGGTCGCGCCCTGTGATGGCCACGACCGCTCCTGCTGCGACCGCCTCGCGGGCAGCGGCATAGCCCAGACCGGTTGTGCCACCCGTGATCAGCATGCGGTTGCCGGCCAACCGGTAGTGGGTGTCCCAGGGCTGCATGCGCGAGCGCGTCTCGTAGCCGAGGCGGCTGAAGCTACCCACGACGCTGACTTCCAGCAGACCGTCAACCATGCCCTTCACGCGGGTTGCCGCATCTGCACCGCAGATTCCAGACCGGCCCGGGCGCGGCCACCGATGACCTGGAAGGCCACGCGCAGGAAGGGGTCGAACGGGCGGCGAACGCCCTTGAGGGCCAGGTCAGCGTCGTAGGTCAGCGCACATCCCGTGGCGGTCGGCTCGACCAGAATCACGTCATACGAGCGGAAGTCACGGGTATCGGCCTGCAGGACCACCCGGCCGGGGCGCCCTGCCACCGGAGGCACCGACTCAAGAATCCGGTAATCCAGGGCCAGCGTGAGGCCCAAGGTCGAGGTGACCACGCGGTATACGGCGCCGACCTCGGCGGCGTCACCGGATACCAGCCATGCCTCCCGCACGCCGGGATCCCACTCGGCGCCGGTGGCGAAGTCAGCCAGATACGTGAACACGTCGTCGGCGCTCGCGGCCGATGTCACGGTAGTGCGGTAGTGAGCCATGCTTCCACCGTCCGTCAGGTCGGCACCATCCGCAAGGTGAGGACCCCGGTTGTTTGCAGATCTCGAGAATTACGCAACAATAGAGTTGTGAAAAGTTCCGGTGGTGGCAGGGAACGTGTCGTGAGCAGTCTGCTCGCGGCCGGTCCTGCGACCGCCGCCGAGCTCTCGGCCAGGTTGGGGATCACAGCCGCCGGGGTACGCAAGCACCTCGACGCCCTTGCGGACAGCGGCGATGTGGTTGCTGGCGACCGGCCCCCCTTCGGCCCGATGCCGGGCCCTCGTCGCGGCCGGCCAGCGAGGATCTACGCCCTGACCGATGCCGGCCGCAGCCGCTTTGAGCAGGCCTACGACGATCTGGCCGTCAGCGCCCTGCGCTTCATGGGTCAGATGGATCCGCAGGCACTGGCGGACTTCGCCAATCGGCGGGCGGCGGAACTCGAACATCGGTACCGCCTCGAACTCGACGAAATCCACGATCCCCACGAGCGGGCCGTCCGGCTCGCTGAGTTGCTCACCGCCGACGGGTACGCCGCCACCGTCGAAGAGGGTCCGGCCGCGGTCTTGCAGGTGTGCCAGCACAACTGCCCGGTGGCCCAGGCCGCCAATGAGTTCCCGCAACTGTGTGACGCGGAGGCGGCGGCCTTCGCGCGGTTGCTCGATACGAATGTGACACGGCTGGCCACGATCGCCCACGGCGACGGGGTCTGCACCTGTCTGGTTTCTCCGACACATGCCACCGAAAGGATCTCTTCATGAGCGATGTGGACCAGTTGGCCGATCTTGGCCGCTACGAGTACGGCTGGGCGGACTCCGACGACGCCGGCGCCGTGGCCAAGCGTGGCCTCAGCGAGGCTGTGGTCCGGGAGATCTCCGCGCTGAAGAACGAGCCCGAATGGATGCTCGAGATGCGGCTGAAGGGTCTGCGCCTGTTCGAGAAGAAGCCGATGCCGACCTGGGGTGCGGATCTGAGCACGATCGACTTCGACAACATCAAGTACTTCGTGCGCTCCACGGAGAAGCAGGCCACCTCCTGGGATGAGCTGCCCAGTGACATCAAGAACACCTACGACCGGCTCGGCATCCCCGAGGCGGAGAAGCAGCGGTTGATCGCTGGGGTGGCGGCGCAATACGAATCGGAGGTGGTCTACCACAAGATTCGGGAGGATCTCGAAGAGCAGGGCGTCATCTTCTTGGACACCGACACGGGACTCAAGGAGCATGAGGACCTCTTCCGCGAGCACTTCGCGTCGGTGATTCCCACGGGGGACAACAAATTCTCGGCGCTCAACACGGCAGTGTGGTCCGGCGGCTCGTTCATCTACGTCCCGAAGGGCGTGCACGTCGAGATTCCGCTGCAGGCCTACTTCCGGATCAACACCGAGAACATGGGCCAGTTCGAGCGCACCCTCATCATCGCCGACGAGGACTCGTACGTGCACTACGTCGAGGGCTGCACTGCACCGATCTACAAGTCCGACAGCCTCCACAGCGCGGTGGTCGAGATCATCGTCAAGCGCGGAGCCCGGGTTCGCTATACGACAATCCAGAACTGGTCGAACAATGTCTACAACCTCGTCACCAAGCGCGCCGTCGCGCACGCTGGCGCGACGATGGAGTGGGTCGACGGCAATATCGGCTCCAAGGTGACGATGAAGTACCCCGCGATCTACCTCATGGGCGAGCACGCGACCGGGGAGACCCTGTCGATCGCCTTCGCAGGGGAGGGCCAGCACCAGGACGCCGGGGCGAAGATGGTCCACGCGGCCCCGCACACGAGCAGCTCGATCATCAGCAAGTCGGTGGCGCGCGGTGGCGGGCGGACGTCATACCGCGGGCTCGTCCAGGTCAACGAGGGGGCGCACCACAGCCGCTCGACGGTGCGCTGCGACGCCCTGCTCGTCGACACGATCAGCCGCTCCGACACCTACCCCTATGTCGACGTCCGCGACGATGACGTCTCGATGGGCCACGAGGCCACGGTGTCGAAGGTCAGCGCCGACCAGCTCTTCTACCTCATGTCTCGCGGTCTGAGCGAGGAGGAGGCCATGGCGATGATCGTCCGCGGCTTCGTCGAGCCGATCGCCCGTGAGCTGCCCATGGAGTACGCCCTCGAGCTCAACCGGCTCATCGAGCTGCAGATGGAAGGAGCGGTCGGCTGATGCCGCTGCTGGAGACCACCCACCACCGGCACGGCGACGCCCCGTACGTGCCGGACCAGTCCCGCGCCGAACGGCTCACCTCCTTCGAGCCGGCCGATTTCGGTTCGCCGACCGGCCGCGAGGAGGAGTGGCGGTTCACCCCCGTCGACCGGCTCCGCGCGCTCTTCCGCGACGAGCCGACCGGCCTGTGCCTGGACTGGGACGAGCACCTTCCCGAGGGCGTCACCAGCTCCGGTGTCCCGGTCGAGCAGTGGCGGCAGGCCGGCCTGCCCCAGCCCGGTGACCGCGCCGCCGCCGTCGCCGCAGCGCGCAGCGGCGGCGTCGGGGTCATCGACATCCGCGCCGGGGCAGAGCTCGCCGAGCCGGTGCGGATCACCCTCTCCGGCGCCGAGGGCCAGCTGGTCCACGGCCACCTGTGGCTGCGTGTCGGCGCGAACGCCCGCGCAACGGTTGTCCTCGACCACACCGGGCTCGCCGACTACAGCGAGGTCCTCACCGTGAGCGTCGGGGACGGGGCGGCCCTCAGCCTCGTCACGCTTCAGCGCTGGGACAACGCGTCGACGCACCTGGCCCAGCACGATGTCGTCGTCGGCCGCGACGCGTCGGCCCGGCATATCGCCGTCACCTTGGGTGGCGGGGTGGTCCGGCTCAACACCAATGCGACGTATGCCGGTCCGGGCGGATCGTTCGAGGCGCTCGGGGTCTACTTCGCCGACGAGGGCCAGCACCTCGAGCACCGCTCCTTCGTCGACCACAGCGCGCCCCAGTGCAGCTCCGACGTCCTCTACAAGGGCGCCCTCCAAGGCGACGGCGCGCACACCGTGTGGGTCGGTGACGTCCTCATCCGGGCCGCCGCCGAGGGCACCAAGACCTACGAGCTCAACCGCAACCTCCTGCTGAGCGAGGGCGCGCGGGCCGACTCGGTGCCCAACCTCGAGATCGAGACCGGCCAGATCGAGGGGGCCGGGCACGCCTCGGCCAGCGGCCGCTTCGACGACGAGCAGCTCTTCTACCTCATGGCGCGGGGCATCCCGCACGACCAGGCCCGTCGCCTCGTCGTCCGCGGCTTCTTCGCCGATGTCGTCGTACGGATCGGCGGCCCCGACGTCGAGGCCGAGGTGATGGCCGCGGTCGAGGCCGAGCTGGCCCGCTCCGAGACCGCCGACGGCGTCGAGGCGGCCCAGTGAAGAGCGCCGACCTCAAGGCACCGCCGACTGCGACATACCTGTGTCGGCTGGACGAGCTCACCGTCGGCCAGGCCGCCCGAGCCGACCTCGACGGCACCATCGTCGCGGTCGTCCGCACCGCGGACGACACCGTCCACGCCGTCAACGACACCTGCACCCACGCGAACGTCTCGCTCGCCGAGGGCGAGGTCGACGGGTGCACCCTCGAGTGCTGGCTGCACGGGTCGCGCTTCGACCTGCGCAGCGGTTTGCCGCTGTCCCTGCCCGCGACCGTCCCGGTTGCCGTCTACCCCGTCCACGTCATCGACGGTGCCGTCTACGTCGACGTCACCACCGCCAAGGAGCACTGAGCATGGCCACCCTGGAGATCCGCGACCTGCACGTCAGCGTCGACACCGAGTCCGGCACCAAGGAGATCCTCCGCGGGGTCGACCTCACCGTGCGAGCAGGGGAGACCCACGCCGTCATGGGGCCGAACGGCTCGGGCAAGTCGACCCTCGCCTACGCGATCGCCGGCCACCCGAAGTACACCGTGACCCAGGGCTCGCTCACCCTCGACGGTGAGGACCTGCTCACCATGTCGGTCGACGAGCGTGCCCGAGCCGGGCTCTTCCTCGCCATGCAGTCCCCCGTCGAGGTCCCCGGTGTCACGGTGTCGAGCTTCCTGCGCACCGCCAAGGCAGCCGTCGACGGGGAGCCGCCGAAGCTGCGGACCTGGGTCAAGGAGGTCCGCGAGGCGATGGACCGGCTGCGCATGGACCCTGCCTTCGCCGAGCGCAATGTCAACGAGGGCTTCTCCGGTGGCGAGAAGAAGCGCCACGAGATCCTCCAGATGGAGCTGCTCCGTCCCAAGCTGGCAGTCCTCGACGAGACCGACTCCGGCCTGGACGTCGACGCTCTCCGGGTCGTCTCCGAGGGGGTCAACCGGGTCGTCTCCGCAGGTCAGACCGGGGTGCTGCTCATCACCCACTACACCCGGATCCTGCGCTACATCCAGCCTCAGTTCGTCCACGTCTTCGTCGACGGGCGTTTCGTCGAGCACGGCGGGCCGGAGCTCGCCGACCGGCTCGAGGCCGAGGGCTACGACCGCTTCCTCGCCCCGACCGCGAGCGCCTGATCGGCATACCTGGGCCATGACGACGACCGTCACGGGGGCCGCACCCTTCACCGCCGCGGAGTCCGCCGCGATCCGCGGCGACTTCCCCATCCTCACCCGCACGGTCCGTGGGGGGCGGCCCCTGGTGTACCTCGACTCGGGCGCCACCTCGCAGAAGCCGTATGCCGTCCTCGACGCCGAGCGGGCCTACTACACGACGAGCAATGCGGCCCCACACCGCGGCGCCCATCTGCTCAGCGAGGAGGCCACCGCGGCCTATGAGGGTGCCCGAGCCCGCTTGGGCGCCTTCGTCGGGGCCCCAGCGCACGAGATGGTCTTCACGAAGAATGCCACCGAGGCACTCAACCTCGTCGCGTACGCCTTCTCCAACGCCACGGTCGGCCGGTTCACGATGGACCGCCGCGACGAGATCCTCGTCACCGCGATGGAGCACCATGCCAACCTCGTCCCGTGGCAGGAGCTGGCCCGACGAACCGGCGCGAAGCTGCGCTGGGTCGACCTCACCCCCGGTGGCGAGCTCGACCTGACCGCGCTGGACGGTCTGCTGACCGAGCGGACCAAGGTCTTCGCGTTCACCCACGTCAGCAACGTCCTCGGCACAGTCAACCCGGTCCGCGAGCTGGCCGCCGCAGCCCATGCCGTCGGCGCGTTGGCCGTCCTCGACGCCTGCCAGTCGGTGCCGCACCTGCCGGTCGACCTCGCTGCGCTGGGGGTCGACTTTGCCGCCTTCTCCGGGCACAAGATGCTCGGCCCGATGGGGATCGGAGCGCTCTGGGGGCGCGAGCCCCTGCTCGACGAGATGCCGCCCTTCCTCACCGGCGGCTCGATGATCGAGCTGGTCCGGATGGAGGAGTCGACCTATGCGCCGCCGCCGCAACGCTTCGAGGCCGGGGTGCCCATGGCGGCCCAGGCGGTCGGGCTGGCCGCGGCCTGTGAGTACCTCGACGGGCTCGGGATGGAGCGGGTGCACGCCCACGAGCAGCTGCTCGTCGAGGCCGCGCTCGACGGGCTCGCCCAGCGCCCCTGGGTGCGCGTCCTCGGCCCCGTGGACGCCACGCGCCGGTCGGGCTCGGTCGCCTTCGTCGTCGACGGCGTTCACGCCCACGACGTCGGCCAGGTCCTCGACGACGCCGGCGTGGCGCTGCGCGTCGGTCACCACTGCGCCTGGCCGCTGCACCGCGCCCTCGGCGTGACCGCCTCGACCCGGGCGTCCTTCGCGGCATACACGACCCTGGACGAGATCGGGACCTTCCTCGCGGCCCTCGACACCGTGCCGGCGATCTTCGGGACCGGAGCCTGACATGGACCTCTACCAGGAGCTCATCCTCGACCACAGCAAGCGGCCCCAGCACGCGGGGCTGCGTGAGCCCTTCGACGCCCAGGTCCACCACGTCAACCCGACGTGCGGGGACGAGGTCACCCTGCGGGTCCACCTCAGCGGGTCCGACCCGTCGGCGACCGTCGAGGACATCTCGTATGACGCACTGGGATGTTCGATCTCGGTGGCCTCGACATCGGTGCTCGCCCAGGAGTGCCTGGGGCACTCGGTTGCCGAGTCCTTGCAGACCTTCGCCGCGATGCGCGCCATGCTGACGAGCAAGGGCGCCGACCGGGGCGACGAGACGGTCATCGGTGACGGCGTCGCCTTCGCCGGCGTCTCCCAGTACCCCGCCCGGGTCAAGTGCGCCCTGTTGGGCTGGCTGGCCTTCACCGACGCCCTCGTCCGGGCCGGCGTCGACATCACCCCCGCCGAAGCAGGAGCGACCCCATGACCCAGACCTCCGAGAGCAGCGCCAGCCCGGTGAACGTCGCCGACGTCGAGGAGGCCATGCGCGATGTCGTCGACCCCGAGCTGGGGATCAACGTCGTCGACCTCGGGCTGGTCTACGGCATCCACCTCGACGACGAGAACAACGCCACCGTCGACATGACGTTGACCTCGCCGACGTGCCCGCTCACCGACCGCATCGAGTACGACACCCAGGTCGCGCTCGGCCCGCTGGTGAACTCGGCCACCATCAACTGGGTGTGGCTGCCGCCGTGGACGCTCGACAGCATCACCGACGAGGGCCGCGAGCAGCTCCGCGCGGTGGGTTACAACCTGTAGTCGCTCATTCCGGACGCCCCTGCTCCGGCTCCCCGCGTCCCGGGTCGGGGGCGTCCGCGTCTGGTGTCGGGCCGCCATCGCCCTCCGCGGGCAGCACCTCGGCCACCTCGACGCCGGCCACCTCGGTGATGCGGCGCGGATCGGC
>RRZU010355458.1_pt1 | contig 10098 bp, 10 predicted proteins | sample 2165561 | NCBI WGS metagenome assembly RRZU01 (sample SAMN10456909, study PRJNA506462) | wastewater metagenome | isolation source: wastewater sludge | place: USA: Moscow, Idaho
AAGTCTTTCTCAAAACCGTTCGGAGTAACCTCAGGATCACGTCCGAGCAATTGTCTGCACTCACGGGCAGTTATATCGCTCACGGTAGTGAAACAGTCCACCTGTTGGGCTGCTGCCTTTTCTATCGAGTGCTTGGCTACCATGTTCAGTTCACGCGCCATCTGATCGCTGTCGTATGCCGACAGATAATTATACAAAGGCTTCCCGTTTCCTGCGATAGAGCGTCCTATGGAGGTGGCATGCGTGGTAAACAGTGTACCCACCTTTGGCAACCTGTCTTTTACATAAAGTGCCCCCATTCCCAGCATCCATTCATTAAAGTGGGCTATGACATTTTTATTTTCGAGCTTGTAGTACCGATAAAAGCTTTCTATCACCATACCCGAAGTATAGGCGAACATACAGGCCTCATCGTAGTCACCGTAGACAGGAAGCGAATCCACTCCGTATTTTTCCCACATGTAACCATATATAGCATCTTTGTTGATATACGTCCGGCTGAAATCGGCCAAAATTACAATCGGGGTTCCCGGTACCAGCCATCGTCCCACACGTATTTTTAGTCCGTCGGACACCGAAGTATCCTTAACCCAGTCGGCAAACAATGTCTTATCTTCTTCGAACCAAGGGTTATCTTTTCCTTCCCACACATCGGGACCGATAAAAATAACGTTATCCTTGTACAGTTCCTTCATTGTTTTCGCCCTGGTCGACAGTACAGTATATATCCCTCCTACTTTATTGCAAACTTCCCAGCTAGCTTCGAATATATACTCAGGTTTTCTTTTTTGTTTAGCCATAAGATTCTTTTAGTTCCTCTAAACTCTTCTAACTCTATAAATACTTATTAATTCTAAATAAGTAAACGTTGTCAGTTTCTTTTTAGTAACTTTGTGCTGTGTATTATTAACAATATAATAAAGGCAACAAAGATAATAATTTAAATATATATACTGATCGTGAGCAGCAGAAGAAAACTAAAAAAAAGTATAAATACAACCATGGACTTACTCTGCATGGATTGTATTTTTTATAAAGTATATGTGGTGGATGCCGATACAGCAGCAGCCGACAAAGTGATCGTTCACATAACCGAAGTGCAAAACGAATTGCTGAAGAGAGTTAACGCCACTGAAGGAAAAGAAGTAAAAGGCAGAATAAAAGCTTATTACAAAAAACTGAATACTGATTTTGGAAAGCAAGTAAATGCTATTGGCAAAGAAATAGCAGCATTAGGTTAAAATGAAAAGTATATGCAAATTTATCCTCCGTCTGATAGGATGGAAGATAACAGGTCTGACAGATTTACCGGCCAAGTGTGTGATCTGCGTTGCTCCCCATACCAGCAACTGGGATCTGCCTTTGGGGCTGGTAGTATACAAATCCATGGGACGAAAAGCTTCATTCCTTATCAAAAAAGAATGGTTCTTCTTTCCGATGAATTTGATATTCAAACTATTGGGAGGAATACCTGTAGATCGTTCGAGAAAGACTTCGTTGACAGACCAAATGTCGGAAATATATGCAAAGAACGATACATTCCAACTGGCCATAACACCCGAAGCCACGCGGAAACTGAACAACGAATGGAAAATGGGATTTTATTATATTGCGTTAGCGGCCAACGTACCTATCGTAATCGCGATAATGGACTATGGCAAGAAAGAAGCTATTTTTGCCGATACGCTGATGCCATCTGGTGATGCTGAGGCTGACCTCGAAAAAATAAAATCTTATTACAAAGGTGCTACGGCTAAGTTCCCTGATCGGTTCTCTTTGAAATAAAAAGACAATATAAACAACCATACAGGCAGATATGCAACAAGATGACAAACTAAGGCTCTCTCTTGTGCAATTCGACATTGCATGGCAAGACAAGCAGGGAAACCTGGACAGGATAGAGTCTATCGTATCGGGTTTGGCAGGACAAACAGATGTCATCGTGTTGCCCGAAATGTTTTCGACCGGTTTTACCATGAACAGCCGCAATCTGGCTGAGCCTGTGGATGGAAAGACTATCGGGCAGATAAAAGAGTGGGCTGCAAAATCGGATCTTGCCATTTGCGGCAGTTACATTGCCATCGATGAAAGCCGCTACTACAACCGAGGCTTCTTCATATCTTCGGATAAGGAATATTATTACGACAAACGCCACTTGTTCAGAATGGGTAACGAGCCCGAATCTTTCTCGGCAGGAAAAAAACGGCTTATATTTAAACATAAAGGGTTCAATATATGTTTATTAATCTGTTACGACCTTCGTTTTCCGGTATGGGCAAGAAATGTAGGCAACGAATACGACTTGCTTATCTACACCGCCAACTGGCCGGCTTCGCGGATTAAAGTATGGGAGACATTGCTTGCAGCGCGGGCAATAGAAAATATGAGCTACGTTTGCGGGGTGAACCGCATAGGCACTGACGGCAATGGCCTTGCACACAACGGATGTTCGAAATTGATAAATCCTCGTGGAGAAGAAATATCAAGCATCGGGACAAATCAGGAACAGGTAGAAACCATAGAGATATCCAAGGCCGAACTTGAAACATTCAGGGCAAAATTTCCGGTATGGAAAGATGCCGATGAGTTTAAAATACACTAAAAACGGATAAAATAAAAACTTAACATTTATGAAACAAATCTTGAAAACAACTTTATTTTTAGCAACAATCGCTTTTATCGCTTTGGCGGTACAGAGTTGCAAAACAGTGAAACCTATCGACAAAGCACAACTGGAAGGAAACTGGGTGCTAAAAACCTTACAGACAGAGGATGCTAAATCGGCTTTTGCAGGGGATTTACCTAGTATCGGCTTCGACTTTGAGAAAAACTCGGTTTATGGAAGCGGCGGTTGCAACAGATACACAGGGGCTTTTACTCTGAGCCAAAAGAATGAATTTTCAGCACCTAAACTGGCCTCTACAATGAGAGCGTGTATACAAGGCAACAAAGAACCACAATTTCTGAAAGCGCTGTCGACCCCGAATCTGATAGTTTCGATAGAAAACGGTTTGCTCACATTCTCCCAAAACAAAACGGTTATGCTTCAATTTGAAAAAGGGAAAGAACAAACCCCACTGACAACAGAAGCATTAGCCGGAAAATGGAATCTGACATCGATAGCCGGAGGCGATTTGGCTACGCTGTTTACAAGCAAAATACCTACTATGGAATTTACTGCTGACGGCAAAGTGATGGGCAACGCGGGTTGCAACAACTACCGTTCGACTTATACACTAAACGACGACACGGTAACCTTTGGCCCTGTGATGTCTACCAAAATGGCATGTCCCGGCATGCAAGGCGAACAATTATTCACTTCGCTATTAACCAATCCTCTACACGCCAAATTGGACGGAGATAGGCTTATCTTCTCCCAAAAGGGCAGTGTTGTTTTGGAATTGACAAAAGCAGAATAAAACTATTATTTTTAACGGATCTATTTTTTTAGGATTATATTCTCATTCGAGAACATCCACCTAAATCATATTTTCTCTAAAGCTTGTTTAAGTTTTAGAGAAAAATATGCATATGAAATTACGACGGAGTATATAATTTCGTATCTTGGTGCATACATACCTGTACCAATCCTCTATGAAAAAGCAGCTACTCTTATTTGTGATATTCTTTTTATCTGTCAGCGCAGAGTCTCAAACAAAACATGTTATAGGAGACACTACCCTTTGGTACAGATATACAGAGCCTCTTTTGAATACAATAGAGGCTACTGACTTTATAAATTCCCAAGACGATTTTAATTTTAGATTCAGAAATCTTGGACAAGTCGTTGAGATACGAAGAAACAAAGGTTCTATACAAGGAACTTTAGTTAACTATATTTTTAAAGGAGGAAAAAAGAGGCAAACTATTTTTAGTAAAACAATAATTAATGATTCTATCGCAATAAAGACAAATGATCTGATAAGCAAATCAGGAATTCTCGAATTGAATAGTGATGAGAATATTGAGGGTTGGAAGCAAGGAGCTGATGGTATCACTTATTTTATAGAACATACCGACAAAGATAATTATTGGTATAAAACCTATTGGACACCAACAAGTCAGGATTCGCTGAGAGAGGTTCTGATAATCAATAATTTTGTGAATAACCTTTCAGAACTATTGGAATTGCCGAAAAGTTATGAAGCATTTAAGCAAACCCTACCTCATAATGGTTGTTACTCGAGCGGAGGATTGGCAATGACTTGTTATACATCCAGCAGTTATGCTTTAGGATATTCAGGATCAGTCAAACTGCCTTTCGGCTATACCGCATACGCTGATATAGGGTATATCACAGATAAACAGGTGAATTTTGGGGTATTGATAAACCATCAGTTCGATACGAATGGATATTATGACTTCTCCGGGACATTTGTAAAAGGGAGTTTGCTTTTTCGTAATGAGACGGGACTGACAGACTATTTCTTCTATAATTATCGCCAAAGAAAATATGAAGATATAAAAGAAGGAACAAGATTTATAAATCATAAAGTCTTATATGGCTTAAACCTGAAAATAATATCTCTGGGATTAGGTGCAGATTTTCTTAATGGAGAAAAGTCGAAAGTCGGAGGGTTAATGTTTTTTCAGAAGTACATTTCTAAACCTAAACTTACGATATCAAGCAAAGCCTCTGTTTTTAAGGATCAATTCGATTACTTATTTGAAGCTTCTAAGTTCTTCGAATTGAGAAGCATTAGTCCAATAAGGGGCATGGATGTGGGCATGTATTATGAGAATTTTGCAAAGCACGGGAATCTGGGATTTTCTTGTAAAATAATATTATATTAACAACCATAAGATATCGTTATAGAAGGATAAAATATTAAGAAGCAATCTTACAGGCTCTCACAGATATACCCGCATTGCAAAAATGTGATTTTGCAAACTCTGTCTGACAAATCATGTTCAATTGCGTACAGACTAGCACATTTAGTGATATTTTCACTATTTTAATGGCTGTTTAACGCTTTAATTTGTATATTTGTATCGCTTTCAGACAAAGTATACATCTACTTTTAACGCATTGACAATCAGAAACATTAAACATATTTAATTAAAACGAATTATGATTACAATCGACAAATTCAACTTTTCGGGCAAGAAAGCCTTCGTCAGAGTTGACTTCAATGTACCGTTGGATGGGCAATTCAACATTACAGACGACACCCGCATCCGGGCAGCACTCCCTACATTGAAAAAAATTCTAGCCGATGGTGGTAGCCTGATTATAGCTTCGCACCTTGGACGTCCGAAAGGAGTAGAGGATAAATACTCGCTAAAGCATATCTTACCTCACGTATCTGAACTTCTTGGTGTAGACGTACAATTTGCAAACGACTGCGTGGGCGAAGAGGCCAAAGTAAAATCGGCTGCCCTTAAACCGGGACAAGCTCTTTTGCTAGAGAATCTCCGTTTCTATGCCGAAGAAGAAGGCAAACCTCGCGGACTAGCCGATGATGCCAGCGATGACGTAAAAGCTGCTGCAAAAAAAGCAGTAAAAGAAAGCCAGAAAGAATTTACAAAAACATTGGCTTCATATGCCGATGTATATGTAAACGACGCATTTGGTACGGCTCACCGTGCACACGCTTCCACTGCGCTTATCGCTGACTATTTCGACGCAGAGCACAAAATGTTCGGTTATCTGATGCAAAAAGAAATAGACGCAGTAGAAAAAGTATTGAAAGATACAGCACGTCCGTTCACAGCTATTATCGGTGGAGCTAAAGTATCTTCGAAAATCGATATTATCGAAAATCTTCTTGACAAGGTAGACAATCTTGTTATCGGTGGAGGGATGGCGTTCACATTCATCAAAGCTGCCGGCGGTAAAATCGGCAATTCACTAGTTGAAGACGACAAACTGGAATTGGCAAATGAAATTGTAGCTAAAGCTAAAGCTAACGGCGTAGCACTTGTGATTGCAAGTGATGCTAAAATTGCCGATGCATTCAGCAACGATGCTAACACTCAGATTTCTGACGCAAATATGATCCCTGACGGATGGATGGGACTGGACATCGGCCCTAAAGGTGAAAAAGAAATCGCCGACGTGCTAATGGCTTCAAAAACTATCCTTTGGAACGGTCCTGTAGGAGTATTCGAATTCGCAAACTTCGCACAAGGAACAAAAGTAACTGCCGAAGCTGTTGCTGCCGCTACCAAAGCCGGAGCATTCTCACTTGTAGGCGGAGGCGACTCTGTTGCTGCCGTTAACAAATTCGGTTTGGCTGATCAGGTATCTTATGTTTCTACCGGTGGTGGAGCATTGCTTGAGTTCATCGAAGGAAAAGTACTTCCGGGAATCAAAGCTATCAGAGGATATTAATCGTATCCATAAAATACTGAAAAGCCTGTACTTCATTGTACAGGCTTTTTTTATCCACATCAGGTCAATAATAATGAGCAAAACATAGAAATCTATTTGTTTTTTATCTACATTTATCAGGCTTAAACTAACAGAGGAGAACACTATGGTGAAGAAATTACTATTACTCGTACTGATTTGTTCGTTGGCATCCTGCGCCGCGACTACCCCTCCCAACTACATAGGGCTCTCAAAAAGTATGATGAATACGGACAACAATATTAAAAATATTAGTCTGGGCATGACCAAAGAGCAGGTAATTGCCGTCATGGGTGAGTTTTACGAGATCATCGGGGCGAAAGAAGGCGAATTTATTTTGGGTTATAAAACCTACGATTATGGTATTTACAAACTGCGGTTTGTGGATAACAAATTGATTGATTGGACCAAAGACTGGATACCTGAATACCGAGGCAAGGACACATCAACCGATTAGACACGGGTAAAAGAATTATTTCTATATTTGTACCAGACAAAAGACACTAACGATGAAGAAAACTATATTTTGTATTATATGCAGCCTGCTGCCTATCTTCACATTCGCGCAGGTGGTGAAACTCGGCGAACGATTTACCAGCGTACCCCTTATAGAAGGAAAAGTAACATTCATGAAAGAAATACCGATGAAAAACGGCATTTCGGCAAGTGACAATTACAATCTACTGAAACAGTGGGCTACAGACAATTACGGGCGCGATCCATTTATATCCAGCGTGCGCCACGATGTAGCCAATCAGGAGTTTATAGCAAAATCGCGCATAGAACTTCTCTTGCCTGCCAACTCGAAAGGTGTACGCGAAACAATGATAATGCGCTATCGCATCAACGGATTTGTGTTTAAAGACAAGTGCGTGCTCGAAATAACAGATATATCTTATCTGTACGAAAATTCAAAGAAGAACATGGTCATGCCAAGGGTAATGCGTGCCGAAGACTTTATTACAGACAAAGCCATCTCCACAGAAGACGAGCTGCAGGAGTACAAGATAAACACTCGAAAAAGCACTCTTTATTTTTTGGATGAATTATCGAAAAGCTTTGAAACCAAATTCGGATATTAAATTTCCAGAAATTCGCGGGCATAGCGCACAACTCCTTTGACTCCAGAAAAAGCACTGTCTTCCAATTCTAGTCCCATAAAGACAGAATCGGGGACATTGAACGGAGCTTTTATCCCCCACCTGTTGGTAGACACAAACCCAAAACGGGGATAAAAATGCTCATGCCCCAAAACGATAACAGATTTGTAACCCAACGTGCGTGCCTTTGCCAAACCATTATTGACCAAGAGGCTGCCGATACCCTTTCGTTGCATCGCAGGAACTACTGCCATAGGGGCTAGCGAAAGGCTCATCGTTTCTTTATCATCATCTACAACACATATTTCGGTAAACATAATATGGCCAACTAATACATTATCACAAATAGCAACTAAAGATAGTTCGGGAACAAAAACATCACTCAAGCGGAGACGGTCGGTAAGGCGGGCTTCATCATTTCGTCCGAAAGCATTGGAGTGGACATTATAGACAGCAGGGTAATCGGTCGCTTTCTCCTGCCTGACCACAATAGATATATCATTCATGTTTACAATAGATTAAGGGTCATATAAAGATAAGCATAATAAAATGAACAGAAGAAAAACCGATCGAAATTTTAGTTAAATCCGTATTTTATGTAAAAAAACGTTACCTTTACCAAATATAAACAGAAACGACAAAACGTTACAAAAACAGACACTTATGAAAAAACTAATATTCAGCTTATTTACAATAAGCCTATTATTCGCATTCACAGCATGTGGCAGCGACGAAGAAAAGGAAGAGAAATTCTTCACAGGAGATTGTATACAAACTATTTCTTTGGAGTCGGGTCCGGCAAACGGTGCTTACTCAACACCGACAACCTCATCTACACTAGATAACATGCTCAAGGACGCGACAGGATACGGCTCTCCTATATCTTCAGGTTCATTTCAGACTACCGGAGAAAACACAGAAGTCAAAATAATAGGATTGCCGGCTGGTACTGCGTTAAAAGACTTTAAGTTAACTATCAACGGCGCTGTCGAAAGTTTTGGAGAAGTCAGCAATGAGAAAGTCAATCTTAACTTGTATACCAACCACGATACTTTTTTCAAGAAAGCATTCGACCTGATGGTATCGAACAAAAAATTGGAAACCGTAGTCTCTTTTACTCCTACTGTACAAGTTACAAATGCAGTAAGTTTGAGAATCGTTTTCAGCGGAAGATTCTCTTATTGGGTAAAATTATAACGAACCCCCTATAAAATAGAAAAAAAGTTACCTCTATCGGGTAGCTTTTTTCTGTTTTATGGTATTTCCTTGTGAAAAAGATTATATATCCATCCCTAATCCACCCATATTTTCCTATCTTTGTTACTATTCGTAATTTTAAAACATAATTATTATGTCGAAAGAGATACTTAATCTAAAACCAAAACAGTTGTGGAAACATTTCTACGATTTAACTCAAATTCCTCGTCCAACAGGACAGATGAAGGAAGTAACAAAGCATGTGATCGACTTTGGCAAATCGTTAGGATTGGAGGTAAAACAAGATAAGACAGGCAACATACTTATCATTAAACCTGCTACAAAAGGAATGGAGAATGCTCCGACTGTGATTCTGCAATCACACTTGGATATGGTTCCGCAAAAGAATTCGGATGTGAAGCATGATTTTACCAAAGATCCGATAGAAACCAAGATAGAAGGAAACCTGGTGAAGGCTAAATCGACCACTCTGGGTGCCGACAACGGTATCGGGGCTGCTGCCATGATGGCAGTACTGGAAGACAAAACGCTGAAACACGGAAAAATAGAAGCTCTCTTCACTGTAGATGAAGAAGTGGGTATGGTAGGAGCATCGGGACTTAAGAAAGGATTCCTATCGGGAAGCATTCTGTTGAATCTGGACACAGAGGAAATAGGTGAGCTTTGCGTAGGTTGCGCCGGAGGTGTAGACGTTAACGCAGAATGGGAATTTAAAGACGTGGAAGTTCCGAAAGGCGATATCGCTTACAAAGTGACGTTGAAAGGCCTAAGAGGCGGACACTCGGGCACTGAGATACATTTGGGCAGAGCCAATGCCAACAAGCTAATGGCTTACTTCCTAAAAGATGCAGTAAGCAATTATGAAGTACGTCTGGCTTCCATCGACGGAGGATCGCTACGCAACGCCATTCCTCGCGAATCGTTCGCAATCGTTACTCTACCTGAGGAGGATGAAAAAGACTTCACCAAACTGGTAAAGGAATACGAAAAGATTTTCAAGGAAGAATATAAAGCAGTCGAACACAACGTGTCGGTCAAAGCAGCAAACACAGATCTGCCTGCAACACTTATACCCGAAGAGATACAAGACGGACTGATCAATGCCGTTGTAGGTTGTCAGAATGGTGTTATCAGCATGCTCACAGACTTTGAAGGCATTGTGGAAACATCTACCAACCTTGCACGTGTAAAATCGGAACCGGGACGCATTATAGCTCAAATGCTTGCACGCAGCTCGTCAGAATCGCGCAAAGAGAAAATTGCATCAAGTCTTGAGAGCATTTTCTCATTAGCAGGTGCTAAGGTAGGTATCGAAAATGATTATCCGGGATGGCAACCTAATGCCCAATCGGAAACATTGAATATGATGTCGAAGCTTTACAAGGATACATACAAGGAAGACGCCCACGTGGTGGTGGTTCATGCCGG
>RRZU011172527.1_pt1 | contig 10098 bp, 5 predicted proteins | sample 2165561 | NCBI WGS metagenome assembly RRZU01 (sample SAMN10456909, study PRJNA506462) | wastewater metagenome | isolation source: wastewater sludge | place: USA: Moscow, Idaho
GTTTGCCATCGGTTTCGATTTACTTTTGTCAATATCTGTCACATATTCGTGCGTATAAATCATCATTCCAGAAAAAAAGCGACTAACCGAATGTGCTGCGATCAAGCTGAAAATCATCAACCAAAAATTATTTTCGGCAATATGTTGAAGTGATGTAAATTTTAATAACAACAATAAGATAACGCCAATTACACCGTAAGCTCCAATTCGGCTATCTTTCATAATTGTCAAGATTTTTTCTTTGCCATAACCGCCTCCAAAACTATCGCAAACATCGGTAAAACCATCTTCGTGAAAGGCGCCAGTCAGCAAAACACTTGTAATCATTGTGATAATAATAGCGATATCAATTGGTAAAATAAATTGACAAATTGTATAAATCAACGCGTTAAAAGCGCCAACTAATAAACCAATCGCCGCGTAATATTTTTGTGATTGATTCATAATTTCGTTGCTGTATGGAATTTTGAACGGAATTGGAATTCGTGTAAAAAACATCAAAGCTGTTAAAAAATAAGTGATTTCCTTTTTTAGCATTCTACTTCAGTTTCTTTGTTACTAACGCCTGCAGATTCAAAGCTTGCCATATCATTGTAGAAATTCACTGCACTTTTTATAATTGGATAAGCCAACGCACAACCTGTTCCTTCGCCAACACGCAAATTGATGTTCAGAATTGGTTCTTCGTTGAAATAATTCAATAAATATTGATGTCCAGATTCGTCACTTTGATGACAAAAAATAGCATTATTTAGAATTTCTGGTTTTAATTTAGACGCAACCAAAATCGCTGCCGAAGCAATGTATCCATCAATCATCAACAACATATTGTGTTCATAAGCAGATAACATTGCAGCTGTCATTTGCGCAACTTCAAAACCTCCAAAAGTCGCTAAAATTTGTTTTGGATCATTAATTTTCCCATGTGTATTCTTCGCTTCATTTAGAATATTGATTTTATTTTGTAATTGTTCATCATTCAATCCTGTTCCGCGTCCCACACACTGCTCCAAAGGCAAATCGGTCAAATAATGTACAAGCATCGACGCAGAAGAAGTGTTCCCAATTCCCATTTCGCCAAAACCAATAATATTAGTCCCATTTTGGGCGATTTCGTTCACAATTGTCTTCGAATAATCAAAACATTGTTCCAATTGATCTAAGGTCATGGCAGGTTCGTACAAGAAATTTTTGGTTGATTTGGCTACTTTACAATTTTTCAAAACCGAATAATCCTCGAAATGATAATTTACACCAGCATCAACAATGGTTAAATCAATCTCATTTTGATTACAAAAAACATTAATCGCCGCTCCATTATTTAGGAAATTAAAAACCATTTGAGGTGTAACTTCCGCAGGATACGCACTAACACCAGATTGCGCAATTCCATGATCGCTTGCGAAAACAATTAGATGTGGATTGATTAATTCTAACTGTTTTTTTTGTTGAACCAAACCAATTTTAAGTGCGGTTTTTTCTAATAAACCTAAGGCTCCTAGCGGTTTTGTTTTAAGATCAATAATGTGTTGAATTTCTTCTTTTTGCATTTTATACTAAACTAAATTTTAATAAAAAAATGCTTTCGAAATCAAGTGCAATCAATTCAACAAATAATAAAATACATGTAGTTTTGATTGAGCTTCAATCGCGAAAGCATCATCTAAAAAGTGGTCTGGCTTATAGTTTTTCTCTACTTACAGTTGCGCGACAGCTCGAGATTTGCACTCGATTCCCTTTTGTGTTAGCAAGGTAAGAAAATAATCATAAAAGCAAAAAACTATTCTTTAATAGCAATTATTCCTTGTATTCTTGGTTCTATTTCAATATCTCCCATAATAATTTCTTCCGCTACGAAATCTGCTACATTCAATTTTAATTTTTTTGGTAGATTTTTGCTTGTGTAATTTTTATTAATTTCTATGTTTTTTTCGTTTGAAGCTAATCGAATATTAATTGGTAAACCTTTTTGGATATCACATTTTATAGTGTATTCTTCATCAATTTTTAAAGTTTGTTCTATCAGTTCACCATTAATCAATAATCGGAAAGTAGAAAACTCTTGAATTCTTGTGTTAGAACTTTTAGCAACAATTATTTTAAATTCAATCGATTCATTTTCTATAGAATTATTGATCGGTAATGGATTGTCATGGCAAGCTGTATTAGGTTTTTGAGCTTTTGATGAAGTACTCATTAATCCATAAGCAGAAAAAATCATGACATTGGAAATCGTTTTTTTGAAAAGATTTTGACCTAATTGGCTTGGATGAAAAATACCACAGTGAACACTGTTTCTTTCAAATTCATTCGAAATTTCGTCATTTGTCAAGTTAGAAAAGTCAGTAATTTTATGTTGACATTTTGCGCAAAAATTATCATCTCGTAATTTTTCTTTGCATGGAGTTGGGATTGTGATTTTCATATTTTTTAAAGTTTAGATTTATAATAGAGATGATTTTATGAATAAAAAGGTTGGTTTGATTTTTAGAAATAATTGATTTCGAATATTTGGATTTATGTAATATCTTTAACCATCTCTACTTTCCTTTAAAATAGCTATTATTTAAATGGAAAATTATCCCATCCCAACGAACGAAAAGCAAAGATTGCAAGCGGTTTACGATTATAATTTACAAGCGCATGATAAAGACGAAGAATTAGAAGTTTTTGCAAATGCTGCGAGTTTGATTTGTAATGCGCCAATTGCGTTAGTTTCTGTTTTTGATGAAAACTATCAAGTGATTAAAGCAAATTGTGGAATCGAGGTAGATATTGTTCCGCGTCAACAAACAATATGTCAATTTTCTTTGGTAGAAAATGAAATTTTGGTGATTGATGATGTGACGAAATTTGAACCTGCAAAAAATATTGCTGGTGTAAAAGCTGCAAATATTCAGTTCTATGCTGGTGTTCCGTTGATTGATGACAATGGGAATGCGTTGGGAACATTATGTGTAAACGACCATTATCCAAGAACGTTGGACGAAAAACAACGTAATTTATTGATTCAACTTGGGAAAAATATTACCAAATTATTGGTGAGTAAAAAGCGCAAAAAAGATGCGGCTTACTTTCAAAATATCTATAAAATATCTAATAATCTGATTGGAGTTGCTGATATTAATGGTGTTTTAAAATCTATAAATCCTGCTTTCAAAGAGGTTTTGGGGATGAAAAAAGAATTTCCTATTGTAGAAAGAAATTTTATAGATTTTGTTGCTGAAAAGGATAAAACGAAAGTCAATACCTATTTATCAAATCTTAAAAATAATACAGATTCTATCAATTTTAAATGTTTGATGTGTTCTCCTGAATCTCAAGAAGAGAAGTTGGTGGAATGGTACACAAAATCGAATTTAAAAATTGATAACGAAATCTTTTTCTTTGGTCGAGATATCACGCTAGAAAATTCGAAAAAAGTAGAATTAGAAAACAGCGAACGTAAGTTTAGAAATTTCTTCAATTCTTCGCTTGGTTTGATGACGATTCACGATTTGGATGGAAATATTTTGTCGATAAATAAGACGGGATTAGAATCTATGGGCTATTCAGAAAGTGAAGCAAAAGATTTGAATCTGAAAAATTTAATTCCAAAAGCTAATCAAAAAGAATATCAAACCTATATCGAAACAATTTTGAGTAAAAAGCAAGATTCTGGATTGATGAGTTTGATTAAGAAAGATGGTTCGTTGACATATTGGTTATACAGCAATATTTTGGACAAAGATAACGAAGGAAATCCTGTTGTAATGAGCACTGCGGTGGATATGACGCAAAGAACTTTGTTGGAAAGAGATCTTAATCGTGTTAGTCAATTGTTAGATCATACATACGAAGTTGCAAATGTTGGAGGTTGGAAATATGATTTGATTCAACAAAAATTAATTTGGGCAGATACGACGAAAAAAATCCACGAAGTTGAACCAGATTATGAACCAAATGTAGAAACTGCACTTCATTTTTATGAAGCTAAAAGTAGTTATCCAAAAATCAAGAAAGCCTTTAGAGATGCCGTAGAAAAAGGGATTGAATATGATATGGAATTGCAAATCGTTACGCAAAATGGAAAAACAATTTGGGTAAGATGCAAAGGAATTCCAGAATTTGTAAATGGTGAATGTGTTAGCGTTTTTGGAATTTTTCAGGATATTAATGAAAGGAAACGTTATACGTTAGAATTGGCTCGACAAAAAGCCATTTTCGAAACGTTTATTAATCACGTACCTGCTTCTGTTGCAATGTTTGATAATGAAATGAATTATCTGACTTTGAGTAATCAATGGAGTGATGAATTTGCGATAAAAAAGAAAAATGTGATCGGAAAATCTCATTACGAAATGTATGATGTTCCAGCAGAAAGAAAAGCAATTTACGATGCTTGTTTGCAAGGCGAAAATTATTCGAATGATGATACCATTTATCGCACACCAAAATATGATACGGATCAACACTATTCGTGGGCGATTCATCCGTGGTATATCAACAAAAAACAGATTGGCGGTTTGATTATGTTTTCGCAAAATATAACAGAATCTGTCAAGAAAAATAGAGAACTTAAAAAAGCAAAAAAGAACGCCGATATCGCTAGTAAAGCAAAGTCTGAGTTTTTAGCCAATATGAGTCACGAGATTCGAACGCCATTAAATGGTGTGATTGGTTTCTCTGATTTATTGTTGAAAACGCCACTTAATCCAACTCAAAAACAATATTTGAATTTTATTAATGATTCTGCAAATTCATTATTGTCAATAATAAATGACATTTTAGATTTCTCTAAAATTGAATCAGGTCGAATGGATGTTTCGATAGAAAAAAATAATCTGTTCGAGTTAGGAAATCAAGTAATCAATGTGATTCTTTATCAAGCCGAAAACAAAAAAATTGAATTGTTGTTGAATATAGATAATAATTTACCTCAATTTATTTGGATTGACGAAGCTCGATTGAAACAAGTGTTAATTAATCTACTTGGAAACGCTGTGAAATTTACGGATAGTGGAGAAATAGAACTAAAAATTAGTCCAGTTGAACCAATTGTGAAAGGAGAAAAAGCAAAACTGAGATTCTCTGTTCGTGATACAGGAATTGGGATAAAACCAGAAAAACAAGCCAAGATTTTTGATGCATTTACACAAGAAGATAGTACTGTTAGCAAACGTTTCGGAGGAACAGGTTTAGGTTTAACAATTTCGAATAAATTATTAAATTATTTCGGAAGTCATCTAGAATTGCAAAGCGAAATAGATAAAGGTTCTACATTTTTCTTTGATTTAGAAGTTGATTACGAATATAATATTGAGCAACAATTTGATCATTTGGACGAAATAAATCATGTGTTGATTGTAGATGATAATCAAAGTAATCAAATGATTTTGCAACATATGTTGAAGTTCAAAAATATAACATCTGATATTGCGAACAATGGAATGGAAGCGCTTCAGAAAGTTTTGAATGGCGATGTTTACGATGTTATTTTGATGGATTATCACATGCCAGTTTTGAATGGTTTAGAAACAATTCAGAAAATAAAAGAGTATTTTATAACAAAGAACACAAAAACTCCTTTAGTATTATTGCATAGTTCTTCTGAGGATGAATATCTAATTCAGAAAGCAAAAGAATTGGGAATTACTTCGCGTTTATTGAAACCAATTAAGTCAGAAGAATTATTTGATACGCTGCGTAAAACGATTATTGATTCGAAAGAAATTCCAACCATAGAAATTGAAAATCAAGAAGAAATTTCACAAGATTTTTCGAAACAATTTCACATTTTAATTGCTGATGATAATTTAGTGAATATGGCTTTAAATCAGCAAATAATCAAAAATATTGCGCCAAATTCTATTTTGTATACAGCTGCAAATGGAGCGGAAGCGGTATCGATTTGTCAAGAAAATAAGGTTGATTTAATCTTGATGGATATTCAAATGCCAGAAATGAATGGGATTGAAGCAACTAAGGTTATTCGTTTATTAAATAATTTTCAAGAAACTCCGATTATAGCTGTAACTGCAGGAAATGTAAAAGGCGAAAAGGAAAAATGTCTTGATGCTGGATTGAATGATTTCTTAGCAAAACCAATTCGAGAAAAAGATATTTTTGATGTCCTAGAAAAATGGTTAGACTTTTCTCAATATGAAAAGCTTGAAACCAATGATTTTGGAAATCACCTTGATCTTTCGATGATAAATAATTATACGAAAGAAGACGAATCGTTTAGAAAAACATTTATAGAAATAATTATTAATGAGTTAGAAAAATCTATACTAGAATTTGAAACTTATTCCAACAAACAAAATTTAGAAGAATTAAATCAATTAGGTCATAAAGTAAAAGGAACAGCAAAAACCGCTGGACTTACAATTTTGGCTGATTTAACCGAACAAATAGAAAAATCAACTTCAATCAATTACCTACAAGAAAACCAGCTGATTATTAAAGTGAAAACCGAAATAGAATTAGTTATTAACTATTTAAATAATATTTAAAAACCAATATTATGCAGATTTTAATTGCCGAAGACGATGAATTGATTTTAAAAACAATTGAGCACAAACTGAAAAAAGAAGGTTACAAAGTTGTTTTAACACGAAATGGAAAAGAAGCAATCAGTAAGATTGAGACTGAAGATATTGATTTGATTATTACCGATATTATGATGCCTTTTGCGTCTGGTTTGGAGATTATTAGTGCTGTTAGAAAAAGTAAGAATTCCGAAACACCAATGATTATTTTGTCTTCTTTAGGGCAAGAAGATGTGGTAGTGGAAGCATTTAATTTGGGTGCAAATGATTTTATGGTGAAACCATTTAGTCCTATTGAATTGTCGGTTCGCGTGAAGAAATTGCTAAAATAAAAGCATGATTATCCTACAAATAATAACCTATTCCGAGTTAGTCGTAGGAATTTATATTCTGCTTATTTTACTTTTTTTGATAATCATTTATACATTGTTGAAAAGTATAATTGAGTATAAAATCATTACTAAGAAAAATAAGTGGAATGCGATTATTGATCAAGAAATTTATGAAACAATTTTGGATGATGAACCGAATTCGAATACTGATTTTACGGATTATTTGAAATCAAGTTCATTCAAACATTATTTTATTAAAAAATTGCTAAAAGCGGAACAAAATTTTTCTGGAAATTCGAAAGAAAACATTCGAAATTTATTTGATCATTATCAACTAAAAAAAATATCCTTACAGAAATTAAATAGTCAAAAAGATTATGAAATCGCCGAAGCAATACAGGAAGTTACAGCGATGAATCATGTTGAAACTTTACCGAAGATCAAAAGTATGTTACAACATAAAAATGATTTAGTGCGATCTGAAGCGCAATATGGTTTAGCAAAATTTTCTGGTTTCGAAGGCTTATTTTTTTTGGATAATTTACAGGAACAATTGACGGATTGGCAGCAATTGAAATTGTTGGATGCAATTACAATTTTACCGAATAATGATGAGGTTTATGTCATAATTTCGAATTGGTTGAAATCACCTAATCAAAGTGTGAAAATTCTAGCAATGAAATTAATTCGCAAGTTTCAATTGTTACAAATGCACGATTTGGTCGCAGATAATTTGCATGATTCTGATGAAAAAGTTGTGGAAGAAACGATTAAAACATTAGTCAGAATCGAAGATGATTCAACTTCAAAACTATTGATTGAAAAATATCAAACGTGTAACGAAAAGTTTCAAATTCAAATTTTAAAAGCCTTAGAAAAAATTTCTAATCCAGAAAATAACACATTTTTAGAAACTCAAGCAAAGGAAAATCCTTCATTTTCTGTCAAAAAAGCAAGTGTAAAAGCGTTAAATAATTGTTGTTCAAAAACCGATTTACAAAAACTTGCATATCAATCAAATTCTCTTGAATTAAAACAAATTATTAATCAAATTATCCAAGAAAACTAATCATGAATTGGCTAGAAATGGCTTTCGATTTTTTTATTTACGGCTTCCTTTTTTATTCAATCCTATTAATTTTAGTTTACGGTTGGATAGGTTATTATGCAAAAGGAGCGATAAAATCTTATATCCAAAAAAACAGTTTTACGGATTACTCGCTTATTGCAACATCGCCAAATGCGCCAACTTTTAGCCTTATTGCGCCCGCTTATAATGAAGGTGCAACGATTGTGGAGAACGTGCGTTCGTTGTTGTCGTTGTATTACAATCAGCTCGAAATTATTATTGTAAATGATGGTTCTAAAGATGATTCGTTGCAACGATTAATTGAAGCGTATGATTTGATTAAAATTGATTATTTCGTTGAAGGAAATATCGAAACGAAACCAATTAATGCGATTTATAAAAGTACAAATCCTGTTTTCAAGAAATTAATTATTGTTGACAAAGTAAATGGAGGAAAATCGGATGCATTAAATGTCGGAATTAATATTGCGACCAACGATTATATTGTTTGTATAGATGTCGATTGTATTTTAGAACAAGATGCGATTCTGAAGCTTGCAAAACCGTTTATGGATGAGGCAAAAGCGAAAGTAATTGCATGTGGTGGCGTCATTCGTTTGGCGAATAATTGTACCATTGTTGATGGAAAAATTGTCGATGTTAATTTGCCAAAAACTCGTTTAGGAAGAGCGCAAGCGTTAGAATATATTCGAGCATTTCTTTTGGGAAGAATGGCGTGGTCGCGCGCCAATGGTTTGATGCTGATTTCGGGTGCTTTTGGTGCTTTTGATCGTGAAATTGTGCTTCAATGTGGCGGTTACGATCACGATACAGTTGGTGAAGATATGGAGCTTGTTGTGCGAATGAGACGTTATATGCACGAACAAAAATTGGCCTATAAAGTGGTGAATATTCCCGTTCCGCTTTGTTGGACAGAAGTGCCAGAAAGTAAAGAAATTTTAACCAAACAACGCAATCGTTGGATGCGTGGAACGATAGAAACATTGTGGAAACATCGTATTTTATTTTTCAATCCTAAATATGGAAAACTTGGAATGATGAGTTATCCGTATTGGTTTTTCTTCGAATTTTTAGGACCGATTATCGAATACATTGGTTGGATCATTTTCGTTGTTTTATTCTTTTTAGGATTTATTAATTGGCATATTTTCTTTCCTTTAATGGCTTTTGTATTGCTTTACGGAATTTTATATTCGATTTACGCCATTCTGATTGATTTGATGACGTACAACGTTTATCATAAAAAAGGCGATATTCCGAAATTATTTTTTACGGCGTTTATAGAGCCGTTTACATTTCATCCATTTGTTGTGATGGCAGGCGTGAAAGGGGTGAAGGATTTCTTTCTGAAAAATAATTCGTGGGGAGAAATGACACGACAAGGTTTTGGTGGAAATCAAGCGAAAGAATTATCTATTTGGCAAAAACTGAAACTTGGATTCATTAATTTAGTTCAACAAACTACTTTTATTTCGTTGGTTTATTTGTTACTTTTTGGATTGTCATCAATTCTTGAATTTTATCTTTATCAAGAAAATCTTACAACAACTTCTAATCAAACTTTATTTTTTGACTTATTCGTACATAATATTGTTTTTGCTTTAGATAGTATTTTTGTGGTGAGTTTTATTTATTTTTTGTTGCAATTTTATTCGATAAGTTGGGAAAAAAAATGGATCGTTTTTGCGTATTCTTTTTTAATCATTTCAAATATTTTATTGATTAAATATTTTCAAACAACACTCAATTTATTAGGTTCAGATTTGTTTTCTTATACGTTCGAAGAATTGAAATTAATTATTGGAGCATCAGGTGTTGTAAATGTTACAAATATTCTTTTATCAATCGCTGTAATTGCTATTTTAACAACGATATTTATTTTCGGTTATCGATTAAAAATCAATCAAAAAATTCTTCAATTACCATTAATAATTTTGAGTTTTTTATCGTTTATTATACCAATTAATTTGTATTTAAAAAGCACTCAAAATGATGAGTTTTCATCTAATCTAATTTCGAGTAAATCTTCTTATTTTTTCTCAAATTCGATTGAACAATATGCAGAAGATAAACTTTCGGAAATTGACTTTTTAAACTCAAATTCGAGTTCAAATAATGAAGATAATCGACATTATTTTGATAAAAC
>RRZU013185703.1_pt1 | contig 10098 bp, 4 predicted proteins | sample 2165561 | NCBI WGS metagenome assembly RRZU01 (sample SAMN10456909, study PRJNA506462) | wastewater metagenome | isolation source: wastewater sludge | place: USA: Moscow, Idaho
AGTTTATCGCCTTTTTCAAAGATGCGTTTGCAAAGCAAAATCCCTTTGTAAACCCCGGCGGTGTACGCCGGTTTATGTTCGGCACGGTGCTGGGCTTTTTGCCGATGGTTTTGCTGTTGGTGCCGGCAGGCAAGTACGGCAATGTGTACGGCCTGTTTCGCAGCATGGGTTATAACGGCACACTGCTGGACGAGGGTGTGTTTTTCGCCCTCACAGGCGGGCTTATTCTGCTGGCGCTGCTGCAAATGAAAAAGCACGGTCCCCAAAAGAATGTGGACTGGTACGCCGCTTTAATCTTGGGGTTTGCCGCCGCCTTTTCTCTGCCCATTGCCGGGCTGTCCTATATGGGCGTGCTATTCTGCCTGGGCGTGATGATGGGCGTGGCACGCAAAATCTCTTACCGCTTTGCGGCGGTGTCCAGCGTGCTGACCCTGTTGGTGCTGGGCGTGGTGGAAATTTGCACCTGCGTGACTTATGTAAATATCATTGCCGGTATTTTGGCGGTGGTGCTCAGCGCGGCGGTGACCTATTTTATGGTGAAGCTGATGCTGTGGATCTTGCACGGGGGCAAGCTTAAGGCGTTTGCCTATTACGATTTTGCCCTGGCCGGTGTGTGTGTCGTGGTGGGCATTTTTGAACTGATTTTACGATAATTTTAGCTTTTAAGGACAGATAAAATGGCGAATGTACAAAAGAAGAATGCCCGGGGTCATCGCCGGGAAGAAAAGAAAGCTGCGGCCCGCGGGACTGCTCCGGCGCCAAAAAAGCGCACGAAGGCGGAACAGGCTCGTTGGGAGCAAATGGAGCTGGAAGCCCAAGCGGCTGCCGCCAAGCGTCAGGAGAACATCAGCCGTATTGTCGGCGTGGCAATTTTTGCCTTGTCGGTGATTTTTTTCTTCGTTGCGGTGATCGGCGGCGACGGCGCATGGAAAGTGGTACATAATGTGTACTTAGGGCTGTTTGGCATGTTGGCGGCCGTGTTGTTTCCCATACTGGCGGTGGCGATCATTCTCCTTTATTCCTACAAGGAGAACAAGGCCAAAAAACGCGCGATGGAAGAGGGGACAGCAGCACAAAAGTCCCCCGTGTCTCCCCGAGAGCTGATCGCCAAGGGTGTGGAGAGCGTGATTATCGTGCTGCTGATTGCAGCACTGATCCATATTATTGAGAACCCTACCGGGTTGAAATTTGCAGACAGCGTGAAGTTGGGCTACACCCAGGCGCCTTATGAATTTAACGGCGGCTTTTTCGGTGCGCTTATCGGTTGGGCACTGCTGACCTTTGGCAAGGCACCGGCCATTATCGTGGATTTGGTGCTGCTGGTGGTGGACTTTATGCTGCTGGCGCGGCTGACGGTGATGCAGTTCTTAAACGGCGCGGCACAGCCGGCAAAGAAAGCCTATGAAAAGGCAGGGGATGCCATTGAAGTGTACCGGGAGCGCCGCCAGGCCAATATTGATGTGCCCCTGGACGCGCACGCCCCCGGCGAACAGGAGACGGAGGAGGAGCCGCCTGCGCAAAAAGGCAAAAAGAAGAATACGGACGCTGTGGATACAGACAGTATTGTAAAAGAACTGAACCAGAAGCACAGCAAAAAAATTGCAGAGAAAAAACAGTCTGCCCCGGAAAAGGCCAAGTCCTTGGATGAGATTGTGGACAAGGCCACCGAGGAGGCCGATCCGAAGAAAACGGATCCGTCGGAAGTCTTTACCGTCACGGATGCCCAAATGGAAGCGGGTGTGGCAGATTATAAGCTGCCGCCGGTATCCCTGCTGACCCCTGCCCAGCATAAGTCTGTAAAAGATGTGAGCGGGGAGCTGAAATCCAATGCGGAGCGGCTGATCGACACCCTCCATTCCTTTAATGTGGACGCTACCATTACGGACATTAGCCGCGGTCCCACGGTGACCCGGTATGAGCTGAAACCGGCTGCCGGTGTGCGTATTTCTAAAATCACCAATTTGTCCGACGATATTGCTCTGAATTTGGCGGCCACCCATGTGCGTATTGAGGCCCCCATTCCCGGCAAAGCGGCGGTGGGTATCGAGGTGCCCAATTCCGTAAAAAGCGGCGTATCTATGCGCGAGCTGATCGACACGCCGGAGTTTGGCAAGCAGCGGTCGATGCTGTCTGTGGGCCTTGGACGGGATATTTCCGGCGATGCGGTGTACTGCGATGTGGCAAAGATGCCCCATCTGCTGATCGCCGGTACCACCGGTTCCGGTAAGTCCGTGTGTATGAACAGCATTATTGTGTCTATTTTGTATCGTGCCAAGCCGGATGAGGTGAAGTTGGTACTGATTGACCCTAAAAAAGTGGAGTTTAGCAAGTATTCCGGCATTCCCCATTTGTTGGTGCCGGTGGTGACCGATCCCCGCAAGGCGGCAGGTGCGCTGGGCTGGGCTGTGTCTGAGATGCTCAAGCGTTACCAGACTTTTAGTGACACCGGCGTACGGGATATTGAGGGTTATAACAAATATGTGAAGAAGCATGAGGATATGCAGCCCATGCCTAAGATCGTCATTTGCATTGATGAGTTATCCGACCTGATGATGGCGGCGCCTAAGGAGATCGAGGACTCTATCTGCCGTTTGGCACAGATGGCACGTGCAGCGGGTATGCACCTGGTGATCGCCACCCAGCGCCCCTCCGTAGATGTAATTACCGGTCTGATTAAGGCTAACATTTCGTCTCGAATTGCGCTGACCGTCAGCTCGCAGATTGACTCCCGTACCATTTTGGACGCCTCCGGCGCCGAGAAGCTGCTGGGCTACGGCGATATGCTGTATGCGCCCATCGGCTCCTCCAAGCCCATTCGTGTGCAGGGCTGCTATATCAGTGATGAAGAAGTGGAGTCCCTGTGCGATTTTGTAAAGAGCCAGGGCGAGAGCCAGTACAGCGACGAAATTCAAAAAGAGATTGAGGCTAAGGCCGTGCAGGATAAAAAAAGTCCCTTTGAGGGCGACGAGAGTTCGGAACAGCTGGATCCCCGCTTTGAGGAAGCGGTAGAGATCGTGCTGGAGACCGGTACCGCGTCCACCTCTTTTTTGCAGCGCAAGTTGTCCGTAGGGTATGCCCGCGGGGCAAAAATTATGGACCAGCTGGAAGAGAAGGGGATCATCGGTCCCCAGGACGGCGCTAAAAAGCGTGAAGTGCGGATCAACAAACAGCAGTGGCTGGAAATGCAGAACCAAGGCCCGGCACCGAAAATGAATGCAGAGACCGCTGAGCAAATGCGCTTTGAGGAAGCGGAGCCAGACGAGGACCAAACCGATGCAGAATGATTTTTTACCCATTACTCCGGCAGAAATGCGCGAGCGAGGGTGGAAACAACCGGATTTTGTGTATGTGACGGGTGACGCCTATGTGGATCACCCGTCCTTTGGCGCTGCCATCATTACCCGCTTGCTGGAGAGCCAGGGGTTCAAGGTGGTGGTGCTCAGCCAGCCGGACTGGCACAGCGTGCGGGACTTTCAGAAATTCGGGCGGCCCAAGTATGCTTTTTTGATCACTGCCGGGAATATTGACTCTATGGTGGCCCACTATACCGCCGCTAAGAAGCTGCGCCACGACGACGCATATACTGCCGGTGGCAAGCACGGCAAGCGCCCGGATCGGGCGGTGAATGTGTACACCCGCCTGGCAAAAGAGGCCTACCCGGACTGTCCGGTGATTTTAGGCGGGCTGGAGGCGTCCCTGCGCCGCTTTGCGCATTACGATTACTGGGACGACGCCATTCGACCCTCTGCGCTGGTGGACTCCGGCGCTGATCTGCTGATCTACGGTATGGGAGAGAAGCAGATAACGGAGATTGCCCGCCGCCTGCGAGCGGGTGAGCCGGTGGGCAGTATGCATGACATTCGGGGCACCTTGTATGCGGTGCCCACCAAAGACACACCCTTTGGCGGGGTGGAGTGTCCCTCCTTTGAGAATGTGTGTGCCTCTAAAAAGGAATATGCCCGCTCTTGCCGACTGGAGCAGGACGAGCAGGATCATGTGCGGGGCAAGCTGCTCAAGCAGCGCCACGGCAAGGTGATGGTGGTGCAAAATCCGCCTATGGAGCCGCTGACCACATCGGAGCTGGACCGGGTGTACAGTCTGCCATATATGCGGGCGTACCATCCCAGTTATGAGAAGTTGGGCGGTGTGCCGGGCATTGAAGAAGTGCGCTTTTCCATTACCCACAATCGGGGATGTTTCGGCGCTTGCAATTTCTGTTCCATTGCATTCCATCAAGGGCGTTATGTGACCTCTCGCAGCAAAAAAAGCCTGCTGATTGAAGCGCAAAAGATTACCCAAATGCCGGACTTCAAGGGCTATATTCATGACGTGGGCGGCCCCACCGCCAACTTCCGCCACCCTAGCTGCGCCTTGCAGGAGCAGCACGGCTTGTGCAAGGGCAAAAAATGCTTGGCGCCGAAACCATGCCCCAATTTGCAGGCGGACCACCGGGAATATTTGGACATTCTTCGGGCGCTGCGGCAGGTGGATGGAGTCAAGAAAGTGTTTATCCGCAGTGGTATTCGCTATGATTATCTGCTTTGCGACCCGGACGACAGCTTCTTCCGGGAGTTGGTGCAGCACCATGTGAGCGGCCAGCTGAAAGTGGCACCGGAGCACTGCTCCGCTGCGGTGCTGGACAAAATGGGCAAGCCCCATATTGAAGCGTATATTGAGTTTTCCCGCCGATATTTTACTTACACCGGCCAAATCCAAAAGGAGCAGTACCTGGTGCCGTATCTGATGAGCTCGCACCCCGGCTCCCGGTTGGACGATGCCATTGAACTGGCGTGTTTCTTAAAGAAAAATCACATTCGCCCGGAGCAGGTGCAGGACTTTTATCCCACCCCGGGTACCATCTCCACCTGTATGTTCTATACGGAGCTGGATCCGTACACCATGGAGCCGGTCTATGTGGCAAAGAACGCCCACGACAAGGCACTTCAGCGGGCACTGCTTCAGTATTATAATCCTAAGAACTACGCCCTTTGTTCTGAGGCACTGCATCGAGCCCATCGTACAGATCTGATCGGCAATGGCCCTAAGTGTTTGATCCCGGCAGCACCGCCCGGCGGACGACCGGGTGACCGTTCCGGTGGTAAAGCAAAGGGGAGCGTGCGCGGCTACGGAAAGCCGGTTGGCGGAAACAATCGCTTTAACGGAAAGTCCGCAAAGGGTAAACCCTATGACAACCGATCCGGAAAAAAGAAATAGAGATGAAAAAAGCACGACAGCTGAAACTGTCGTGCTTTTTGGTGCGGGTAACAGGGGTCGAACCTGCACGGTTGCCCACAGGAACCTAAATCCTGCGTGTCTGCCAATTCCACCATACCCGCATAACGGCTCTTATTTTAGCATTTTGTGCCAAAAAAATCAAGTATAAAAAAAGCGAAGCCGCAAAGCTCCGCTCTTTATTCCGCCCAGCCGCCGTGTGACGAGAATAACCTGCATCTCAAGCAGGTGGGTGACCGCCGTTCGGTTTTGTGCTTCCATCGTCCCCGCAGGGGAGGCCTGCATACCTGCCGACCGAGCAGGAAACCCTTGTAAAAAATTGTTCGGGTTATTAAATCACACGGTTGTCGAGAAGGGCAGAACAGATGTTCTGTCCTTATTCTTACTGCTCCGGCTCGAAATATTCTACATCATATTTCTTTTCTACCATAGCCATCAGAATATCGGAGACCTGCTCAAATTCCATCTCATCCTCGATCTCGGCCAGATATTCCTCGCCGTTTTCCTCCAGCACTTTCAGAATAATGACCTCGTTGTCTGCCTCTACGATTTCTTCCGCCTCATCGTGGTACTCGGTGATGGCCACATACACGTCGTCGTCCGTCTCGTACCGCTCCAGCAGTTCAAATACAATCTCGTTGCCGTCGTCGTCGGTTACGGAGATCAGGTCCGGTTCGTACAGTTCTTTGTTATCGCTCATAGTTCTCACGCCTTTCTTTTTGCATTATACTCTATTTGCCCATTGCCGTCAATGGCTATTTTGTGGTTGGCGGGGAACAAACCCCATATTTTGCGTAATGTGGAAAATCATTATCAGTAATGCACAAAAAAATCAAAAAAATATGCAAAAACCTATTGACAACTGCCAACTTTGGTGCTACTATGTAGTTGAACACAGGAGATAAGCCTTAGGAAGTAGTTAAGGCGTGTTCAATCTAATAAGGAGGTCGGTCCAATGGAGAGTGAACCCTTTCAGCAGACCGCCTGTACCGCTCGTCAATAGAGTATAACGGATTTGTGTATGGACAGAGTGCAAATCGGAATTGCACGGCGCACACAAGCTCAAGTGAGCAAAGTAAGAGTTATCATGCAGGATTGATTGGAACGGCAGGCGCTGATTCAACTGAATAGTAAAGGTATATATCGGTCATCTACCTGCAAGTGACCTGGGAGTACCGCCAGGCGGTGCTTTCATAGAAGATGTATTTTACGACCAGGTGAATTCCAATGGAGAAGTAAATTTCGTTTTTTCAACTTTAATATTTGTCAAAATCTAAAAAACGAGGTACGGTCCAATGGGCTAAACAGTGTGTACGTTATGTGCCGAAAATAAAAACTAAATAATAAGTGGACATACGCTCCGGGTGTTGCAAGGCATCCGGAGTTGTTTTTTGTTTGCGGCTGTTGTTGTTTTATCCGTGTTATGTGATTCCTTTAACCGATTTGCATACTTTTGTGGGCGCAAAATCCCGGCTGCCGCTTGACAAGGGGCGGCGGTTTTGGTACTATAATACCGATAGAAAACGGCTAGGAACGGAAGGAGTACCCCATGACGGCGGCATAGAGAGCTTGTGGTCGGTGCAAACAGGCGCGCCCAGTGCGGGAAGGTAGTCCGGGAGCCGGTGCGGTGAAAGGCAGTAGTCGCACCCGTGTGCCGCGTTAAGGCAAGAGCGGCGCGTTTTGGCGCGCAATTTGAGTGGTACCGCGGAAGTTCAGTTCCGTCTCATTATGAGACGGGGCTTTTTTATTTTTGTAAGGAGCAAAAAAATATGGCAAAAGAGTTGGACAAACAGTACAGCCCCCAAAACGTGGAGGACCGCACCTATAAATTCTGGTGCGATCACAAGTATTTTCACGCTGAGGTGAACCCGGACAAGAAACCCTACACCATCGTGATTCCACCGCCGAACATTACCGGCCAGCTGCACATGGGTCACGCGTTGGACGAGACTTTGCAGGATATTCTTATCCGCTGGCGCCGTATGGAGGGTTACGAGACCCTGTGGCTGCCGGGCACGGACCACGCGTCCATTGCAACGGAGGCCAAGATCGTAGAGGCCATGCGCAAAGAGGGCATCACCAAAGAGGAGATCGGCCGGGAGAAGTTCTTGGAGCGTGCCTGGGAGTGGAAAGCCCAGTACGGCGGCCGCATTGTGGAGCAGCTAAAAAAGCTTGGCTCCTCCTGCGACTGGGATCGGGAGCGTTTTACTCTGGACGAAGGATGCAGCAAGGCCGTGCGCGAGGTCTTTTGCAAGCTGTACGATAAGGGCCTGATTTACCGGGGTGAGCGCATCATTAACTGGTGCCCCCACTGCCTGACCTCGATCTCTGACGCAGAGGTGGAGTACGAGGATCAGGCCGGTCACTTCTGGCACCTGCGCTATCCCTTTAAGGACGGCAGCGGCTACCTGGAGCTGGCCACCACCCGACCGGAGACCCTGCTGGGCGATACAGCCGTGGCGGTGAACCCCAATGACGAGCGTTATAAAGATATGGTCGGCAAGACCCTGATCCTGCCCATCGTGCATAGAGAGATTCCCGTGATTGCCGATGATTATGTGGATATTGAGTTCGGTACAGGTGTTGTGAAGATCACCCCGGCCCATGACCCCAACGACTTTGAGGTGGGGCTGCGCCACAATTTAGAGGTCATCAATGTTCTGACCCCGGACGCCAAGATCGTGGATGATTATCCCAAGTACGCCGGTATGGATCGCTACGAGGCTCGTAAGGCCATTGTTGAGGACCTGCAAGCCGAGGGCGCTTTGGTGGAGATTGAGGATTACAGCCACAATGTAGGCACATGCTACCGCTGTGGCACCACCGTGGAGCCGCGGGTTAGCAAGCAGTGGTTCGTGAAGATGGAGCCGCTGGCAAAACCGGCTGTGGAGGTGGTCAGAAACGGGGAAGTGAAGTTTGTTCCCGAGCGGTTTGACAAGACCTACTTCCACTGGATGGAGAATATTAAGGACTGGTGTATCTCTCGTCAGCTGTGGTGGGGTCATCGTATTCCCGCCTATTACTGCGACGATTGCGGTGAGGTGATGGTGTCTGCCCAGGAAGTGCATACTTGCTCTAAGTGCGGTAGCAACCATGTGCACCAGGATCCGGACACCCTGGATACCTGGTTCTCCTCCGCCTTGTGGCCGTTTTCTACCCTTGGTTATCCGGACGATACCAAGGAACTGGAGTATTTCTATCCCACGGATACGCTGGTCACCGGCTACGACATTATCTTCTTCTGGGTGGCCAGAATGATCTTCTCCGGCGTGGAGCACATGGGTCAGGTGCCCTTCCACACGGTGCTGATCCACGGCCTGGTGCGTGACGCACAGGGTCGCAAGATGAGTAAGTCCCTGGGCAACGGTATTGATCCGCTGCTGGTGATCGACCAGTACGGCGCCGATGCCTTGCGCTTTACTCTGGCTACCGGCAATGCGCCGGGCAACGATATGCGCTTCTCCGACGAGAAGGTAAAGGCCTCCCGCAACTTTGCAAACAAGCTGTGGAACGCCGCCCGCTTTGTGCTGATGTATCTGGGCAATGATTACAGCTATCCGGGCCTACCGAAGGATCTGGCGATTGAGGACAAGTGGATCCTCTCCAAGGTCAATACCCTGGCTAAGGAAGTGACGGACAACCTGGAGCGGTTTGAACTGGGTATCGCTGTTGCCAAGCTGTATGATTTTATTTGGGATGTGTTCTGCGACTGGTATATTGAGATCGCCAAGATCCGTTTGCAGTCCGGCGCAGGCGCCGATACCGCCAAGGCGGTGCTGGTGTATGTGTTGACGGATATTCTGAAGCTGCTGCACCCCTTTATGCCCTTTATTACAGAAGAAATTTATCAGGCTATTCCGCACGATACAGAGTCCATTATGATCTCCAAGTGGCCGGAATATGACCCGACGCTGTCCTTTGCGGATGAGGAAGCCCAGATGGAGAAGATTATGGACGCCATTCGGGCCATCCGTAACCGCCGGGCGGAGATGAATATCCCCCCCAGCAAAAAGTCCAAGGTCTATGTGGAGACCGCCTTTGCCGATGTGTTCGCCGTAGGCAGTGAGTTTATCAAGCGGTTGGCCTATGCTTCCGATGTGGAGATCGCAGACGCCTTTGGTGATCTGGGCAACACGGTGACCATTGTTACCAACGACGCCAAGATTTATATTCCCCTGGGTGACCTGGTGGACTTTGAGGCAGAGGCCAAGCGCCTGCAAAAGGAACTGGCTGCTGCCGAGGAAAAGCTGGCCTTTATCAACAAGAAGCTGGACAACCCGGGCTTTGTGAACAAAGCACCGGAGAAAGTGGTTCAGCAGAACCGGGACGAGGCTGCCAAGTTGACGGAAAAGATCGCTAACTTGCGCTCCTCCCTGGAAAATTTGGGCAAGTAAAATGACCTACGAAGCAGCAATTCAATTGATCAAACAAAAGCAAAGCCTCGGCGTGCAGCCGGGGCTTTCCCGCATGTTGGCGGCTATGGAAAAGACCGGCAGTGTGCAAAACAAATTGCAGGTGATCCATGTGGCGGGCACCAACGGCAAGGGCACCGTCTGTGCTGCTGTGGCCGATGGTCTGCGCCGTGCCGGGTACCGGGTGGGCGTGTTCAGCTCCCCTTGGGTCACGGACTTTCGCGAGCAGATCACCGTGGACGGCCGTATGATTCCCAAGCAGGACTTTGCGGACTGTGTAGAGGTCTTTGCGAAGGAACCGCTGACGGAATTTGAGCTGATTACGGCAGTGATGTACCTGTATTTCTACCGCAGCGGGGTGGATTACGCTGTGGTAGAGTGCGGTATGGGCGGTGCCGGAGATTGCACCAATGTGCTGGCGCACCCCACAGTGTGCGCCTTTGCCAAGGTGGCG
>RRZU010289269.1_pt1 | contig 10097 bp, 10 predicted proteins | sample 2165561 | NCBI WGS metagenome assembly RRZU01 (sample SAMN10456909, study PRJNA506462) | wastewater metagenome | isolation source: wastewater sludge | place: USA: Moscow, Idaho
AAATATAGCTAACCGCTTTTTTAACGTTTTTTTTCATATATTTTGAAAAAGACCAGTGCCTTAGCCCCATTCTATTGCGGATAAAGTTAAGCGGGCGATTTATTCTGAGTAGAAATATATAGCTTCTATCACCGATAAGGGCAAGCCATTTTTTTGTCATCGTAACGGCGTCAAACAAATCCCCGTGCGTTATCAAATACTCTTTTCCGTTTGCGCCCATGTATCGCATCTCTCTATGTACGCTAAGATGCTCCCCCATAGCTATCGGCAAAAAAGCCTCCAAAAACTCATCGTGATTGCCCAAAATATAGTATACGTTTGTGCCTTTTCTGGCTTTTCTAAGCAGTTTTTGTATCACGTCTGAGTGGCTTTGAGTCCACTTAAAAGAGCGGCGAAGCTCCCAGCCGTCGATAATATCGCCGACCAAAAATAGATTTTCGCACTCTACTTCTTTGATAAACTCAAGCAGCCTATCAGCTTGACAATCTTTTGTTCCAAGATGAATGTCTGATATAAAGACGGATTTAAAGTTCAAAAGAACCCTCTACTTTTTTCTTGATATGCTACAACCTTTCTGTGACAATTTTAGGACATTTTGCAACAAGGCGATAACTTCATTATTTCAGCAACGATAAAGTAAGATTTGGAGCTTTTCAAAACAAGGCGGAGGGTAGTTATGAATGAGTGCGAAATCAGCTATAAAACCACAAGCAGTTATCTTCAAATCTTCAAAAACGAAACAAAAATCCTACGAATCGGGCTAAACGAATACAACGGCGTCAAAAAAGTTCTTTTAGACAATGAAACCGTAGAAGTAACTTTTGGCGACTCAAAAAGAAGAGTCTACTCTCTTTTGAACGGTTCAATGATTTACGAAGCCGGAACAAACCTCTGCAAGCTCTCAAAAACAGATAAAAAGCTAAGAAAACAACGCTATCTTAGCAAGCTCGCAAACGAACAAAGAGCCTCTTAAAGCGCGCGCGGCAAAGCGCGCGCGCAAAGAGCTAAATTAGCGCAAATTGGGTAAAATACATCCATCTTTATTATGCAAAAATCAAATTTGCATGACACCAAAATGGACTAACATGACTCATCATTACGACTTAATAGTAGTTGGCGCCGGGCACGCCGGCATAGAAGCGGCTCTAGCGTCTTCAAAAATGGGGCTTAACACGCTTCTGCTTACGATTTTAATTGACAGAATAGGCGCGACAAGCTGTAACCCAGCAATAGGCGGCTTAGCCAAGGGACACCTCGTAAAAGAGGTTGACGCGCTTGGCGGCTTTATGGGCGAGGCAACAGACAAGTGCGGCATACAGTATCGCATTCTAAACGACGCAAAAGGTCCTGCGGTACGAGGCTCAAGGGCTCAAATAGACATGGACGAATACAATAATTTTGCAAAAACAGTCTGCTTAAATAGTGAAAACCTAGAAATAAAGCAGGATTTAGTAGTTGATTTGAGCGTAGAAGATGGAGAAGTAAAAGGGGTGATAACCGAGCTTGGCAATAGATACTATGCAAAAGCGGTCGTTATTACAACTGGAACTTTTTTAAACGGCTTGATCCATATTGGCGAGTTTCAAAAAGAGGCGGGAAGATTTGGGGAGTTCGCCGCAAAAGGTTTGTCGGATAGACTAAGAGAGCTAGGTTTTGAGGTTGGGCGACTAAAGACGGGGACATGCCCAAGAATAGACGCAAAAAGTATAGATTTTTCAAAAATGGAAGCCCAGGGCGGAGACGAGACGCCAATACCGTTTAGTTTCAAAACCGACAAAAAAAACTTTAACCCAAAACAACTCCCTTGCTATATAGCCCACACCAACCACAACACCCACGAAATCATCAGGCAAAACTTTGACAGAGCGCCGCTCTTTTCCGGACAAATTCAAGGCGTGGGACCTAGATACTGCCCAAGCGTAGAGGATAAAATATATAGGTTTGCCGATAAAGATAGGCACCATCTCTTTGTAGAGCCTCAAACAAAAGAGGCGGACGAATACTACATCAACGGTATGTCCACAAGCCTCCCCATAGACGTGCAGGTGGATATGATACGAAGCGTGGAGGGTCTTGAAAATGCGGTAATTACTAGATACGGCTACGCTATAGAGTATGACTTTGTGCAGCCAACAGAGCTTTTGCACACACTGGAGACAAAAAAAATAAAAGGGCTTTATCTAGCCGGACAAATCAACGGAACCACAGGGTATGAAGAGGCTGCGGCGCAAGGTTTAATCGCCGGAGTAAACGCGGCTCTTAAGATAAAAAACAAAGACCCTTTTGTGGTTGGCAGAGAAGAGGGATATATCGGCGTTTTGATAGACGACCTTGTAACCAAAGGGACAAATGAACCGTATCGTATGTTTACGTCAAGGGCGGAGTATAGACTGCTTTTGAGAGAAGACAACGCTGATATTAGGCTAAGCTCTTACGGACACAGTATTGGACTTGTATCTGAGGATATGTATACAAAAATGTTGCATAAAAAAAATGCTCTCTCATCTTTTATGGCAAGCCTAGAGGAGCGCTCATTTACATCCTCAAAAGAGAATTTAAAGCTGCTTGAAGAGATAGGCGAAGAACCTATTAGCGACAAGACGCTTTATATAAACCTTGTAGGTAGAAGCAGCTTTAGCAAAGAAAAACTCGTCAAACTTCTACCTGAAGCAGAAGCGTTAGACGATGAAATAAAAGAGCTAATCTTGACCGAATGCAAATATTTTCATTACATCAAAAAGCAACAAAAACAGATAGAAAAGATGAAAACCTACATAAATGTAAAGATTCCGACAAATTTTGTATATGATGATTTGCCAGGTCTTAGCTTTGAGATAATAGAGAAGCTGAAAAAAGCGAGCCCGTCAACGCTCTTTGGGGCTAGTCAAATAAGCGGGGTGACTCCTGCGGCGGTCGATGTTATATTAATATATCTTAAGTTACAAAAAAAATAATATAGAATTTGTTGTAAATTTATCATATATTTACAGTTTTGTAAATATAATTAGTAGGCTTAAAGATTTGACGTTATATTGTCAAGTGGGCTATTTTTATTTTATAAGGAGAATCTTATGGCTGTTGATGAGTCAAAGAGGGATTTTTTACTAACCGCCCTCGGCGCTTTTGCCGGTATCGGCGGCGCCGCAGCGGCGTATAGTATGGTAAAAACTTGGGATCCGCTTCCTAGCGTAGTCGCCGGAGGCGTGACCAAGGTGGATGTATCTCCAATGAAGGCCGGTGAAATAAGAACGGTAGAGTTTAGAGGCAAACCTGTCTATATACTTAAAAAAACGGCTGATACGGCTGCGTGCAAAAATAATGCAAACGTAAAAATTGGGGCGGATCAATTTACCGTAGTTATCGCAATATGTACTCACCTAGGCTGTATTCCCGCATACGCGTCGGAAACTAAACAATTTAAATGCGCTTGTCACGGCGGCGAATTTGACGCAAATGGCGTTAATACATTCGGACCTCCGCCAAAGCCGCTTGTAGTTCCTCCATATAAAATCGAGGGTAACACTATCTTACTAGGCGAAGAGGGCGAAGAGTATAAAAAACTAGCCCCTGAGCTGAAAGCATAAGGGAAGGGGAATAAATGGCAATTGATAAAAATAAAAGCTGGATCGACGCTAGATTAAATACTACGGCGCTTACAAAGGTCATGATGACCGAGTATTGGATTCCAAAAAACATCAACTTTCTGTGGAGCTTTGGCGTTGTGCTTGCAACGCTGTTTACGCTTCTTATAGTTTCCGGAATGTTTCTACTAATGTACTACAAACCAGATACCGCGCTAGCTTTTGACAGCGTCAACCAAACCATTATGCACGAAGTCGCGTATGGTTGGCTTTTTAGACACATACACGCTGTTGCGGCTTCCGTTGTTTTCCTTGTGATATACATTCACATGTTCGTAGCTATCTACTACGGTTCTTACAAGGGCGGTAGAGAGATGATATGGATAAGCGGTATGCTTTTGTTTGTCACCTTCTCAGCCGAGGGCTTTAGCGGCTATATGCTCCCATGGGGTCAAATGAGCTACTGGGCGGCGCAAGTTATTACAAACCTATTTGGCGGTATCCCGTTTATAGGCGCTGATTTGGTTATTTGGATTAGAGGAAACTATGTTGTAGCCGACGCTACACTGACTAGATTTTTCGCTCTTCACGCGGTTATTTTGCCTCTAATTATTATGGGAATTGTCGCTCTTCACATGTACTCTCTAAGAGTTCCGCATGTTAATAACCAAGAGGGCGAAGAGATAGATTTTGAAGCTGAGGCGGCAAAATTCCAAGCTGGAGACAAAAAAGGTTCAAAAGTTATGCCTTTTTGGCCTACATTTCTAGCTGAGGACTTCTTTGTTCTTTCTGGATTTATGGTGTTCTTCTTCTATCTAGTATTCTTCCATTTTAATTTTGCGATGGATCCTATTAACTTTATACCTGCAAATAGCATGAAAACGCCTCCGCACATCTACCCTGAGTGGTATTTCCTATGGTCTTATGAAGTTCTAAGAGGATTCTTCTTTAGCGCAAACCTTGGACTTATAGCGTTTGGTATCGCCAATGTTATATTCTTCCTTCTTCCATGGCTTGATAGAAGTCCTAGCGTAAAACCGGCGCACAAGAGACCTATGTTTGCTGTTTGGTTTTGGGCTCTATTGTTTGTTATGATAGGACTAACCGTGTACGGCAAACTTCCTCCAACCGGTATAAACGCATGGATTGGTTTTGTATTCTCCGTATCGTTTTTAGTACTCCTTTTGGTTGTGCTTCCAATAATATCTAATATCGAAAGAAAGAGAGGCTAGGAGATGAGAGAACTAAAGATACTAGCTGTTTTAATATTTTTTGTAGGTCTTACTTACTGGGGCGTTGAGCCGTATGCGCATCACGTTATGCACCCGGAAGTGACTCCGGCGGACTTCACGTTTAAAGATTTGCCAAAACAGCCGACTTCAGGCGACGCAGCCAAGGGTAAAGAGATTGCCGCAGCGCAATGCGTCTCTTGCCACTCGATCAACAAAGAAGGTCTGAAACTAGCCATGAGCGATGCGGATGCAGCAAACACATACGGCGTAGTTCCGCCTGACTTGTCAAATATTGCGGCTATATACGATCACAATTTCCTTTCCAATTTTATTCAAAATCCTGAAAGCACGGTAAAAGCAAAAGCGGGTAAATACGCTATGCCAAACCTTGGTATAACTCCTGAAGACGCGGGACACCTTGTGGCGTACTTCAATAGCATCGCAAACAAAAACTTAACGCCAAAACAGATAACAGAAGAGGCGTGCGTAAGATGTCACTCTATTAAATACGAAGGTGTGGCAAGAGTAGCTACCGACGCTAGAATAAAAGAGTATATGGGCTCAACTCCTCCAGACTTATCACAGGTGATAAAATCTCAAGGCGAGCACTATCTTCACGGCTTTATAAACGACCCTCAAAAGCTTCTTCACGGAACAGCTATGCCAAGAGTCGGTCTAACAGAACAAGCGCAAGCCAAGGTAATAGAACACCTAGAAAAAGTGGGCGATCCGAAAAAAGACGAGAGAAGCTCTCTTGCGATATGGATTTTGGGCTACTTTGTAATTCTTACGGTACTAACATACCTATGGAAAGTCTCAAAATTTAAAGAAATCCACTAAAGGCTCGAAAAAATGATTAAAAAAACTATACTTATAGCGGCGGCGGCTTTACTGCTTCCCGCCTCCCTGCTTGCAGAAGATAAAGCGGCATTGATGAAAGATATGGCGGCGCAAGAAGCCGCTATGGCTTCTATACAAAAAGCTCTTTTGTATAGCTCTAAAGCGGGTGTCGCCGAAGGTGTTAAAGCATTGAAAGAGGCAAATAAAGTTGCGACGCTAAAAGACGGTCTTATAAACTATCTGCCTGACAACAAAAAAGCTCTACATAAAACAGCTTTAAAAGAAGGCGAAAAAGTAAATAAGTACGCTGAAGAGATGCTAAAAAAACTTGAGGCTGGAAGATATGAAGAGGCTTTTACAGCGTATGGAAAAGCGCTAAACGCCTGCAATACCTGTCACGTAATCATCAGAAGCTGGAAATAATACAACTACCAGATGTTACCCGCAAACACGAGCAAAACCTGTGTTTGCGGCAGGGGCTAACTCGCCCCTTGCAAAACGTCACCATGCCAAATTCCCATCGTCAATAGACGATGGGCAACTCTAACTATCGGCTCCGCCAGAGAAATAGCAGATTTTAAGCTCTTTTAGCGCGAAGATCAGTTTCTACTCCTCAAACCTACCTAAGCTCATCAGTTTGTCATATCTAGCGGCGTTTCTTGCCTCATTGCTAAGAGAAGCAAGCACTTTTACAGAATTTAGAAAATAAGTTTTTAGCGCCTCCGCAGCTCCATCTTTATCTCGATGCGCGCCTATAACAGGCTCATCTATGACGTCGTCTATAAGCCCTAAGGACTTTAGGTCGTCAGGCGTTATCTTTAGAGCGTTTGTCGCAGTCTCTACTTTTGAAGCGTCGCTCCACAAAATTGCGGCGCACCCCTCTGGCGATATAACGCTAAAAACGCTATATCTCATCATGGCAAGCTTGTCGGCTACACCTATAGCCAAAGCTCCGCCGCTACCGCCTTCGCCAATAACAATAGATACGGTAATAGTCTCTATTTGAGAGAGCTCCAAAAGATTTCTGGCTATCGCCTCAGACTGCCCCCTCTCCTCGGCGCCAAGTCCAGGATACGCTCCGGGAGTGTCTATAAGCATCAAAATAGGGAGGTTAAATTTTTCCGCAAGCTTCGCCGCGCGAAGGGCTTTTCTGTACCCCTCAGGATGAGGCATACCAAAATTTCTTTGTATTTTATTTTTTGTACCCCTACCCTTTTCTTCGCCAATTACAACACAATTCAAATCGCCTATTTTGCCGATAAAACACACGATAGAAGCGTCGTCTCTAAAGTGTCTATCTCCATGAATCTCGTAAGCGTCGCTCATTATTAAGTGGATATAATCAAGCGCATACGGTCTATCTTGATGACGGGCTAACTGGAGCTTTTGATACTCATTTAGATTTTTATATGTCTTGATAACTTCTTTATCTAGCTCTTTTTTTAAAATCTCCACAGCGTGAAAATCTTTTTTGACGCTACTTAGCTCTATCTCTTCTTGAAGTTGCTGTATTTTTTTTTCAAAATCTAAATAAAAAGCCAACTAATTAGACCTTTTTAAAGATAACAACGCCGTTTGTTCCGCCAAAACCAAAAGAGTTGCTCATCGCAATATCTATGTTTAGCGACCTAGCGTTGTTTGGTACATAGTCCAAGTCACAATCAGCGTCCGGCGTCGTATAATTGATAGTCGCAGGCACAACAGAATCCCTCATAGACATAAGCGTAATAACAGCCTCTATAGTCCCCGCAGCCCCAAGACAGTGACCCGTCGCTCCTTTTGTAGAACTCACCGGAGGACAGTTTTCTTTGCCGCCAAAGAGCTTTTTGAGAGCCATAGTCTCATACCAGTCATTATATTTTGTACTGGTGCCATGAGCGTTTACATAATCTATCTTGAAATCGCCTATTTTTGTCTTTGCAAACTCTACAGCCGCCCTCATAGCTCTATAGGCGCCCTCACCCTCAGGAGCCGGCGTTGTAATATGATTTGCGTCTCCGCTTTCGCCAAACCCAATAATCTCGCCATATATATTGGCGCCTCTATTTTTTGCGGCTTCATACTCTTCTAAAATAAGAGTTGCGGCGCCCTCGCCCATAACAAAGCCGTCTCTTCCGGAATCAAATGGTCTTGAGGCGCCTTGCGGGTCGTCATTTCTAGTTGAAAGAGCCTTCATTGAGGCGAAACCAGCTATGCCGATAGGGCAAATAGCCGCCTCAGCCCCGACCACAAGCATTGCGTCAGCTTGCCCAAGCATAATACACTTGACGCCCTCGCTTATTGCATGAGTTCCGGCGGCGCACGCCGTCACGGCGCAAAGATTTGGTCCTTTAAGGCCAAGCTCTATACTGACAATACCGCCAAGAAGATTTGCAAGAGCAGATGGAATGAAAAATGGAGAAACTCTTCTGTGCCCTTGCTCAGACAATATGATTGAGTTTTTTTCTATGGTTGGCAAACCGCCTATCCCGCTCGCCGCAGACACCCCAAATCTTTCGGAGTTAATCGTATCTTTTGAAAGCCCTGAGTCTTTAAAGGCATCTATAGCGCTTTTAAGTCCAAGCTGAATAAATCTATCTGATTTTTTAACCTCTTTTGCATCCATTACCGTGGTAGGGTCAAAACCTTTTACCTCACCCGCTATCTGCACGGGAAAGTTTTCAGGATCAAACAAAGAAATCCTTTCGATGCCACACTTGCCGTTTAGTATAGCCTCAAAAGAACTTTTCGCCTCTTGTCCCAAAGATGATACGATGCTTATACCTGTTATTACTACTCTTTTCACTGCTATTATCTCCGAAGAATTTGAAGTGAGATAAATAAACTCCGATAGATTCAGAATTTTATCTATCTCACCTTACGCGCAAACACAAGCACAGCTCCTATTTGCGGCAGGGGGTTACTTACCCCTTGCATCCCACCAGCCTGATCCCATCGACGATAGGTGATGGGTGGCTCTAGCTACCCACATTTGCGGGAGAGTGGAGGTTTTACGCGCAAAAAATGCGCAACGTCAGTTATCTATTTATTTTTTAATATTTTCAATAAACTCTACAGCGTTTTGCACCGTCTGAATTTTTTCCGCTTGATCGTCTGGAATTTCAACGTCAAACTTCTCCTCAAGCGCCATAACAAGCTCTACAACGTCAAGGCTATCTGCGCCTAGGTCTTCTACAAATTTAGACTCGGGTTTTACCTCGTCGGCGCCAACATTTAGTTGTTCTACAACAACCGCTTTTACATCATCAAAAATAGCCATAAACCTCTCCCAAAGGAATTTTTAAACAAATCATTATATCAAAGCAAGTGTTAAAATTATACTCCAAACAAGTAAATACGCGCCGCGCGAGCAGGCTTTTTGAGTAATTTTTACGCTACATTAGCATTCCGCCGTTAACTTTTAGCGTCTCGCCCGTAATATAGGAAGCTTCATCCGACAATAAAAACGCCACAGCGCTCGCTATTTCAACAGGTTTTCCAAATCTTTTTAAAGGAATTTTGTCTATATAATGGTTTTTTATCTCTTCTTTTAATTCGTTTGTCATGTCTGTCTCTATAAACCCGGGGGTAACGCTGTTAAATCTAATAAATCTAGCGGCTCCCTCTTGCGCAAAACTTTTTGTCATAGCAAGCATACCTCCTTTACTAGCCGAATAGTTAGTTTGGCCTGCGTTTCCAGTCTCGCCAACTATGGAGGCTATGTTAACAACGCTGCCAAATCTATTTTTACTCATCGACTTAAGAGCCTCTCTGCACCCGATAAAAGCGGATGTAAGGTTTGCCTTAATCACGCTCTCAAACTCCTCTACTTTCATTCTAATAGAGAGTTTATCATTTGTTATTCCGGCGTTATTTACCAAATAATCAAGGCTTCCGTCCGCGTCCACAATAAGTTTAATCGCGCCGATAAAAGCCTCTTCATCGCTTGCGTCAAAACCAATAACAGCGGCTTTAAGCCCTTGCGCCTCAATCTCCTCTTTTAGCTTATCAGCTTCGGCGGCGCTAGAGCGGTAGTTTATCCATACTTTCAACCCCTGTTTTGCAAGGTATCTAGCTATTTCAGAGCCAATTCCTCTGCTAGCTCCCGTAATTAGCACGTTTTTTCCGGTAAAAGTCATTGCAATCCTTATAATATATTCGATGTTAAACGTCAATACGAGCAAAGCGCGCATTGACGGCATGGACATAAATGTCCCTACAACCCGCCGGGTCCCATCGCCGATAGGTGATGGGTGGCTCTAGCTACCCGCCAGAGGCGGGAGAGCGACTAGTCGCGAGAACGCTCACGCTGAAGACCTCATTTTGGGCTTTGCCCAAAATGTGAGAATTAATCAGGTAGTTTTATCAGCGCCTCATCCATTTCTGAGGGTTTTTCTAGTCCCATTAGCGCAAGCGCTGTTGAGGCTATATTGTTTAGTCCGCCCTCTTTGACGCTTTTGACTTC
>RRZU010322993.1_pt1 | contig 10097 bp, 6 predicted proteins | sample 2165561 | NCBI WGS metagenome assembly RRZU01 (sample SAMN10456909, study PRJNA506462) | wastewater metagenome | isolation source: wastewater sludge | place: USA: Moscow, Idaho
GAAGGCGCCTACATGGCCGGCGTGATCGCTGGGGCCATGACCAAGTCCAACACCCTGGGTGTGGTCGGCTCGGTGCCAATCCCTGAAGTGATCCGCAACATCAACAGCTTCACGCTGGGTGCGCAGTCGGTCAACCCCAAGATCAAGACCAAGGTAGTGTGGGTGAACGAATGGTTCAGCCCACCCAAGGAAACCGAAGCCGCCACCAGCCTGATCAACGGTGGCGCCGACGTGCTGTTCCAGAACACCGACTCGCCTGCCGTGCTCAAGACGGCCCAGGAAAAGGGCAAGCGCGCCTTTGGCTGGGACAGCGACATGACCGCCTACGGTCCCAAGGCCCACCTGGCTTCTGCCGTCATCAACTGGGGTCCTTACTACATCAAGGCCACCAAGGATGCACTGGAAGGCAACTGGAAGGGCGGCGAATCTTCCTGGTGGGGCGTGAAGGAAGGCGCGATTGACATCGTCTCCATCGCCGACGACGTGCCCGCCGAAACCAAGGCCAAGGTCGAAGAAGTGAAGAAGGGCCTGGCCGATGGCAGCTTCGTGATCTGGAAGGGCCCCATCGCTGGCCAGGACGGTAAGCCCGTGCTGGAAAAAGATGCTGTGGCCGACGACAAGTTCCTGGGTGGCATCAACTTCTACGTCAAGGGCGTGGAAGGCAAGATCCCCGGCGGCGAGAAGAAGTGATGTGAACCGTGCACCGGCAAGCCGTAAGGGCGTGCCGGTCAGCCGATGTAAAAGAGGGCCGCCTGCGGGTGGCCCTTTTCGTTTCCGAAAGCCTCGACGATGGAGCAGAAAAAGATGGATGCAGCACGCATGGCCGAGTCGGCCTGGTGGCACCCGGTAGCGCTGGCAGGTGAGGTGGCGCAGGCCCCCGTGGCGGTGCAATTGCTGGAGCAACCTGTGGTGTTGTGGCGCGACGCCACCGGCGCGGTGCAGGCCTTTGCCGACCAGTGCCCCCATCGCGGCGCACGCCTTTCTCTGGGTCGCGTGACGCCCGAGGGCCAGCTGGAATGCCCCTATCACGGCTGGCAGTTCGCGGCCGCAGGGCAGTGCACGCACGTGCCGGCGCTGCCCTCGTTCGTGCCGCCTGCCAGCCATTGCGCCCGGCGCTTCGACGCCTGCGAGGCCCACGGCCTCGTGTGGGTGCGGCTGGCCGAAGGCGGCTATGACCTACCCGCTTTTGCTGCCGAGGCCGATGCCCGGCTGCGCAAACTCCACTGCGGGCCCTACGATGTGGCAGCCAGCGCGCCACGCATCATCGAGAACTTTCTGGACATGTCGCACTTCGGCTTCGTGCATGAGGGTTGGCTCGGCAGCCGGAACGCTACGGCCATCGACGACTACCGCGTGGAGCCCACGCCTACCGGGTTGCTGGCTACCGGCTGCAAGGCCTGGCAGCCGCAGTCCAACCTGCATTCGACCGCACCGGCGCAGGTGGAATACACCTACGAAGTCACCGGGCCTTACGCCGCAGTGCTCACCAAGATTCCCGAAGCGGGCACCACGGCCATCGACGGCTGGCGCGAGTCCATCGCGTTGTTCATCTGCCCCGTCACTCCCGTCCAGAGCCGGGTGTGGTTTCGCCTTGCGGTGGCGGATTTCGATTCGCCCGACGAGAAGCTGCAGGCCTTTCAGCACACCATCTTCACGCAGGATCAGCCGGTGCTGGAGAGCCAGGTGCCGCGGCGGCTACCGCTGGATCTGCGCGCCGAGTTGCATACTGCGGCCGACAAGGCATCATCCGCCTACCGCCGCTTCCTGCGCCAGAGCGGCATCACCTTTGGAGTTTGCTGATGTTCAAAGTACCCCCCATCGCCGCCGAACGCTTGCCCGGGCTGCTGCGCGCCATGCCCAAGGCAGAACTGCACATCCACATCGAAGGTTCGCTGGAGCCCGAGCTGATCTTCGCGCTGGCGCAACGCAACGGGCTCAGGCTGCCTTACGCCGACGTGGAGGCATTGCGTACCGCCTATGCGTTCACCGACCTGCAGAGCTTTCTGGACATCTACTACGCGGGCGCGAGCGTGTTGGTGCATGAACAGGATTTCTATGACATGGCCCGCGCCTATCTGGGCCGCGCGGCACGCGACAACGTGCTGCATGCCGAGATCTTCTTTGACCCCCAGACCCACACCGAGCGGGGCGTGGCGATGGAAACCGTCATCAACGGCCTGCACCGCGCCTGCGAAGACGCCCGTACCGAACTGGGCATCAGTGCCACGCTGATCCTGTGTTTCCTGCGCCACCTGAGCGAAGAGTCCGCTTTTGAAACGCTGGAGCAGGCCATGCCCTTGCTGGACAAGATCGTGGGCGTGGGCCTGGACTCCAGCGAGGTGGGCCATCCGCCCGAGAAGTTCGCGCGCGTGTTTGCGCGCTGCCGGGAGCTGGGCCTGCATCTGGTGGCCCACGCCGGCGAGGAGGGGCCGCCCGCCTACATCTGGAGCGCGCTCGATGTCCTCAAGGTGGAGCGCATCGACCATGGCGTACAGGCCGTGCACGATGCCGCGCTGATGCAGCGCCTGGCGCAGGACCGCATCGCCCTCACCGTGTGCCCGCTGTCCAACCAGAAGCTGTGTGTGTTCCCCGATCTGGCCGACCACAACCTCGGCAAGCTGCTGGAGGCCGGCCTGGCTGCCACGGTGAACTCGGATGACCCGGCCTACTTCGGCGGCTACATCAATGACAACTTCACGCAGGTGTTTGCTGCCACCGGACTGACTGCACGCCATGCGTACCAGCTGGCGTTCAACAGCTTCGAGGCCAGTTTTGCGGGCAATGCGGACAAGCGAGCGTGGGAACACAAGCTCAAGGAAACCTTCGAGCGGTGTGTGGAGCACGACTACTGAGCGAGTCTGTCTCGCTCGGTTTGTTTCCCGCGGTTTTTTTGGATGCCGCGCCTGTGCCATGTGCACGCCGCGCGTGCGAGGCGTGCATCGATTGGCAACGCATCGTATCGATGCTGCGTCGTTTCCAAGCCTGTGCCCCATTTTGGGGCGGCGGCCGTGAAAACCCTACAATTGTGTCAATTTGTATGCCAGGGCGGCTGTCTGAAGCTGGCCTGGACCTGGGGTTCCTCCCTCAAAGGACCCCGCTCGGCGCGCGCGAAGCGCGCCTTTTTGTTGACGGGTTTTCCTTCCTATGTTTCTCAATCAAATCTCCATCGGCAAACGCCTGACCTTGGTGCTGGGCGTCATCCTCGCGCTGTTCCTCGCCAGCAGTGTGGTGGCCGTGGTCAAGCTGCGCCAGCTGGGCGCCGAGATCGACACCGTGGTCAACGACAACGTCAAGACCGAGCGTGCCGGCTCCGATTGGTTGCGCCACACCACATCGGGTGTCCAACGGGCTGCGGCCATCGCCAAAAGCAGTGATGCCAGCCTGATTGCCTATTTCGCTCCGGCCACGGCTGCATCGATTCGCGACACCAACGAGCTGCAGAAGTTTATCGAGTCCAAGATGGTGACGCCCGAGGAAAAGCAGCTGTTCGCCAAGGTGGGAGAGCTGCGCAAGCACTACCTTGCCGCCCGCGAAGAGGTGAGCAAACACAAGCAGGCGGGCGATGCGGATGCGGCCAACAAGGTGTTCACCGAACGCTTTGAGCCCACCTCGCGCAGCTATCTGGCGGGCGTGCAGCAACTGGTGGACGGGCAACGCGCCCAGCTGGACGCGGCCGGCAAGCGCAGTGAAGACCTGCGCGCGCAGACCACGCTGCTGCTGCAGATCTGCACGGCGGTATCGCTGCTGCTGGGCGCATTGCTGGCCTGGCTGCTGGCCAACAGCATCACGCGCCCCTTGCGCCATGCAGAAACCATTGCCGAAGCCATCGCCGACATGGACCTGACCGGAGCGCCCCAGTCTATTTACGCCAACGACGAGACCGGCCGCTTGCTGCGTGCGCTGGACCTGATGCGCAGCGCTCTGCAGCGCTCGCTGCTGCAGGTGCGCGGCGTGGTGGACAGCATCTCCACCGCCAGCACCCAGATCGCCATAGGCAACCAGGACCTGAGCGCCCGCACGGAGCAGACCGCCAGCAGCCTGCAGGAGACCGCCAGTTCGATGGAAGAGCTGACCAGCACGGTGCGCCAAAGCGCGGATTCTGCCGTGCAGGCCAACCAGCTGGCGACATCGGCCGCTCAGGTGGCCCAGCGCGGTGGCGACGTGGTCTCCCAGGTGGTGAGCACCATGGACGAGATCAACGCCAGCAGCAAGAAGATCTCGGACATCATCGGCACCATCGATGGCATTGCTTTCCAGACCAACATCCTGGCCCTCAATGCCGCTGTGGAAGCCGCGCGTGCCGGTGAGCAGGGGCGCGGTTTTGCGGTGGTGGCCAGCGAGGTGCGCTCGCTCGCCCAGCGCTCGGCCCAGGCCGCCAAGGAGATCAAGACGCTGATCGGCGTTTCGGTGGAGAAGGTCGAATCGGGCTCGGCGCTGGTGCAGAACGCGGGCACCACGATGGATGAAATCGTGAGTTCCGTGCGTCGGGTGACGGACATCATCGGCGAGATCAGTGCCGCGGCATCGGAGCAAAGCCAGGGCATTGGCCAAGTGAACGTGGCGGTGACCCAGCTGGACCAGATGACCCAGCAGAACGCTGCCCTGGTGGAAGAATCCACCGCTGCGGCCGAAAGCCTCAAAGAGCAGGCTGCGCGCCTTGCCGATGTGGTGGGCGCGTTCCGCCTGGGGGCTTCCGCCGGTGCGCCGCGCCTGCGCTGAGCGGTCGCTGGAAGTGCTCGGGGCCGCTGCGTGAAGAGCGGCTCACAAAACGCAGCGAAGCGGACAGGGCTGGGCGTTCCGCTACAGGCAGTACATACCAGCAGTGCGACCAGGCGGGTCAACGAAGCCCGTGGAGTTTTGCGGACCGCTCCATGGCACTCGAGACCCCCTGGCAGGCTTGCCCCGATCATGCTATGGCTCCACAATGACCGTGGAGACAAACTATCGATCGGGCACTACGCATGGCGACATCCAATCATCTGCACCTCTGGGAAGACCGTTTTTTCTACATCACGCCGGCTATTCAGTCCGGTCTTACGGCACGTTCCTCCGCCACCTTGCTGGCATCCGTCAGTGGCCGTCCATTCACGCTCGTCACGCTGGACGGAAGTGTGCTTCGTTGCACCGCGGCCATCGTGGCGCCGCACGTGCCACGACAGCTCGATGCCGATGGCTGCGGCCTGCTCTCCCTGAACATCGACCCCGCCTCGGCTGCGTTCCGCGAGCTGTCTGCTACCTTGGGCAATCGGTCCATCCTGCCGGTGAATGTGGCCATCTTTGGTCGGCTGCGCGACCAGTTCGAGGGGGCCCTGCACGGCCAGATTGGCACGCAGCAGCTGCGTGAACTGAGCGCTTGCATGCTCCAGGCCGTCTGCGGTCCCCGCGCCCAGCGCGGCCCGCTGGACCCGCGCGTGAACCGCGTGCTGAGCCGCCTCCATGTGGCGTCTGGGCAGGGCGCAACCATTCCCCTCAAGGAACTGGCCGCCCTGGCATGCCTGTCGCCAGACCGCATGACCCACCTGTTTCGCGAGCAGACCGGCATGTCCATCAAGCGCTACCTGCTGTGGGCCAAGATAAGGCGCGCGGTGCAGCTCATGGCCGATGGCGGTCCGCTCACGCAGATTGCCCTGTCAGGCGGTTTTACCGATGCTGCGCACATGAGCCGCACCTTCCAGCGCTACTTCGGCCTGTCACCTTCCTTTCTGGCCAACGCCGGGAGCGTGGCTGTGGTGGTGGACGAGCACGCTTTGCGTACCTGGCAGGCCTAGTCGCCCCTGATGCCGCACCGTAGCGGCTGCGTTCAAGCCAGCGCCGCCGCGTCTGCCTAAGCTACTTGTGCCCCGACAAAGAGGGCGCAAGGAGACAAGCGCAATGATGTATTTGACACGCAGCGGCGCCCGGCCGCTTTCCCTGCTGGCACTGGCGGCGCTGCTCGCCGCGTGTGGCGGCAACGATGACGGGAACGGCTACAGCGCCGAAATCCGTCGCACCGAGATGGGCGTTCCGCACATCAAGGCGTCCAATTGGTCTGGCGTGGGCTTTGGCTACGGATACGTGCAGGCTGAGGACAACCTGTGCACGATGGCTGATTCCTTCCTGACATTCCGAGGTGAGCGTTCGCAGTACTTTGGTGGAGAAGCCACGCTGGTGTATGGCGGCACCATTGGCCGGCCGCGCAACATCGACTCGGATTTTTTCCATCGCCACATCCTGTCTGCGGACGTGGTGGACGCCATGGCTGCAGCACAATCCGACAACATGCACAAGCTGGTGGAGGGCTTCGCTGCGGGATACAACCGCTATGTGAAGGACGTCAAGACAGGCGCCAAAGCCCACGCCGCGTGCCGCACCGAGAGCTGGGTGCAGCCTATCACCGCGCAGGATATCTGGCGGCGCATGTACGCTGCCAACCTGGCTGGCGGCTACAGCAACTTCGTCGCGAACATCGCGAACGCACAGCCTCCGGTGCCGGCCAACATGTCTGCACAAGGAAACGCGGCGCAGTCTGTGGACACCAAGCTTGCAGCTTTCGACCCCGCTGCCACTCGGACACCACGCTTGGAAGTCGGCGGTACTGAAGGGATCGGCAGCAACATGTACGGCTTTGGCGCGGCTGCCACGGGCGAGGGCAGCGGCGTGTTGTTCGGTAACCCGCACTGGTACTGGAAGGGGCCGGACCGGTTCTACCAAGCCCAGCTCACCATCCCTGGCGAGCTCAATGTGAGCGGTGTGTCCTTCCTGGGCACCCCGGTGGTGCTGATCGGATTCAACGACAGCGTGGCCTGGAGCCACACGGTGTCCACCGCACGGCGTTTTGGCTTTTACGAGCTCAAGCTCACGTCGGGCGACCCGACCAGCTACGAGCGCGACGGCAAGAGCGTGAAGATGACCGCCCGCCCTATCACCGTGCAGGTGCGCAATGCGTCGGGTGCCACCACCGCAGTGACGCGTACGCTCTACAAGTCCGAATATGGGCCGATGCTGAACATGGGCCTGCTCAACCCGGCCCTGGGCTGGAGCAGCACCACGGCTTTTGCCATCCGCGATGTCAACGCGCAAAACTACCGCACGTTCCGCAACTGGATGCGCTGGAACCAGGCCAAATCCCTTGATGAATTCATGAACATCCAGCGCGAGGAGTCGGCCATTCCCTGGGTCAATACCGTAGCGGTGGGCCGGGGGCATGCCAAGGCCTGGTATGCCGACATCGGGGCGGTGCCCAACGTGTCGCCCGAGCAGGTGGCCGCCTGCACCACGTCTTTCGGCAAGGCCATGGGCGCGGCCCTTCCCAACGTACCGTTCTTCGATGGCTCGCGCAGTGCGTGCGATTGGCAATCCGACAAAGACTCGGTGCAGAAGGGCGCCGTCGGCCCGTCGCGCATGCCTTCTCTGCTGCGCGACGACTACGTGGGCAACATGAACGACAGCTACTGGTCCACCAATGTGCGTGCGCCGCTCACGGGCTTCCCCGCCATTTTTGGCGCAGCCGGCACGGAGGCGCTGAGCATGCGCACGCGCCTGGGGCACCAGATGGCGCTGGAGCGCTTGGCTGGCACCGATGGCTATGCGGGCAAGCTGGCCAGCAGTGCCATCGTGCGGCAAATGGTGCTCAACAGCCGCGTCTACAGCGCCGAGCGCTTCAAGACGCAGGCGCTGGACATGGTGTGCGCCAGCCCGCAGATCGCCGTGTCCGGCGGCGGCACGGTGGATGTGGCAGCGGCCTGCGCCGCCTTGCGTGCATGGGACAACACGGGCAACAGCAACGCGCGCGGGTCCCATCTGTGGGATGAGTTCTGGAACGCCAAGCAGCTCACCAATGCGCAGTTGTACGCGGTGCCCTTCGACCCCGCCGACCCGGTGAACACCCCGCGCGAACTGAAGGCCAGCGCGGCCGACGCGTTGCGCCAGGCCTTCGCCACCGCCGTGTCAAAGGTGGCGAGCAGCGGCTTTGCCGTGGATGCGCAGCGTGGCGACATCCTGTTTGCCACGCGCGGCGGCAGCAAGATACCGCTGTACGGTGGTTGTGACGGGCCGGGTTACTTCACCATCACTTGCTCGGAAAACCCCATAGAGCGTGGCGGCTACACCATGGACAACCAGCCCGATGGCAACAGCTACATGCAGGTGGTGGGTTTCCCGGCAGGTGGTGTGCAGGCGCACACCTTCGTCACCTATTCGCAGTCGGACGATCCTGCCTCGCCACACCACGGCGATTACACCCGGGCCTACGCTGCCAAGCAGTGGCTGCGCGTGCCGTTCACCGAGAGCGAAATCACCTCCAGCCCAGGCTACACCACCACCCGCGTGCAGGAGTGATGCTGCATTCCCTGCGCCGCGCCCCAACCGGTGCCGTGGCGCAGGGGCGTGCGACTGGTTAAAATCGCCCGCTTGCAAAGGCTGCTGTCCCGGCAGCCTTTTGCTTTTTCTGTCTCCGGGGCCATGTAGAGGAACACCATGTACAAAAACCTCGCCACCGCACTGCGTGCGGCTTGTGTGAGTGCGCTTGCGGGCGCCGTTTTCATCTCCCCCGTCTTTTCCCAGACCACGCCCAACAAGGGCCAGGCTGCTGAGCCCGTCAAGGCCGGTTTTGTCTATGTCTCGCCTATCACCGAAGCCGGCTGGACACGCCAGCACGACGAAGGCCGCAAGGCCGTGGAGGCGGCGCTGGGAAGCCAGGTAAAAACCACCTTCGTCGAGAACGTGGCCGAAGGTGCCGATGCAGAACGCGTCATCCGCGACCTGGCCGCCACGGGGCACCAGATCATCTTCACGCCCAGTTTTGGCTACATGGAGCCCACGCTCAAGGTGGCGCAGGACTACCCGAACGTGAAGTTCGAGTCCATCACGGGCTACAAGACCACGCCAAACGTGGCTGCGGCCAATGCGCGCTACTACGAGGGCCGCTACCTGGCAGGCATTGCTGCGGGCCGCATGAGCAAGACAGGCGTGGCGGGCTTCGTGGCAGGTTTCCCCATCCCCGAAGTGCTGCAGGGCATCAATGCCTTCACGCTCGGCATGCGCTCGGTCAACCCGCAGGCCACCGTCAAGGTGGTGTGGCTCAACGTGTGGTTCGACCCGCCCAAGGAGCGCGATGCCGCCATGGCTCTGTTCAACCAGAACGTGGACGTGATCGCGTTCCACACGGGCTCCACAGCCGTGATGGCGGCTGCGCAGGAGCGCGGCAAGATGGCTGTGGCCTACCACTCGGACATGCGCAAGACCGGGCCGGACGCGCAGATCGTGGCAGTCACCCACCAATGGGGCCGCTACTACACCGAGCGCGTGCGCGCCGTGCAGAGCGGCACCTGGAAGAGCGCCAACCTGTGGGGCGGCGTGCGCGAGGGCATGATCCGCGTGGGCGATTTCGGTACCCGTGTGCCTGCGGCGGTGCAGCAGGAGGTGCTGAACGCCCAGAAGGCGATCGGTGCTGGCACGCTGCAGCCATTTCGCGCAGGCAAGTTGCCGCTGCGCGACAACGACGGGCAAGAGCGCATTGCTGCAGGCCAGGCGCTGTCGGATGCGCAGATATTGCAGATGAACTGGCTGGTGGAGGGCGTGGTGGGCAAGCTGGCCCGCTGACCGGCCTTGCCCCACCGGCGCTCCCCCGCTCCCTGATCCCCTGAACCCTGAGCCCCCATATCCCCACTATGGGGTGCTGCGTATACAACCGGCGCCCCCTGCCGCTAAGCTTGCCGCCATGCCTGTTTACCGTTCCGCCCTTTTGCGTTTTGCCGCTGACGGCCGCGCCCTGTATGACGAAGATGGCCTGCTGGCCATTGGCCCCGACGCGCAGGGCCGCCAGCGGGTGCTGGCGGCAGGCTCATGGCAGGCACTCGGCTCGCAATACGCAGACCAGCCTGTCACCCACCTTCCGGGGCGCATCCTTGCGCCCGGCTTTGTGGACATGCATATCCACTTTCCGCAGACGGACGTGATCGGTTCACCGGCCGACGGCCTGCTGCCCTGGCTGGAGAACTACACATTTCCGCATGAAAAACGCTTTGCAGCGCCCGATTACAGTGCGCAAGTAGCTCAGTTTTTTATAGCAGAGCTGTTGCGCAACGGCGTGACCACGGCGCTGGCTTTTTCCACCTCGC
>RRZU013306105.1_pt1 | contig 10097 bp, 17 predicted proteins | sample 2165561 | NCBI WGS metagenome assembly RRZU01 (sample SAMN10456909, study PRJNA506462) | wastewater metagenome | isolation source: wastewater sludge | place: USA: Moscow, Idaho
CCTCCGTTATTTTCAACAAGCTCCAGATCGTTGATTTATTCGACAGAACGGATGTTCTGTTTGCATATGCCCATCCAGTTGATGGCTGGACACACGAAAAATTGTGTGCCCTCGATATCCCGCTGGAGAGACTGCAAGGAGCTGATGCCTACCTCGGAGATACCTGGGTCGGCTCAACAGAGGTATAGAGAACGATAATGCAAGCAATTCAAGTGGAGCACGACTCTGACGAATGGAACAGGATGTGGGCCGCGCTGGCGTCTGAGGAGATCAACTCTGGCGATCCAGAGTGTGTCCATCCAGAAACTCAGGACGCATGGCAGTACATGGGTACAAGTAATGGCATCCATTCGTTCCGTCATCGCAATCATCCGGTAACTGGCACAAGAGAATATCGCCACGTTCCAATGAAGTAATCCATTAACCTCACCGGGGATATCTGTCCCCTAGGGGAGGGTGTCTCCAACTGAAAATCAGGAGATACCTATGATTAAGCAACATTTTCAAAATGAACTGGTCAAGCACGGCTACCCCGTAGATCTGACTATCGAATATAGTCTCGGATACTGTCAGGGAGATGGCATGGCCTTCTACGGAAGTCTGGGTGTTGATGACGTTCAGGCCCTGATGAAGCGTTTGTTCGGTATCGAACAGGGGCAAACTGATGCAGTAAGCCGGGTGAAGAACCTGATGGCACAACCTGACCTCAGGAATATGATAAATGTCCTGCGGGAGTATGCTGAGCTCCAGTTCTGCGAGGTGGACATCAGCAGAAACAGCTTCGGTCAGCATTACAGTCATTGGAATACGATGAGAATCGATAGCAACGTGGACTTCACTGGGGTTTTCCCTGATGAAGAAACCATGCTGGGAACTGGCATTGAGGGTATCAATCCTGAGATGTTGGTGCGCTGGCAAGGTATCTGGGATCGCTTCATTGAAGCGCTCCAGGCCGACGTAAAGAGCCTATCCAAGAAGCTTGAAGCTGACGGGTATAAGCTGATCGAAGCTACCCCGTATGAAGAGACAGTAATTTGGCAACGAACTACTGAGAACTACCAGGTACGTGTCATCGAGCTCCCTGAGTCTGAATTTGACATGGATGACTGGGATGCAGATTGTCGAGACCAGACCATTCGCGCTCTCCTGGACGGGAGTGAGCGAGTGCTTGGCCTACGTGTTGAGGTACGTGATCATGATGGCGATTACATCTTGGGTGACAGCAGCATGTACGGTCTGACCCTATCCACCGATGATAAGAAGTACGATGGATACAGACGTGAGATGCTCCGGGACGTGATTACTCAGGTCAGATTACTTAACGACCTTAAAGCGGCATAATGAAGGTAGGGGGAAACCCCTGCTTTCCAGGTGGCATAAAATTTCACATGTGAAATTTTTTGTGTCACTCGGAAAGCAAGATTTTGCTCTCTGCTGAGAGTAAAGCGTGAGATAGCTGGTCTCCCAAAACAAACAGCAATTTTACTAACCCCTGCGGGTGCATCATCCCGCTCGGGATCGGTGTACCCATCAAAAAATGGAGTACACCTTATGAACAAAGTTATTTTGGACCCTACCCACATCCGTCAACAAGCCATCGACGATGAGCTGCTGGTGGACCACTCAGCGTTAGCTGAAAACGCTGGTTTCCTTACTGGTGTGGCCGTCACTAAGGCGGTCTACCACGGTGTTATCGGAATCAGCAGTAAAAGCGTAGACGACCATCAGCTTCTGTTTTTGCAAGTCTGTTCAGCACAAACAAAGATTGCGCTCACCGACTACAAGCAGTGGCAGCGGATTCGCTTTTACTATCCCATGCCAACTTCTGACGGATTTTTCATCCCGAAGGAGGTGGTCATTAAATGCGATATTAATCACCCATTCGTCACGATCATGTTGGCCTCGGAAGAGGGTACCCAACTGTTTCTGTGATGATCCAAATCGGCCTCCCTTCGGGGGCTGTTTTTTAAACCCCTGCCGGGGAGAGTTCCCCGGTTGGGGAGCCTCCTTGGCACATCTGCCCGGTGTCGGGGTTTCCTTAAACCCCTTTCAGCGGGGGGATTAAGGAAGCCTCGATGCCGGGGTTCACGCTAAGGAGAAACCTATGTCTTATTACAAAGCTGATACCGTTCGTAATGCAGCAGTCGGAAACTGGTTGTTCATCCTGGCGGCCCTGGCGCCCCATCTTGAACCCGCGCTCCGTAAACCCGGCCGTCATGTTGGTTGCCCAATCCATGGTGGGCGTGATGGCTTCCGGTTGTTCAAAGATGTCCATGAAACTGGAGGCGGCGTATGTAACACCTGCGGCGCTTTCCATGATGGTTTTGAGCTGCTGATGTGGATCAACAATCTTGACTTCAAGCAGTGTCTTATTGAAGTAGGTGAGTACCTGGGCGTCGAGAAAGAAGATAACCAGACTCAACAGCCGACGCTGAAACCAGCACGAGCTCCTGCACAGGCAAGCCCTGTTCAGCAAGGACCCGTAATGGTGAATAACAAGCTTCGCGAGGGTAAACCTCACAAGGTTGTTAGCGGTACTCTGATTGCTCATGGCCAAGCGCCGTTTGACCATAAAGAGGAGAACGAGCTCAATTACTTCGCCGAGCTCCGTACCAAGTCCAATCATGAGCGGACTTGTTGGGGGGTGGATCTTGAGCGGGCAATTAGTGAAAGTGGTGTTCAATTGGGCGATGAGATCGTCATGACAAACCTCGGGCGCGAGCCTGTCACTGTCCTCATCCAAGTCAAGGATGAGCAGGGGAATGTCGTGAAGGAACAACCCATGCAAACCCACCGTAACACTTGGGTGGTAGAACGCAGCAATGCGACTGTGACAGAGTTTCGCGCTCGCTCAAACGGCGGTGTAGAACCTGTACACGGATGTGAAGTAGCCATGCCTGTGGCCGCAGAACAGCCGGTTGTGCCGGAAGCACAAGCTGCAATAACCAATCAGAAAGTTGTTCCGATGTTCCGTGAACAACCGAAACCTTGGTTACTCGAACTTCAAGAAGAAATGGCGAAGCGTATGGAGCGTGAACGCGCCTACAGCGCTCGTCTTCGCGAGAAGATTGAGAAAATCTGGGAGGGGTGTGTTCCATATTCCTGCCGGATTACTGAGCCAATGAGGCTCTATCTCCAAAGCCGCGAACTCGTGTTCAACGTGGATGAGGTAGAGAAATCAGACTGCTTGCGGTTCCATCCAGAAATGGCCTACTACGACGAAGATGGCAATGAGGTCGGGAAGTTTCCGGCCATCGTTTGCGCCATCCGAGACGTTGACGGCAATTTGGTTACGCTCCACCGTACCTACCTGAGCAAAAGCGGTAAAAAGGCCAAGGTAGTTAACGCCAAAAAGATGATGCCAATTCCCGATGGATTGGATGTCAATGGCGCGGCGGTGAGACTGGGTGAACCGACGGAAGGGATTCTGGGTCTGGCCGAAGGGCTCGAAACAGCACTCTCGGCTTATCGAGTGACTCAGATCCCCGTCTGGTCAACGGTTAACGCAACCCTGATGGAATCTGTCAAGATTCCGGCCGGTGTGCACACCGTCTTGATCTGGGCAGATAAAGACAAGTCGGTAACCGGTGAGAAGTCAGCAAACGTGCTGAAAGCTAAGCTGGAAAAGCTGGGCATTCAGGTTTACGTGCTGCTGCCTAAACTCCCGATCCCGGCCAAGGCGAAAGGCGTTGACTGGAATGACGTTCTGATGAGCCAAGGGACCCTCGGTTTCCCGAATGCTCGCTATCTGCGCGATTTTATTGCCAGAAGGAGAGCTGAATATGGCCGTTCTTAATGCTGCGAAAGTTGACACTACGCCTGGAAATGACGCTGTGTGCCCCTTCTCACCCCCTTTGGGGTGGGAAGGTGACTCGGCGGCCTATATGGTATTGATGCGTTCTCGGTACACCGACTTGATGCACGGGCAACGAATGATCTTCACAAGTTCCTTTTCCAGGAGAGGGGGCCATATGGAGGTTTTCGGACCCTATGCAGAAGAAGCAACCAGGATCATTGAAGCCATGCACAACAAGCCAAAAGCCCTCAAGGCCTCGGCTTAATTTTTAAACCCTCAGGGGGGCGAAGACCCCCTGAGGGGAGTCATGCGCCCTCCAATTTTTGGAGAGAACGATGAAGAAGTTTTTGCGCATGAAAATGTGGTGGGTGCTGTTGTTGGCCCCTGGCAAGAAAACACTAATGGCTATCGGCGACGACCTGCGTAAGGTCGGGGTCAACGCTCTGAGTGTCGGCATTGTCGGCGTGGTTGTAACTGGTGATACAATAACCGGTGACGAAGCCTTGCTCGTACTGCTGGGTGGGGTTATCCTTTGGTTAACAGGGGTAATCCTGACCGGTATGGGCAATAGGGAGGATGAATGAGCAGCATCGCCATCTTGGTCGGTCTGTTTGGATTCTTAGTATTGTTTGCGATTGGAAGTGCATACCTTTTCCATGAGCGCGAAAAGCAAAAAAAGCATCCTCACGGCCATCCGTGAATCACGATGATGAAAAGGGCCAGCCATAGTGCTGGCCTTTTTTTATGCCTCGAAAACAGGTAGCTAAGAGCATCTTAGCAGGTTCCGGGTTAAAGCCAGGTAGACGTATTTGACGGGGGATGCTGCGGGGATTAAAGTAGACATATATGACTAATACGTCCAAAGGAGTCATCATGATCCCTCACGCATTCAACCAATCCGAGTTGTTGGCGCGAGGATGGACTCTACGCCGGATCACGGTGTTTCTTGGGCTACCGGATTACATGGCTCAGGGTAGAACCAGACCATACTGCAACTCTGCAACTCCGAAGAATGAGAAGTGCTGGCGCTATGCGCGAGTGATAGCTGCCGAGGCAGATGGGGTTCTGACAAAGCCCCTCCCTAACCGGGTTCGCCTCCCACTGAGTTAGTTGTACCGTTCTGACACTGACGTCGGCGCCAACTTAATAGGCGCCGATGTCAGTGTCAGAAGCAATACCATTTGGTGGTATATCAAGTTTTTCTAGGGGGAAATGGAAGTTATGAATGAAATCCTGCGTTTTTTCGGTGCGGAATGTAAGGAGCAGAGATGCGGTACATGCTCAGGGTAGCACAACATTTTTTATCTGGAGAGCTCACTCTCCGACATGCTATTTATGCGTTGCGAGTTAAGCCCGTGGCCGTTACAAGCAAGGGAAAGACTTGGATTATCGACCCAGAGTTCAAGGTGTGAGGATTAAATCATCGAGCGAATTTTTTTGTGGGCATATCTTGAGGGGTACCAGCAACACCTATGGCCACGGTGGTTGAGGCGGCTGATTGCAGGCACAAAACTTCATCGAGCATGGCTATCAGGTCATATGGGGGTTTTTAAACTCGATGGCGGTGTTTGCTCTCGTGAATGGTATACCTTCCGCTAACGGCAATAAGAGGGAAAATTATGATTGAAGTCACTACCGAGTACCATATCACCAACTCGGATTTAGACGAGCTTCCAATTTATAAGTGCAAAGGAACCTGTAAAAAAGTTTGGTGGAGGGGGGATATTGAACAGGCCCCATTCGGGGTGCAATTAAATTGCCCGATGTGTGGGGGAGCATTATCTTCGGCTAAGGAACATTTGGATTTTAAGATAACAAGATTCCAGCCAGGGGAGAAGTTAATGCCCAACAGCCCAATTCGTATTAATCACTCATCCAACCTGCTCGAAGAGTTCATCCCGTTACGAGAGAAGTACGGGTGGCGCTAGATCTTGGTTTCACAACTGAAAAGCATCAGGGCGGGTTACTGGCTCTTTTGAAAACTATGATGGCTAGAGGTAAACCATTCACCCATGACTAACACAAGAAAGGTTAATGGACCTATTCACCAGATTATTCGAGGGAAAGGCTGGACGCTGGTTGAGGTTGGCCTGCGTTGGGGGATTAAAGAACGGCAAATGAGTCGTATTGCGGGCGCAGCCAAGCAAAGGGACATTGATGCAGCAAACGGTCTACCGCTTAATGGCCCAAATACAGCGGACTCTCGGCAAACAATTGAGTCCATGCACCAGCACATTCGGGAAAAAGGATGGACGTTGGCCGAGATAGGAGCACGGTGGGGCGTTGTTGAGCGGCAAATGAGCCGCATTGTGAAGGCTAGTAAGACAAGATATCTTGATGCTGCAACCGGCTTGCCTCATAAGGAAAAACCTGAGTGAGCATGTCTACGGCGCCACACTTGAACGGGAAAAGTTTCACATGTGAAATTTTTCCCGTCGAGAACCAGCGATAAAAGATAGAGGAACGGAATTGTTGCCCCGAGTCCGGGGGCATCTATCTGTCTATGCAGTTGTATTTTGAGATGCAGTGGTACCATTGAATAAAACACAGATAGGGGATTTGACGGTGAGGCCGATCAACACCCTGAAACCATAACGAGGTAAGTATCATGATGACATTGACCACGGTCGCCAAAAAGATATCCCGTAACTCCGCTTTGGTATTTTGGCGTGTTGGTACGAAAAGGAAGGGCATTCTGGATGTTCGCACGGACTTCGAGCATGATGAGTCGGATCTCATAGCTGAGTTGATCGCCATTCGATACTTGGCATTGGACAAGCAGGTATTCTGCCGGGAGCCAGGGGCCGGTACCGGTTACAAGCTGGTGGTATCGAAAGGTGCGATCAAAAAACTTGCATTAGGCAAATCAAGTAAGGCTTTTGCCACTAAGTTTGCGTCTTTTCTGACCGGGAGGATGCAGGGGGCCATGATTGAAGTGGCTCAGAGCATGAATTACATGGATGAGCCCAGTGAGGGGAATGTAGAGATCCTCGATGTGGACAAGCAGGCCTTCACTCAAACCTATGATGAGATCGACACCCCAGCTATTGGGCCGGTACTTGTTACTCAACATGCCCTCAACCAGTATCAAGCGCGGATTACATCTGGCGACCCTAAAAAGCCTTGGGCATCACTTGTCGGCCGCCTTCAACACCCAGAGCTACAGCTTCAACCGTTCGATGATAAGGTCGCTCGTCACAAAGCTATAAAATATGGTCGAGTGGACAATGTGGAGGTTTGGGGACACAGGGATTCTAAATTCAAATACCTGATGGTCATTAACGATGATAATAACAAGCGAGTGCTAGTCACTGTATTCGAGCGGAAGGAATAGAATCTCGACCATTACATTTATGGTTTATCTGCAAGGTGAGTAAAAGCTGTGCCAACTAAGCAGTCGTCGGATAAATCGCCATGGAAAAGCAGAGTTGAAATTTCTGGCTCCGTTATTAAATGATAGCTATCAAGTACATTAATTAGGGCGGTGTCGGCGATATCGTGGAAGCCTTCTATAAAGTCTTCCACTATTGCTCCCGCTTTTAGTTCCTCCTTACTTTTTTCCACTGAGCCGTCGCAGAGCCAATCTTCCACATTGCCGTACTTAGCAACGTAGCTGAGTTTTTCACACTCGCGGGCAATCAACGCAGTAACTCGCTGCATGAGCATGTCATCGTGGGTGGGGAGAACTAATACCGCACCGTGACCGGGGATGTCGCGTTGTATTGTCACTTCCCCCTGGAGGCTGCTCTTGAGCCATGAAAAGACCCACAGACCAGAACTGACCTGTCCAAGAGAGATGCCTCGCTCATGAAAGAAGTCGGAGACATTCTGGAAGATGGTGCCACCTGGCGCAGCCATCGAATAGATGGCTGCTATCAGCTCATCTTGGTTCTTGTACATTCACACACACCTCTTCTCATGTTCACATAGGCAACTAACATGAGTCAGCTTGAGGATAGACCATAAGCTGCCCCCGCGTTGCATCAGCAAAGATTGTACCAGTGAAACATACTTCATGATCATGTGCGCAGCAAACCAACCGTCAAACAATGACTCGTGTAATTGTAAGCGATTATTAAAGGTAAGCACTAAGCAACAACTATCCAACAAGGATTCAATCCTATGGACCATTGAAAGTGAACTGAGTTCAGTTGGATGGGCTCAAAGGGGCTGTTCTTCGAACAGGTTGCATCGTGTACTGGGGGGGGGGCCCGTTTGGGGTGTAGGCCATGGGCGAGCTGGAGCGCCAACTGCGAAGTGTAACTGGTAGGCGCTACTTATCACGGGCCGTAGAACCGCCCCAGATTGGTTGCTACCTTATCTTAGATTGGAATGAAAATGGATAATGAGTGGAGCCTGCTTTATGCAGGCCACTATAATATATCTTAATGCCTTGAAAATGCGTTTATAAGTCTACCGTATAATTTATACCCTGCTTTGAAGTAATCTGGTTTTTTCCCAATTGCACTGATTTTATCCAAATCGATTGTACAGTTCCTGAACTTAGAATTAACTTTAGCTAGGTGCCCATACTCATAGATACTGTCAATTGATGGGAATTTGGTTGGCCAAACTGTATTGACCCTGACACCGTAGGCATTTAGCAAAGGAAGTGCATAGGAGATGTGGCTGACTTTTTGAAGGTACCGTTCATTTAAAACGGCAATAACATCAGCACCAATATGACTATTGACGCAATATATTTCGATAGTGTCCGCTTGCGGGTAGTGAAATTGTATGACCTTTACTGGTATTCTGTCTATTTTATGGTGGCGACAAAAATTAACCCTATTTTTTCCCTCTCCTGCATAAATAACCCCTAGTTCTTTGACGAGGTAATAATAAGCATATTTGCCATACTCGGGGGATGTAATTTGAGATATGATTTTTTCTTCATCACCTTTGCAATCTTCTGGCCACCAATGCCAGCTTCGCCCCAAAGTGTGAGGTATTGGAACTAATTTCACGCCAAGATCTTCATAATCTGGGTCAGATGGCAAGAAAGGGATGATGCTTTCCAAAAAAGTATCTCCTCCATAAGGGCCATCATACTCCCCGTATCGCTGTCTTCCATGTAGATCATTCGGTATTTCAGCGGGGTTACGGCGCCCGGTAAGGTCAATTTGATACTTCAAATCGGCAAAGTTTTTTGCCGCAGAAAGCACATCTGGGGATAGATATGATAAATCTAGTTCCTTAACTGAATCTTTAGTCATTAACTTGTGTCTCAACTATTTTTATACATTGTATATTTTTTTAACTCATGAGCCAATCGCTGGAATTCGTTGGTAAGTTTTTGCAGCCCGAAGTAGTGGAGGGATAGCGTTTCATATATCCACTTAGCTGTGATAATTAAATCACTAACGCCCTCTATACATAGTTGAGCGTTATCCACGCTCATAAAGGTTTTAACAAACTCCCCACGCCCATGGGTAAATAGAGAAAACTTTTCGTACTGAGCTAGATCCTGTTTAGTGAACTGCATAAACATGCCTTCCAGGCCGTTTTTCCCTTCCTCTCCGAATTTATCTAGTGCTGATGTCATCTTGAAGAAACTCGGAAAATCCTTTTCTCCTGAAATTAATGGTTTGACATCTGTTCCTCTCGGCTTCTCAATAACATCCAGATATATAGCCTTCGTGTATATTTCAAGAATAGAACGCAGAATGACGATAGCAGGAAAAGGCTTGCCTTCACCTATAAGGTGTAGAAAGGTTTCATAAAAATCGGTGCAGATTCTGAAATAAGCTCTGTTTAGGTTGAGGTAATCATCTTCCGATGGTGAAAGTTGCTTATTATTGAGCTTGCTAATCAGCTTGAAATTATTCATAGCTTCGTCAAACGAAGCTTGCAGCTCTTCAACGGTCATATTTCAATCCTGTCTATCTTCTGGTTAGTGTTCATGCTACCGCAAATCAAGGGGTGTTTTGAACAGGTGGTTTTTGTGCTGCACCAAGAACTCGGCAACCGCACCAGGGCATTTACACCAAGAGTTCTGAGGCGCCTACCGGCGTTGGAACCCCAGCCGATAGTTAGCAAGTCCTTGTCAAAGCGGCATTTGGTGCTTGTGTACAAACTTTATTGTCACTGCACAATTTGTTAGGCCTGATTGAGCCTTGATGTAACTCTACTTATTAAAATGATGCTTTGAAAAAGTAGAGTTTATAAAATAGGATAGTTGGCAGGAAAGTCCTTCATTTTTCACGGAGAGAACGCATGAGAGAGGTGCACTTCATTAGCCAGGTCGAGGCCGAAAAACTGGCGCCGGTTGCCGGTGCGGCGATGATCTCGATCACCGACC
>RRZU013174035.1_pt1 | contig 10096 bp, 7 predicted proteins | sample 2165561 | NCBI WGS metagenome assembly RRZU01 (sample SAMN10456909, study PRJNA506462) | wastewater metagenome | isolation source: wastewater sludge | place: USA: Moscow, Idaho
GCATCCTTAATACTTTGAAGTTCTGCACCGTGTTTAGATACAGTTACTGTGAGTTTGTTATTTTTGATTTGTTCCATGATATGTTCTTTTAAACATTATTGCAAAGGTAACAAAAAAAACAGTATCTTTGCATAAAATTATAAAAATATGGTAGACTTTGCACATTTTAATTCAACAGGTGACTATCGCCGTGAAGAACTTATACGTAATATAGAACACGCTGTTGCTAAACTTACTCAGGGAGAGTTAGAAGCTTTATATTATGACATGCTAACAAAAGGATTAATTGAGGAATAACAAAAAGAATTGTATTTCAGATATGGATAACGTAAAACTAACTATGTTGGGTACTGGCAATGCTATTGTGAGTCATATTTACAATACGTGTTTTGTTGTTAGTTCTGATAATATTTCATTCCTTGTTGATGCAGGTGGTGGTAATGGCATCTTGTCTCAGATGGATAAGGCAGGCATATCTTTGTCTGAAATACATGATGTGTTTGTTACCCATGCGCATACCGATCACATGTTGGGAGTTCTTTGGGTAATAAGAATGTTTATCCAAAAGCATATTGCTGGTGATTGCAATGGTGTGTTGAATGTTTGGAGTCATCAAAAAGTAATTGGCTTACTCAAGTATATTAGTGAAAGCACTCTTGCTCCAAAACATCTTAAAAATATGGGAGAATGCATTGTTTTTCATACACTCGAAGATCGTGATGAATTTAATATAGAAAAATTTCATCTTACGGCTTTTGACATACTTTCAACGAAAGAAAAGCAATTTGGTTTTGTATGCACACTTCCTGATGATAGAAAATTAGTATGTCTTGGAGATGAACCATATAATCCACAAAACAAAGAACTTGTTGAAAATGCCGATTGGATGATGTGCGAGGCTTTTTGCAAATATGCTGACAGAGATATTTTTCATCCTTATGAAAAACACCACAGCACAGCTCTGGATGCAGCTGTATTAGCACAACAATTAAATGTAAAGAATCTAGTGCTTTATCACACCGAAGAAAAGACTATAGCTACTCGTAAGCGAGATTACACTTTAGAAGTTAAGACTAAATTCAATGGAAACGTCTTTGTACCAGATGATTTAGATGAGATAATATTGTGATATCATCGTAGAGAATATTGTCAGTTGCAATGTAATCGATAATAATTTAAAATAAATATTTGCAATTATTTGCAAATAGTAAAATGTTTTTCTATATTTGCAACATAATGACATAAACATATTTTCTATGAAAAAACTATCCGTGCTATTGGGGGCTTTATTTCTTTGTTGCATTTCAACATCGAATATCCTAAAGGCTTCACCTCTTATTAACCAGTTAATGATCGGAGCCAAAGCCACAATTATGATTAAAGGAATTGTTGTTGACGAAAATGGTGACCCTGTAATAGGTGCCAGTGTTACAGAACCTGGAACTACGCGAGGTGCGGTCACAGACGTTAATGGAAATTTTTCAATCAATGTCGTAGATGGAAGCAAGATTCGTGTTTCTTTTTTAGGTTATAAAACTGTTACACGAAATGCTAAAGACGGGATAAAAATTCAGCTTCAAAGTGACAATGCCTTGCTTGATGAAGTTGTGGTTGTTGGTTATGGTCAGCAGAAGAAAGTTAATCTCACAGGTGCAGTCTCGAATGTAGACCTTGCTAAGACCCTCACTGGTAGACCAGAGCAGGATGTAGCAAAAGCTTTGCAGGGAGCTGTTCCCGGTCTCTCAATTATAAATGCAAGTGGTGATATCGATAGTAATCCAACGATTTCCATTCGAGGATTGGGAACATTGTCAAATGGTCAGAAGTCATCTCCTTTAATTGTCGTAGACGGAGTTCCTGTTGATGATCTTTCTATGATAAATGGTAATGACATTGCATCTATCTCTGTATTGAAAGATGCTTCATCCTCTTCTATATATGGTAGTCGTGCCGCGTTTGGTGTAATTCTTATCACAACCAAACAGGCTAATAAAGGTGATAAAATTTCAATAAAATATGACGGGCATCTTGCTTGGGATAATGCCACATATCTTCCTGACTATCCAGATGTTCCCACTCAGCTTAAATCTGCAATGATGGCAAAAGCGCGTACTGATGGTGGTTCGGTAGAACTCTTTGGTATGTATTTCGATAAGCTATTGCCTTATGCCGAGAAATGGCAGCAACAGAATAGTGGCAAAAAAGGGTATAGTCTGATGCGTCCTTATCAGAGTGACAGCAATGTGGGCGATTATTATTTCCTGAATGGTCAACCAATGTATTATGCCGACTATGACATCAAGAAAATATGGTATGATAATGCAGCACCTTCTTTGAGTCATGATCTTTCTATCAGTGGTTCTAGTGGTAAAACTGTATTCTATCTTTCTTTTGGATACGATAAGAAACAAGACCTGATGAAATTTAATCCAGCACAGCGTGAGCGATATAATGCCACTTTAAACTTGAAAACAGATGTCACCGATTGGCTTTCTGTAGGAGCAAGAGTGAATTTCACGCGTCGCCATATGGGAAAGGCAAACTCTTACAACAATATATATCAATATCTTTGGAGATGGGGTTCATTCTTTATTCCTTCTGGTATCATGCAAGCTTCAGATGGTTCACAATATGATTATCGAATGATTGCAATGCAGAAACAGGCTTCGCGATTATATAATGTACATGATGTCTTCCGCATGAATGCATTTGCAAAGGCAAATATCACAAAAGATATTACGTTGAATGCCGACTATACATACGAGATTGACAATAGTAATTTGAGTTCAAGTAATCATAGTGTGTATGGTATGAACTGGTCGGGCGTTGCTCCAACTTATATTGTTGGAACTTCAACGACAAATGCTACCCGTGACAACACGAAGGCAAATCGTTGGACCGCTAATGCCTATATGAACTACAATCATTCTTGGAAAGAAGCTCATAATCTTAATGTGATGGTTGGTGTGAATGGAGAAAAGTATTCTTCAGATTATTTCTAGGCCAATCGCACTCAATTGTATGATGAAGCATATCCTGAACTATCTCTTGCTTATGGAGATATGACAAAAGCCGCTATAAAATCTTCTACACAAAACCGTGCTTCTGCTGGTTATTTCGGACGTATAAACTATGATTACAAAGGTATATATCTACTAGAACTTAATGGTAGATATGATGGGTCTTCAAGATTCCCCGAAGGAGATAAGTGGGCTTTCTTCCCATCAGGTTCTGTTGGCTATCGTTTTAGCGAAGAGCCTTATTGGAAAAATTTGAATAAGTATGTCTCAAATGGAAAGTTGCGTATGTCTTATGGCGAAATCGGAAATGAGGCTGTTGGTGATTGGATGTTTATCTCAAGAGTATCTACAATTTCCCCAACAGATATCACATGGCTCAACGGAAGTAATACAAAAGTAAATCAGTTTGATATGCCTGATTGGGTATCACCAACTCTTACATGGGAGAGAATACAGTCAGCTAATTTAGGTCTTGATTTAGGTTTTCTCAATGATGAACTTACTCTTAGTGTTGATTGGTTTCAGCGTGTCACAAAAGATATGTTGGCTCCGGGAACAGCTCTTCCTGCAAGTGTAGGAGCAACTGCCCCATATTCAAATGCTGGTCAACTTCGCTCTCGTGGTTGGGAAATCTCTCTTAATTGGCGTAAACAGATAAATAAAGATTTAGGACTCTATGCCAATTTCAGTATAGGAGATTCAAAAGTTAAGGTCACAAAATGGAATAACACTTCTAAAATTATAGGATATACTGGAGGCATTGTTACTGATGCCGATGCCAAGATGTATGCTTATCAAGGAGAAAATTGGGGCGATATATGGGGATTTGAAACAGATCGTTATTTCACCGAGGAAGATTTTAATGGCAAAAATTCAGATGGTTCTTGGAAGTATAAGTCTGGTATCGCAAATCAGACAGGAATACAGACCGATAATTTTGTATATGGTCCTGGTGATATCAAGTTCAAGGATTTGAATGGTGACGGAAAAATTGATGGTGGTAAAGGAACTGCCGATGATCATGGAGACCTTAAAGTTATAGGCAACACGCTTCCTCGCTATGAATATAGTTTCCATTTAGGCGGGACATATTGTGGATTCGATATAGACTTCTTCTTTCAGGGAGTTGGCAAACGCGACATGTGGACTTTGTCTTCTTTGGCATTTCCAGAAATGCGTGCTCCAGACCTTGCAATATATTCAAATCAGACAAGATATAATGTTTATGACCCAGCAAACAATATCGTTAATATAAGTCAGAGTAATGATTTCCCTTGTCTTTATGCAGGAAATGAAGCCCCAGGTAATGTTGCAGCTCTTTCACCAATTGGCGGTGAGCATAATTATTATCCTCAGACAAGATACCTTGTTGATATGTCATATCTTAGATTGAAAAATATCACTCTTGGATATACAGTTCCTCAGTCAATTCTAAGACATATATTCATTCAAAAGATACGTGTATATGGCAGTGTAAACAATCTTTGTCTTCTTCATAATGGATGTGGTAAACTTCCAATAGACCCAGAAATGAATGATGGACAAGGTGCTCTTACTTATGGCACATGGGGACGTACTTATCCTATCACGCGTTCTTGGTCAGTAGGCCTTGAAGTTACTTTTTGATTTATATAACTTATATAATAATTTCGATATATGAAAAAGACGATTATATATGCCTTTGCAGCATTCACATTGATGCTCTTTGGCTGCAATGATATGCTTGATAAGTATCCTCGTGACACATTTACCAATAATGCCACCTTTTGGAGTAATGCTAATGCGGTAGAGAGCTACAGCAATAAATTCTATGATAACTATATCGGTTACAGTTCCAAGGGAAATTTTGGATGGTTTTATTTCAAGAGCTTTTCTGATGATCAGGTAAATCCAACCTTTGATGACTGGACATATAAAACGATACCTAGTGCATCTACTGACTGGACTGATGGTTCCAAAGAAATACGCCGTGTGAACTATCTCATTCAGGGATTGTCTTCTTCTTCGCTTACTAATGGCGAGAAAGCACGCTTTATGGCGATTGGACGATTAAATCGTGCATGGGAATATTATCAGATGGTAAGAAAGTTTGGTGATGTGCAGTGGATGCAGGATGTAATTACAGATCCTAATGACGATAGAATTTATGGGGCACGCACAGATCGTGATGTCGTGATGGACTCCGTGCTTAGTGATTTAAACTATGCTATTGCCAACCTTGATGATGTAAGTGATAAAACTGCATGGAGCAAGCAGATGGCATTAGCGATGAAGAGTGATGCATGCCTTTACGAGGGCACATTCAGCAAGTATCGTACTGCTGCAGATAATGGAAAAGCACCTGATTTATCACGTTCACAGAAATATCTTAATGAGGCCGTTGCTGCCTCAGAAGCTATTATGAATTCTGGAAAATTCGCTTTGAGTACTAGTTATGGAGACATCTATAATTCTCTTTCTCTTGGTAGTAATAAGGAGATTATATTCTATCGTAATTATGAAAAGGATATGGTGATGCATTCTCTTGTAGACTATACGTGTAATTCAACAGAACAGTTTGGTATATCAAAAGATGCCATTGATGCGTTTCTGTTCCTTGATGGCAAGCCTAAAGCCAGCACCACTCTAGATACAGATGATAAGGCCGTAATCAATTCTGCCGGCAACTATTCTGTGAGCAAGATGCTTTCACAAAGAGATAAACGTTTAAGCGTACTGGTAGACTCTATTATAAGTTTTGCTGGTCATGGATGGGCACGTGTCAACAGTATGGGCGTTGCTGCTTCTCCTCAAATGACATCTTCTACGGGATATACTGTTAGAAAGTATGATAACATGAGCCTTGATTCTTATTATCGTATAAATATAGGTACGGGCTATACAGATGCTCCGCTTTATTGGTATGCTGTGATATTACTGAATGAAGCTGAGGCTAAGGCAGAGTTGGGTACAATCACTCAGTCTGACCTTGACAAGACCGTTAATCTTTTGCAGAGTCGCGTAGGATTAAAGGCAATGACATTGCAACCAGATGCTGACCCAGCAAACAATATGGGAGTTAGCAATTTGTTGTGGGAAATAAGACGTTGCAGACGTTGTGAACTGATGACTGATAATTGGTATAGATATTGGGATTTGGTGCGTTGGCATCAGTTGGATAAACTTGATACCAGCAAGCATCCTGATATCATGCTTGGAGCAAATTTAAGTAATGTCAGCAATGTAGGAGTGAATGTAACGGCAGATAAATATATGATTGGTAATACAAAAACTCGCACACATGATAGTAAGTATTACCTTTATCCAATACCTGCCGGGCAAACAACGTTGAGTCCTGAGACTGGACAAAACCTTGGCTGGTAATAATTTGCATGTAAGTGTAACAGTATCAAATAATTAAAAACTCCGCAATTGCGGAGTTTTTTTATTTTTATTTTGTAATTTTGCATCCATTATAAGATATTATGTAATGAGAAGAGAAGAAAGAAAACTAATAAGAGGTATATATGATTACCTTATAATTGCTATTGGAATGGTCATCAGTAGTCTTGGATGGGTGGCTTTTCTTTTACCAAACAAAATTACTATAGGAGGTCTTCCTGGCGTTTCTTCAATCGTTTATTGGGGTATGGGTATTCCTGTGCAGTACACTTATCTAGCCATAAACGTATTACTTCTTGCGGCTGCATTGAAGGTACTTGGATTTAAATTCTGTATTAAGACAATATATGCCGTTGCGTTTTTCACCGTCTTCACTACTTTCTGGCAAAGAATTGTTGGAGATACGATAATGTTTCATGATCAACCTTTTCTTGCATGTGTAGTAGGTGGTCTACTTTTAGGTATAGGAACAGGATTCAGTCTTTTGCGTAATGGCAGCACTGGTGGCTCTGATGTCATCGCCTCTATTGTGCATAAATATCATGATGTGTCGCTTGGACATATTATTCTGGTATGCGATCTTTGCGTCATAACATCCAGTTATCTTGTATTAAACAGTTGGGAAAAAGTTATCTATGGCTATATCGTGCTTTTTGTCATGTCATACACAATAGATCATGTGATAAATGGTTTCCGTCGTTCAGTTCAGTTCTTTGTCATATCAGAGAAGTATCTGGAAATTGGTAGACTCATAAATGATGAGGCTGCACGTGGTTGCACAGTGATAGATGCTCATGGCTTTTACAGCGGAAAGAAGATGGGCATGTTGTTTGTCATAGCAAAGCAGAACGAAAGCCACAATATTTTCAGCATTATTGATGATGTTGATCCAAATGCTTTTGTCAGTCAAAGTGCCGTTACCGGAGTTTATGGTTTGGGCTTTGATAGAATGAAAGTTGGTAGTAAAAGAGTGAATAACAAATAATTTTGTTACTTTTGCAAAATATGATTGATTACGAGGATATAAAGGGTAAAAAGATTGCACTCCTTCTTTCGGGTGGTGTCGACAGTAGTGTCGTTCTTTATGAGATGGTTAGTCATGGTGCAAAACCAGACTGTTTCTACATAAAGATAGGACCAGAAGAAAAAGAGGAATGGGATTGCAGTAGCGAAGAAGATTTAGAAATGGCTACTGCCGTTGCTGCCAGATTTGACTGCAAACTAAATGTTATCGATTGCCACAAGGAATATTGGGATCAGGTAACAAAATATACTATGGATAAGGTTAAGGCTGGTTTCACGCCTAATCCTGATGTGATGTGTAATCGTCTGATTAAGTTTGGTGCATTTGATGAAAAAATGGGCCATGACTACGATTTGATAGCAACAGGACATTATGCACAGACTGAATGGTTAGACGGATGCAAATGGCTCACTACAAGTCCTGATCCTGTAAAGGACCAGACTGATTTCCTTGCCCAGATTTATGATTGGCAGTTGCGTAAAGCGATATTTCCGATAGGTCATTTTGAAAAGAATGAAGTGAGGGAGATTGCCGAACGTGAACATCTTGTCAATGCTAAACGCCGTGATAGTCAGGGAATATGTTTCCTTGGTAATATAGATTATAATGAATATGTTAAGCGTTACCTAGGTGAAAAGATTGGTGATGTAGTTGAATTTGAAACTGGTAATGTCATTGGTCAGCACAAGGGACTTTGGTTTCATACTATCGGTCAGCGTAAGGGACTTGGATTTGGTGGAGGACCTTGGTTCGTCGTTAAAAAAGATGTTGACAGCAACATTCTTTACGTCAGTCATGGTTATGATCCTGAAACGGCCTACAAACATGACTTTAAAATCCATGATTTCCATTTCACTACATATTGTCCTGAAGGAACTTCAGCCATACGGTTACCAGAGAATATAACGTTCAAGATTAGACACACTCCTGAATATTTACCAGCAACATTAGAAGCTAATGCTGATGGCACTTATACTATTCATGCCGCAAATAAAATTCATGGTGTTGCTCCAGGGCAGTTTTGCGTAATATATGATAACCAACATCATTGTTGCTTTGGTTCGGGAGAGATAACTTTGTAGTAATAAACTCAACCGCTTACTTGTATTATAGCGGAGTAATATATATCATTTCATTATGAAAGAAGAACAGATTTTAATTCGTATAACAGGTCAAGATCGTCCAGGTCTTACTGCATCAGTAATGGAAATACTTGCGCTTTACAACGCACATATTCTAGATATTGGTCAGGCTGATATTCATAGTACTCTTTCGTTGGGTATTCTTATACGTATTGATTATATGCATTCTGGTCAGGTAATGAAGGAATTGCTTTTCAAGGCTGACGAATTGGGTGTTCACATTGGTTTCACTCCTATTTCAGATGAGCAATATGAATCATGGGTTAATCGCCAAGGTAAAAATAGATTTATTCTTACTGTTATCGGCCGCACTCTTTCTGCTAAACAAATTGCCGCAGCTACTAAGTTAATAGCTGATCAGGGACTGAATATAGACTCTATTTTGAGACTTACTGGTAGAATGAGTATCAAAGAGCCTGGACGTAACGTCCGTGCATGTATTGAGTTCTCATTAAGAGGAACACCTGCCAATCGCGAGCAGATGCAAGCATCGCTTATGCAGTTGGCTTCTGAACAGGAAATTGATTTCTCTTTCCAACGTGATGATATGTATCGCCGTATGCGTCGTCTCATCTGTTTTGATATGGATTCTACTCTTATTCAGACAGAATGTATTGATGAATTGGCTGCTCGTGCTGGAGTGGGAGATCAGGTGAAAGCTATCACTGAGAGAGCGATGCGTGGAGAAATAGACTTCAAGGAGAGTTTCACTGAACGTGTAGCGCTATTGAAAGGACTTGATGCAAGCGTCATGCAGGAGATTGCTGAAAATATGCCTATCACTGAAGGCGTTGATCGACTTATGTCTGTTTTGAAAAGATGTGGTTATAAGATTGCTATACTAAGTGGTGGATTCACATACTTTGGTGAGCATTTGCGTCGTCGTTATGGTATTGATTATGTATATGCAAATGAATTAGAAGTTGGTGATGACGGAAAATTAACTGGCAAATATGTTGGTGAAATTGTTGATGGCAACCGTAAAGCTGAGCTTCTCAAACTTATAGCACAAGTAGAACAAGTGAATCTTGCACAGACAATCGCTGTTGGTGATGGAGCTAATGATTTGCCTATGATTTCAGAAGCAGGACTTGGCATCGCATATCATGCAAAACCACGTGTGAAGGCTACGGCACAACAATCAATAAGTAATATAGGACTTGACGGTGTGCTTTATTTCCTTGGTTTCAAGGATAGTTATCTTGGTGAACAAGGTAAATTGTAAAGCGGTTAATCGATAAAAAAAATAAGGCAGAAAATACAAATTGTTTTCTGCCTTATTTTATATGTATTATTCTAGTCCCACCAAGAGACCGTCTTCAATATCAATTCTTTCTGCTTGTGGATGCTTTGGCAATCCTGGCATTCTCATGATATCTCCTGCCACAGCAACGATCATTTCTGCACCAGTGTTTATTACGAGGTCACGAATAGTGAAAGTGAAATCTTTTGGTACACCAGCTCTTTTTGCATCATCACTTAATGAATATTGTGTCTTTGCAATACATACTGGGTAATTGCTTAGTCCC
>RRZU013151338.1_pt1 | contig 10095 bp, 3 predicted proteins | sample 2165561 | NCBI WGS metagenome assembly RRZU01 (sample SAMN10456909, study PRJNA506462) | wastewater metagenome | isolation source: wastewater sludge | place: USA: Moscow, Idaho
GAGCGCCGGCTCGGACAGGGTGGCGGGCGACAAGCGTCAAACGAACCGACTGTCGACCTTGTCGCAATGGAAGCTGATCGACAATCTACGCCGCAGTCTCGTCCCGGCAGCGCTGACGCTGCTGTTGCTGCTGGGATGGACGCTGCTGCCTGCGGCGTCGGTGTGGACCGCATTGCTGATCGGCATGCTGCTGCTTCCGTCCCTCTGCGGCCTGACCCACGAGCTGTTCAGCAAGCCGGATGAAGTGCTGTTGCGGCAGCACCTCGCAGCCGTTGGAGGCTCCTTGTCCCGACACGTTCGGCAGGTGGCGTTCGAGTTCGCCTGCCTCCCCTACGAGGCTTTTTTCAGTCTCGAGGCCATCGCCCGGACGACCTGGCGGCTGCTCGTCACCAAGCGGCGACTGCTCGAATGGAACCCGTCGAGCGACGCCGATCGTGAATCGGACAAGGCTGCCGCTAGCGGGCTCGCCGCCTCATACCGGTCGATGTGGATCGCGCCGGCAATCGCCTCTGCGGCGACGATCCATCTGGCGCTATCGGCACCCGAAATGCTGGCGGTGGCGGGGCCGATTCTGCTCCTGTGGTTCGCTTCACCGCTCATCGCCTGGTGGATCAGCCGCCCGCTGACTCGTCACCAGCCAGCCCTGACGGTCGAGCAGACGCTCTTCCTGCGGGCCCTTGCGCGGCGGACCTGGTCGTTTTTCGACCGGCTGGTCGGTGCGGAAGACCACTGGCTGCCGCCCGACAACTATCAGGAGTATCGCGGCGCCGCGGTCGCGCATCGCACCTCGCCGACCAATATCGGACTGGCGCTGCTGGCCAATCTGTCCGCCTATGACTTCGGTTATCTGCCGGCCGGGGGCCTCGTCGAGCGCACGGCCAACACCCTGCTCACGATGGAAGGTCTAGAGCAGCATCAGGGGCATTTCTACAATTGGTACGACACGCAGACGCTGCAGCCGCTGCCGCCGCGCTACATTTCGGCGGTGGACAGCGGCAACCTGGCCGGCCACCTGCTGACCTTGCGGGCGGGTCTGCTGGCGCTTGCCGATGACCGGATACTGACGGGCAGACTGTTCGGCGGCCTGAGCGATACGCTCGCCATTCTCGCGGACGCGGCGCGCGGCGTAGCGGTGCGCCCGCTGGCAGAGTTCCGGAAGGATCTGGCGTCCGCCTCGGCGAGCCCTCCTGGTAAGCTGGCGCTGGCCCACTCACACCTGGTACGAATGGCGATCGACGCCGGCGAACTCGCTACCAACGTGACAAGCAGCCGCAATGCGGCAGACCCGCCGGAAAGTGATGCCAGCGAGTGGGCCGCGGCGCTGCTCCGGCAATGTCAAGAAGCGAGGGACGAATTGACTTTCCTGGCGCCGTGGCTGTTGCTGCCGGCCGCACCAGCCGGGCTCAGCGCCGATCTTGCCACGCTCACCGAGCACAGCGAAATTCCGACCCTGCGCACCCTGGCGAAGGGCGATGTGGAGCTGGCTGCGCGAATCGAACGAGAACTCGAGGCGGAGACCACACCCGCGCAGCGCTACTGGCTCAGCGAACTGCAGCGAAGCATCACACAAGGATGCCTGCGGGCCAGGGAACGGATGGCTAGCATTCAGCGCCTGGCAGTTCAATCCGGCGAGCTGGCCTACATGGAGTACGACTTCCTGTTTGACAAGGGGCGCCAACTGCTGAGCATCGGCTACAACGTCGATGAGCGTCGGGCAGACGCGAGTTACTACGACCTGCTGGCCTCAGAGGCACGATTGTGCAGTTTCGTGGCCATTGCCCAGGGGAAACTGCCGCAGGAGAGCTGGTTTACCCAGGGGCGCCTGCTCACCAGCACCAGCGGAGAGCCGGTTCTCCTGTCCTGGAGCGGCTCGATGTTCGAGTACCTGATGCCGCTCCTGGTCATGCCGACTTACGACAACACGCTGCTCGACCAGACCTGCAAGGGGGCGGTCGCCAGACAGATCGAGTACGGAAGTCAGCGCGGCGTCCCCTGGGGCATCTCGGAATCCGCCTACAACACCGTCGACGCGCAGCTCAACTACCAGTACCGCGCCTTCGGCGTACCAGGTCTGGGACTCAAGCGCGGACTGGCCGACGATCTGGACATCGCGCCCTATGCCTCGGTGCTCGCGCTGATGGTGGCGCCGGAGGAGGCCTGCCTCAATCTGCAGCGACTCGCGGCGGCAGGTTTTGTCGGCAGGTTCGGCTTCTTCGAAGCCATCGACTACACGCCTGCACGGCAGCGACGGGGTCAATCGCAAACGGTGGTGCGCGCCTTTATGGCGCATCACCAGGGCATGAGCCTGCTCGCGCTGGCCTACCTTCTTCTCGATCGCCCGATGCAGCGGCGATTCGAATCCGACCCGTTGTTCCAGGCGGTCATGCTGCTGCTGCAGGAGCGGATTCCCAAGGCGACGGCCTTGTTTTCGCACACCGCCCAGCTTTCCGAGTTGCGCTCGACGTCAGTTGCTGCGGAGCAATCAATCCGGGTATTCAGCAGCCCCGACACGCCGATACCGGAGGTGAAGCTGTTGTCCAACGGCCGCTACCACGTGATGGTTACCAACGCCGGTGGCGGTTACAGCCGCTGGAAGGACCTCGCGGTAACGCGCTGGCACGAAGACAGCACCTGCGATAACTGGGGCAGCTTCTGTTACATCAGAGAGCTGACGAATGGGGCGAGCGCCGCCTTCTGGTCGACCGCCCCTCAGCCGACGCTGAAGCGAGCAGAGAGTTACGAGGCGATCTTCTCCGAGGGACGCGCCGAGTTTCGTCGCCGCGATGCCGTCGCTGTCGGCGACGGTACTTTCGAGACCTATACCGAGATCGTCGTCTCGCCGGAGGACGACATCGAACTGCGCCGGGTGCGCATCACCAATCGCTCGCGACAGCGGCGCAAGGTCGAGCTCACCAGTTACGCCGAAGTGGTGATCGCACCGCCAGCGGCCGATGCGATTCATCCGGCGTTCGGCAATCTTTTCGTCCAGACCGAGCTCCTGCGGGAGCGGTGCGCAATCCTGTGTACGCGCCGGCCGCGCTCGCTCGGCCAGCACGGGCCGTGGATGCTCCACCTGATGTCGGGGCACGGCGCGGACATCGGCGAGGTCTCCTACGAAACCGATCGCCTGCGTTTCATCGGCCGCACGCGAAGCATCGCCAATCCCGCAGCGATGCACGAATCTGCGACGCTTTCCGGCAGCGAGGGGTCGGTGCTTGATCCGATTGTCGCCATCCGCTGTTCCTTTGCGCTCGATCCGGAACAGTCGGTGACCATCGATATCGTCTCGGGCATCGCCGACACCCGCGACCTGGCCGTGGGCCTGATCGACAAGTACCAGGATCGGCACCTCGCCGACCGGGTCTTCGACCTGGCGTGGACCCACAGCCAGGTGGTGCTGCGCCAGCTCAACTCCACCGAGGCCGATTCGCAACTGCATGCGCGCCTGGCCAGCTCGGTCATCTACGCCAACGCCTCGATGCGCGCCGACGCTGCCCTGCTGATCCAGAATCTCCGTGGGCAGTCCGGGCTGTGGGGTTATGCGATCTCGGGCGATCTGCCGATCGTGCTGTTGCAGATCGGCGACGGAGCCAATATCGATCTCGTCCGCCAGCTCGTGCAGGCGCATGCCTATTGGCGCCTGAAAGGGCTGATCGTGGACCTGGTGATCTGGAACGAGGATCACGCCGGCTATCGGCAACAATTGCAGGATCGGATCATGGGTCTGATTGCCTCGGGCATCGGGGCAAGCCTGATCGATCGGCCGGGCGGTATCTTCGTCCGCGCAGCAGAACAAATCTCGAGCCAGGACCGCATCCTCTTCCAGTCGGTCGCGCGCGCCGTGATCACCGACAGCGGCGGCACTCTGGCCGAACAGCTCGACCATCTGCGCCTTGCTGAACCGCGCCCGCCACGTTTCAAACCAGTAAGAACACATCGTCGCCAGGCCGCGCCGCAGACCCATGCCGCGCTCGGCGCGCCGCTTCGGGGGCTGATCCTGTCCAACGGGCTTGGCGGATTCACCCCGGACGGCAGCGAATACGTGATTACGCTGGCGCCCGGTCAGGTGACGCCAGCACCCTGGGTGAACGTGCTGGCCAATCCGCAGTTCGGGACGGTGATCTCGGAGAGCGGCATGGCCTACACCTGGAGCGAGAACGCGCACGAATTCCGTCTGACCCCCTGGCACAACGATCCGGTAAGCGATTCGGGCGGCGAAGCCCTTTACCTGCGTGACGAAATGACCGGTCACATCTGGTCCCCGACGCCCTTGCCCACGCACGCAGCGGTGCCCTACGTGATCCGGCACGGGTTCGGCTATAGTGTCTTCGAAACCCTGTCGGACGGCATTTGCTCGGAACTGTGGGTGTACGTGGCCATCGATGCCGCGGTCAAGTTCTCGGTGTTGAAGGTGCGCAACGAATCCGGCCGACCGCGACGGATCTCGGCCACCGCCTATGTCGAGTGGGTGCTCGGGGACCTGCGGGCAAAAACGGCGATGCATGTGAGCACCGAAATCGACCCCCGCAGCGGCACGCTCTACGCGCGCAACCCGTACAGCCCCGACTTTGCCGACCGGGTGGCCTTCGTTGACGTCGACGACCCGACGCGCAACCTGAGCGGCGACCGCACGGAATTCCTCGGGCGTAACGGCAGCCTGCGTGATCCGGCCGCGATGCATCGGTCGCGCCTCTCCGGCAAGGTGGGAGCCGGCCTCGATCCCTGCGGCGCGATGCAGGTGACGATTGACCTGGCCGACGGGCAGCAGAGAGAAATCGTCTTCCGGCTCGGTGTCGGGCGAAACGCCTACGAAGCCAACAAGCTCATGCGACGCTTCCGCGGCGGCCTGGCGGCGCGCGGCGCGCTTGACGCCGTTCGCCAGCACTGGAGCCACACGCTCGGTGCCGTGCAGGTGGAAACACCCGACCCCGCAGTCAATGTGCTGGCCAATGGCTGGCTGGTCTACCAGACCCTGGCGTGCCGTCTCTGGGCGCGTAGCGGCTACTACCAATCGGGCGGCGCCTTCGGTTTCCGCGACCAGTTGCAGGATGTGATGGCGCTGGTCCATGCCGACCCCGGACTGGTCCGCGAACACCTGCTGCTCTGCGCCAGCCGTCAGTTCCAGGAGGGAGACGTCCAGCACTGGTGGCATCCACCGTCTGGCCGGGGCGTGCGCACCCATTGCTCGGACGACTATCTGTGGCTGCCACTGGCGGTGTGCCGCTATGTGACGAGCAGCGCCGACACCGGGGTGCTCGATGAGCCCGTGCACTTCCTCGAAGGTCGTCCGGTCAACCCGGAGGACGATTCCTACTACGATCTTCCCGGCTGCTCACCCGACGCAGCCAGCCTGTACGAGCACTGCGTGCGCGCCCTCCGGCGCGGACTGCAGTTTGGCGAACACGGTCTGCCGCTGATGGGTAGTGGCGACTGGAACGACGGCATGAACCTGGTGGGAATGCAAGGAAAGGGCGAGAGCGTCTGGCTGGGCTTCTTCCTCTGCCAGGTGCTCAGGCAGTTCGCTGCGGTCGCCAGCGCGTATGGCGATTCATCGTTCAGCGAACTTTGCCAGAGGGAGGGGACTCGGCTACGCCAGAATATCGAGCAGCACGGGTGGGATGGCCAGTGGTACCGCCGCGCCTACTTCGATGATGGCACGCCGCTAGGGTCGGCCAGCAATGCCGAATGCAGGATCGATTCGATCTCGCAGAGCTGGTCGGTGCTGTCGGGGGCTGGCGACGATCCTGGCAACAGCGCGCGTTCGCGTGAGGCCATGCAGGCGGTCGACGAGCGGCTCGTTCGCCGCCAGCATGCGCTCGTGCAGCTTCTCGATCCGCCCTTCGACAAGTCGAACCTGGACCCGGGTTACATCCGCGGCTACGTGCCGGGTGTGCGTGAAAACGGCGGCCAGTACACCCACGGGGCAGTCTGGGCAGCGATGGCCTTTGCCGAACTCGGTCAGGGCGCGCGCGCGTGGGAGTTGCTGAGCATGATCAACCCGGTAAATCATGCGCGATCAGCAGAGGGAGTGGCGACCTACAAAGTGGAACCCTACGTCGTCGCGGCCGACGTCTATGCGCTCAGCCCGCACATCGGCCGCGGCGGCTGGAGCTGGTACACCGGCTCGGCGGGCTGGCTGTACCGGCTGGTCGTCGAATCGCTGCTCGGCCTGCGACGCGAAGGCGAGCATCTGCATGTGGCGCCCTGCCTGCCCGTGGCGTGGCAGGAATTCAGGATTCACTACCGCTATCGCGAGACGACCTACCATATCACCGTTGCGCAAACGCACGCCAGCAATGCCGGGCAGCGCGACGTGATGCGCATGCTCGTCGATGGCGTCGAGCGAGACGACCGGAGGATCCCGCTGCTTGACGATCGGCAGGAACACTCGGTGCAGGTGAGCATGCATGCGCAGGGGTGACCCCGCATCGCCGGACGGACACTCGGACGCGGCAATCGGCAGCTCGGAATCCTCCTCGCCTGCGGCTGCAACCCAGGGACCTGCTCACGCTGCGACGACAGTTCGCATTTCCTGCACCGGAAACTTACCCGGCGGGCAATCTCCACGGCACCGCCTGCTGGCGAAAATCGCTCAACAACTCGCCTAGTTCCGGTAGCAGCCGTTCAGTCTGGCCTGCCAGCCAGCAGCGAACGACCTCTCCCTGCTCGCCGGAAAGTGCTTCGCTGCTCAGTTCGACGGCCACGGCGAGATCGTTGAGCTGGCCGAGCATTTCCTGCAGGCGACTCGCCGCCAGGTGGTAGTGACGCAGCCGCTCGCTGGGAAAAAGCGGTGCGAAGAACTCCAGCGCGTAGCGCAGTCGCTTGTAGGAAACGCGCAGACGATGACGAGCGGCCGCGTCGCTACCCACCGCCTGCGCGGCCAGTTCGCTGACCTGCCGCGCGCGTTTATCAAGGCAGCGCGGCGCAAAGACGTCGAGCGGACGCGCCGCGCTGTCCGGAAGCACCCGTACCGCCGCAGTGAATTCGAGGAGCATGCGCGAGTAGGCGTCCGAGTTGAGCGCACGACGTGCCGCTTGGCGATGGCTGGCGCCGCGCCGGTGAGCGTAGTCGGCCAGACACGCGATCTCGACCCCTTCGGAAAAGGCGGCGGCAATCGCCGGCAAGGTTTCGGCGACAAACACGTCCCAGTTGCGCGTCTCGCCGAGGTGTCTGGCCAATGCCTGCCAGACCGGATCGAAGCGGGCCACGAACTCCGGTGGCAAGCGTGCCTTCCAGACGCGAATTGCCGAACGCAGGCGGCGGATCGCGACGCGTGCCTGGTGCACGAACTCGGGATGATCACTCTCCTGCAATCCCTGCTCGTTGCTTTGCAGGTGATCGAGACAGGCCAGCGCGATGCTGCGGAAGGCGGCGATGACGGTCATCCCGGCATGCGTCTCGACCGGCGCCGCCTTGACCGCCTGCAGCGCTGCCTCGGCCAGTACGCCGTCGCCACGCGGCGGCCTGCCGGCGGCTTCCGGAGACAGGAAAGGCCCGGTCTGCGGTTCGCCAATAGCGGAAAACAGATCCTCGGTGCCCACGGACCGCAGCCAATCGGTTTCAGCGCCCATCTGACAAGCTCCTGAGAGTTGGACGGGCATTGCAGCCACGTCAAAATACCCCGGATCGGTCCGGCCTGCTGTGCGAACGGCCGCCGGAAGGTCCGCTTACTCAGTCCAAGCACAAGTCATGCCAATCGCCAGAATAGGAGAATACTCCAATCGCTTCAATGGCTTGAAAACTCATCGGGAAACGCGGGGAAGATCGTCGAGGGTGCAACAGAATGGCTGCGCAGGCCCTTCTCAGCGCTGCGGCGAACTGACTTTCCTGATCTGCAACAGTCAGTTGGCGCAGAGAACGGGGATCCGATCCGGAACGGAAGCGTTACACCTGCGAGACTCGGGCTTGGCTGCCGGACTGCCGGCATGCTGGCGTGGCGGCAGCCCCACACCGGCGCTCGGTACAGCGTCGAGGAGATTGGCCGCTTGGCCGCAGCGAGACGCCAGGACAGGCGAAGCGCTGCCTGCAGGCGAGCCCGTCTCGATCGCCCGCAGGAAATCGGCGGTGGGGAAGTTGCCGCGCGGCTCGCCCACTCGCTCGCTGCGATCCGCCGGGCCCGCGGGGAAACGAGCGTTTGCCGCGCGCTTCCCCCGAGAGGAGAGGCAGGACCGGTCGCGAAACGGGCTCAGCAGAGCTTGACGACGATGTCCAGCAGGGTGCTGTTGCAGACGTTCAGCCGGTCACCCGCGCGCAACAGTTGGCCATAGATTTCCTTGCGCCGGAAGATATTCTGGAAGTCGGTGTCGTTGAACAGTTCGGCGAGGGCACGCCGGTGGGTTCTCGTCAGGTTGCGCACCGCCTTGTCGGACTTTTCGGCATCGGCGCGACCCAGTTTCGGATCGCTCCCCAGACGACCATAACCAGCGGCCACCGCTTCGGCGCCGTCCTTCAGGTACACCGCCATTTCCAGGCAATACTTGTCGGCCTTCAGCGCCAGCACATTGGCGTCCATCTCGGCGACGACCGTTTTGCAACTGTTGATGATTTCGTCGAGATTGATGATCGCCCGGTGCAGGTCTTCGCGGTCAATCGGCGTCGAGAAGGCTTCGTTGAGCAGGGTCAGGTTGCGAACCTTGAGTCGGTCGCCCTCGTGCTCTGCGTCGATGACCCGCTTGGCGACTTCCGAGCTGCCGGAGCCCATGTATTCAACCAGCAGGACGGCGCTGGCACCGACTTGCTGACTCTGTTCCGCGAGCAGAGCAAAGAAATTCGGTACTTTCGGAAACACCCGGTGCAGGATGCGGCGGGTGAAGGAAGGCGATGCGCTGCTTACGTTCGACATGATTAGACCTTTCCGATAAAGAGATTGACAAGAGCGAACGTCTGAATGGCAACCAGTGCCGAGCCGGGGATGGTGATCACCCAGGTGACGGCGATATCCTTGGCCTTCTTCCAGCGCACGGCCTTCGGTCGCTCCGAAGCACCGATGCCCATGATCGAGGTGCCGACAACGTGGGTGGTCGATACCGGCGCACCGATCGCCGACGCGCCCAGGATGACCAGCATCGAGGTAAGCTGCGAACTCAGCGCATGGATCGGACGAACGCGGTAGATGGCGAAGCCGAGGGTGCGAACGATCCGCCAGCCGCCCGAGAGAATGCCCAGGGTAATCGCTATCGCGCAGGCCAGCATCACCCAGAAGGGAACCTCAAAGGTCGGAATGAAACCGCCGAGGAGCAGCGCCAGCGTCAGCATGCCCATGCTTTTTTGCGCGTCGTTGGCGCCGTGCGAGAAGGCAAGACCGGCGGCGGTGAAGAACTGCGCATAACGCAGGCCCTTGTTCGCCGAAGGCTTGGCTGCGAACAGCGCGATGTTGAACAGGCGCAGAACCAGGAAGCCGACCCAGAAGCCGAGCAATGGCGAGACGATCAGGCTGGCCAGCACCTTGACGATCCCGGTCACCTGGCCGTGCATCAACTGCGCGAAGCCCCAGACCACGCTGTCCACACCGGCCGAAACGACCACCGCGCCGATCAGTCCGCCAACCAGCGCGTGCGAAGAAGAAGACGGGATGCCGAAATACCAGGTCGCCAGATTCCAGACGATGGCGCCGACCAGGCCACTGATCAGGATCGCCAGCGAAAGAACGGCCTGCACGTCGCCCAGCGTTACAAACTTGCCGATGGTGTTGGCCACCGCCGTACCACCGAGCAGCGGACCGAGAAATTCGAAGGTGCCGACGATGATCACCGCTTGCGCCGGTGTCATTGCCCGCGAAGCGATAATGGTGGCGACGATGTTGGCCGCGTCGTGGAAGCCGTTGGTGTAGTCGAATATCAGAACCACCACGACTGTCGCCAGTGCCAGCAGGAAGAGTGTGTCCATCGGCCTCTCAGGCTCAGTCGCTGAGCCCGGCGGTAATTGGTGCACGCGGCATGGCAGTTTCTCCTTGTTTTTATGGGGGCAGTATAGCGCTGAAGACGATGGTGCTTCGGGTTGCACTGCTTGCATTGATAGAATTAGATAATGCTAATATTTTGGTTCCGGGAATGCCTATCCGATATTTTACTGCCCGCATTGATGTCGATTTGCCAA
>RRZU011117681.1_pt1 | contig 10091 bp, 7 predicted proteins | sample 2165561 | NCBI WGS metagenome assembly RRZU01 (sample SAMN10456909, study PRJNA506462) | wastewater metagenome | isolation source: wastewater sludge | place: USA: Moscow, Idaho
CAAACCTCAACAACGTCGGAGTTGCCTACCGGAATCTGGGCGGCGCGGCCAACCTCGAGCGGGCCATCGGGTATCACGAGGAGAGCCTCAGGATCCAGCGTCAGCTCTACCCCAGCGGTGAGCATAGGGACATTGCCGGGAGCCTCAACAATCTCGGGATTGCCCACGGGGATCTGGGCGGCACGGTCAACCTCGAGCTGGCCATCGGATATGACGAGGCGAGCCTCAAGATCAGGCGTCAGATCTTCCCCGGCGGCGTGCATGCCGACATTGCCATGAGCCTCACCAATCTCGGGAAAGACTACTACGCTCTGGGCGGCGCGGCCAACCTCGAGCGGGCCATCGGGTATTACGAGTCAAGCCGCAAGATCCAGCGCCAGCTCTACCCCGGCGGCATACATGCGAACATTGCTGCAAACCTCAACAACGTCGGAGTTGCCTACTCGGATCTGGGTGGCGCGGCCAACCTCGAGCGGGCCATCGGCTACTACGAGGAGAGCCTGAAGATCCGGCGGCAGATCTTCCCCGGCGGCGTGCATGCAGACATCGCCCAGAGCCTGGGTAACCTGTCCTATACCCGCCTGTTCGTCGGCCAATACACCGAAGCCTTGCGCGATGCCCGAGAAGCGCTGCAGATTGCCCCTGGCGTACTCTGGATTCGCACCAATGAAGCCACTGCACTGTTGCTGATGAACCGCGAAGCGGAAGCGCTGGCGATCTATACGCAATACCGCGACGAGCAGGTCCAGGCCAGTCAGACCTTCCGCGAAGTGGTGCTGGATGACTTTGCCGCCTTGCGCAAGGCGGGCGTGAATACTCCGGGAATGGCAAAGGTCGAGGCACTCTATGGCCAGCCTGCGGCCGCGCCTGATCGAGCAAGGCCCTGAGCGGAAACCAGCCAATGAGGCGACTTCTCCCCGCCTGGACACGCCATGCCCTGCTTGGCGTGGCGGGCTTCCTGCTGTTGCTTTTCCTGTTCCAGTGGGAGGTGATGCACGAACTCGATGCGCGGCTGGCCACGCAGTTACAGGCCGGTAAGGTGGCGTTCAGCCAGGAGATCGTGCTCGTGGATGTACCCAAAGGCAGCGGCATTCCGGAGTTTCGCGCGCGGCTTGGCGCGATGCTGCAGGGGATCGCCGCGCAGCCGGCAAATTTGCCGCGCGTCATCGGCCTGGACATCTGGTTCGACGCCGACACGCCCGGCCATGAACCGGTGCTGGCGGGAATCAGGGCCCTGCAGGCGCAGAAAGTGCCGGTGATCGGTGCGGTGAACCTGTACCACGAAAACAGTGACAGCTTTGCTGCCGACTACGACAAGCGCCACCTCATGGTGCTGTATGGGCAGATGGACGGTGTCGGTCACAACGCGATCAACAAGCCGCACGGGAGCGGCGCGTGGGCGTTTTATGTGCCGTGTCCAAAGCAGCCGTGGCCGATGGCCATGGCGGTGTGGCTGGCGGGGCAGCGGGCGATGTGCGAGCGCGCGGACGGCGCCGAGCGGCGCATACCGCTAGGCGCAGGGTTGCTGCAAAGCCAGCCGCAACAGGTGCTGGGTTTTGACCAGAGCTGCCCGCTTGGCTGGCGCCAGTACGGCGGGGCATGCCTGACGGCATGGCCCGAGTTGCATTACCGGATCGTCCTGGTCGGGCGTCTTGCCGATGACCCAAGTCCCTACGCCGGCCGGCCCGGCCCCGAAATCGTGGCCTGGGCGGTCACCGACCTGCTGGGCTCTGGCCATGTGACCGGTGAACGGGGTCTGCTGAACAGTCCGCTCGTGCATTTGTCGCTGGCGCTGCTGACGGCCGGGGTCGCCCTGCTGCTGTTCATCGGCCTGTTGCGCTTCATCCGTCGCTGGCGGCTGAATGCCTGGCGCATTGCGGCGGTGGCCGGTGGTGTGGCCTTGCTCCTGCCACTCGGTCTGGTCGGCCTGGCGCGCGTGCTGGGGAACGACTTCAGCCAGATCCTGCTGCCCGTGCTCAGCATGTTGTTGACACTGGCACTCGCCACGCATTACCAGGGCCGGGCCGCCCTGGTGGCGGAGGAGGCGCGCAAGGCGCTGCCCGACATGGATTTCGCCGCCTACGACGTCTTCGTCAGCTACCGGCACAGCCATCGTGAATGGGTGGACGGCACGATCAAGCCGATGCTCGAGTCGATCCGGCGCGTCGACGGCCGCGCGCTGAGCCTTTTCCTTGATTCGGAGGGAATCCACTCCGGGGATAACTGGGCAAGCCGGCTCGGGCGCGTCATCCATGAATCGCGGGTGTTTCTCGCGGTGCTGACGCCGGATTACTTCGCGCCCAATGCCAACGGCCGCAAGGTGTGCGAATGGGAGATGGAGCAGGCCTTGCTGCGGCATGCGGAAAACGCGATGACCATCCTGCCGGTGTTCCACGCCGGCTATGACCCCGAGCGGAACACGCCCGCGACGCTGCCGCATTTGCGGCCGATCCAGGGTCCGTTCAGCACGGCCCCGGAGTGGGCAGAAAAGACACGCACACGGATTCTCGATGCGCTGGACAAGGCGGGATGAAACGGTCGCCACAGCCACGCCGCCAACGTTCTGGCGGCGGGCGCCGCGGCTGGTATTGGCGCGCTGCCGCCTGTTCGACCAGTCGAGTACACGGTAAACTCGCGGCCAGTCAGCCGGGCGCCGCCGGCTCTTGGGGAGAAGAGCAGTCATGGATATCTGGGAGTACCGCAAGAATTTCGCCTACGACGAGCCGCTCAGCCCTGACGACAAGCGCCGCGTCGCGCTGAACGATGCGCGTGGCGATTACAGCAGCAAGCGGCTGCTGCGCAAGTTCGGGATGGACGTCGATGCGCGGCGGCTGCGCGACATTCCGGTCGGCGAATGCGTGCTCTTCGGCGGCCATCGCGGCTGCGGCAAGAGCACCGAGCTGCGCGCGATTGCCGCTGAACTCGCGGGTTCCGATCGCTTCTTCGTCGTTTCGATCGACGCTCTGCAAGCGCTGGACATCAATAACCTGAGCTACGCCGACGTCGCGCTGGCGCTCGCCGAGGCGCTGGCCAATTCGGTCTACAAAGCCGGCATCGCTGTCCCCGACGTTTTTCTGGCGCCGCTGCGCGAGTGGTTCGTCGAAGTCAGCCGCAACACCAGCTGGACGAGCAGCGCCGCCGGCGAGATCCAGGCCGGTGACCAAGCGGAAAGCGGGCTGCCCTTCATCGGCAAGCTATTCGCCAGCCTGACGGCGGCGATCCGCAGCAACACCACCTACAAGACCGAGATTCACGACAAGGTGCGCAACTCTTTCCCGGCGCTCGCCGACGGCTTCAACCAGCTGCTGTCCTGCGTCGAACGCGAGCTGCGCGAGCGCGGGAAGGGGCACGCGTTGATCTTCGTCGTCGATGGCACCGACCGTCTGCGCGGCGACGAGGCCGACGCCTTCTTCATCCGCGACAGCCAGCAGCTGCGGCAACTGCGCGCCAACTGCATCTACTGCGCGCCGATCAGCGTGCTCAACGAACAGGGGCAGGTCGGAGAGAATTTCGACGCCATCTTCCGGCTGCCGATGGTCAAGCTTGCCGAAAAGGGCCACTCCGAGCCGCTGCCGGTCGCCTGGCAGCGCCTGCGCGAGTTCGTACACAAGCGCTTGCCGGCGGGCAACTTCGACCACGCCGCGACGCTCGACCGGCTGATCGCGCACTCCGGCGGCCACCCACGCGACCTGCTGCGGCTGGTCAGTCTCTGCTTCCAGGAGATCGACCAGGGACCGATCACCGCCGCCGTCGCGGAGACGGCGACGCGGCGTCTGAGCAACGAATACCGGCGCCTGGTGCAGGCCGACGATTTCGCGCTGCTCGCCGCGATCGACCGTGCCGGCACCGAGTACGCGCCGGTCACCGAGCAGACCCGGCGCCTGCTCGACGATCTCGTACTGTTCGAATACAACAGCTACTGGTGGCAGTCGCACCCGGCAGTGCAGGCGCTCGATGGCTACCGCGCCGAAGCGTCACGGCTGGCCGCGGCGGCCGCTGCGTCCGCCGGCTGATCCGTCGGCAGCGGCTGGCGAACTGGCCGGCGGCGCTGTGGCGTTCGGCGACCCGCTCGGCGGTTGCCACAACAGCGACTTTCACCTCAACCGAGCTGCAGCAAGCGGGCGAGAAAGTCGAAAAACAGGCAATACAGCGCGATCGGCAGCGGCAGGCCGAGCAGGGTGGCAATCAGGTAGTCGCGGAAGCCGACGCCGGACAGGGCGAGCGTATAGTTGAGTGCCGGAACGGTCTGAAAGACGATGCGTAGCAAGATCATGTTGCGCATCGGGTGAGCATCGAGCTGCGCGAGCAGTCGCCTGGCGAAGCGGCCGGGCAGTTGCCGCAGCGCGTCGCCGCCGAGCAGGCGGATGCTCAGAAAGGTCAGCGCGCAGGCGGCGCTGGCGGCGACATAGGTGACGACGCCACCCCAGCCGCGGCCGAGCGCCAGCACGGCGGCCGCGAGGAAAATCCAGCCAGGGATCTGGATCAGGTTGCCGAGCGCGAACAGCAGCACGAAAATCAGCAGCCCGCCCAGCTTGTGCTCGAGGAAGCGCTCGTGCAGGAACTGCAGATTGAAGTGAGCGCGCAGCCCCGACAGCTCGAAGGTCGCGAAGAGAATGCCGAGGAACAGCGCCACGGCGATCAATCGCCACCAGGGGATGGCGGTGGGGTTCAGCATCCGGCGCGCTTGGCCGACCGGCGTTGCGGCGCCGGCGGCGCGACTTACTTTGGCTGCGCGACGACGCGCAGGTAGGGCTTTAGAGTTTTCCAGCCGTCCGGATACTTGGCTTTGGCGGCTTCGTCGGAAACCGAGGTGGGGATGATCACGTCGTCGCCGGGGCGCCAGTTGACCGGCGTCGCGACGGTATGTTTGGCGTTGAGCTGGATGGCGTCGAGCACGCGCAGCACTTCATCGAAGTTGCGGCCGGCGCTCATCGGGTAGGTCAGCGTCAGCTTGATCTTCTTGTCGGGTCCGATGATGAACACCGAGCGCACGGTCGCGTTATCGACCGCGGTGCGGCTGGCGGCGTTACCGCTGGCGTTGGGGTGGATCATGTCGTAGAGCTTGGCGACGACGAGGTCGGTATCGCCGATCAGTGGGTAATTGAGCGCCGCGCCCTGCGTTTCGGCGATGTCGCCGGCCCAGCGCTGGTGGTCGTCGACGCTGTCGATCGACAGGCCGATGACCTTGGTGTTGCGCTTGTCGAATTCCGGCTTGAGGTGCGCGAGATAGCCCAGTTCGGTGGTGCAGACGGGGGTGAAGTCCTTCGGGTGCGAGAACAGAATGACCCAGCTATCGCCGATCCATTCGTGGAAGTGAATCGTTCCTTCGGTCGTCGGAGCGCTGAAATCCGGTGCTTCGTCACCAATGTGCAGTCCCATGCTTGTCTCCTTGTTTGTGTATGGTGGGGGAATGCTCGAGGGCAAGCGCATTGCGTGCTGCGCTTGCTGGCGTCACTCTATCGGCGTAGCCGTGGGTGGTCAAGGCCAATGCGAACGATTGGCAGTACGCGGCCAGGGCGTTGAACAAGTTGCCGGCACGGTGATCGGGTTACCGGGCCGTTGATTTCCTTTGAGCAGATGACTCCTCGACGATCAGATTACGCTTCGCGCCCCTGCGTGAGCGGGTAGCCGGCCGCACGCCAGGCCTGCATGCCGCCGTCGAGCGCGACCGTGTGCAGGAAGCCCATCTCGCGCAGGGTGGACGCTGCCAGCGTCGACACATAGCCGAGTTCGCAGCAGGTGAGGATACGTCGGGTCGGGTCGGGAAGCTCCTGGTTGACGCGCAACTCGAGCTGGCCGCGCGGCAACAGGCGGGCGCCGGGAATGTGGCCGCCTTCGTAGGCGTCGCGTTCACGCACGTCGAGGACGATCAAGTCCTCGACGGCGGTGTCGACGCGCGCCCGCAGTTCGGCGAGCGACATGAAGGGGACGCGCGCGGCGGCTTCCGCGAGCAGCTGCGCGACCGACTTGCCGCCGCTCATGTTGGTGCGCAGCGCTTCGGTGACATGCGTCGGCATCGACAGATTGAGGTTCTGCATCATGTCGACGAAAGCGGCGCGGTCGCGCTTCTGCAGGCGGGGGTTGCTGACGATCTCCTGCCCGATCGTCGAGCTCTGACGGCCCTTGTAGTCGTGCGCCGGGAAGACCTTGAGATCCGGGTCGAGGCGCAGGATGCGCTCGAACAGGCTGTCGTAGAGCGCCTGCGGGTCACCACTCGGCAGGTCGGTGCGGCCGGTGGCGCCGATCAGCAGGGTGTCGCCGGTGAACAGCCGGTCTTCGACCTGCAGGCACATCGAGTCGCGGGTGTGCCCGGGCGTATGGATCGCCCGGATGCGCAGCTTGCCGACGATGATCATCTCGCCATCGCCGATCGGCATGTCGACAAAGGGCGCCGGACTCGCGCGCTGCATCACCACCGGCACCGCCAGTTGGCGGGCGAGCTGCCGGGTCGCCGAGAAATGGTCGGCGTGCGTGTGCGTGTCGATCAGGTAGCGGATGCGCAGGCCGTCGCGCGCGGCAAGCGCAAGATAGTGGTCGATCTGGCTGATTTCCGGGTCGATCAGCACTGCCGCGCTGGTTTCGCTGCAACCGACCAGATACGACTGGCAACCGCCAGTGGCGACTTGTTCGAAGATCATCTTGTTTTCCCCGTGCGAAGTTACACCAGCCCGCGCGCTGCCGCCAGGAGGTAGCCGACGAGACAGGAGGTGCTCACGCCAATCAGGCCGGGCAGGATGAAGCTGTGGTTGATTAGATACTTGCCGATGTGGGTAGTGCCCGAGCGGTCGAACTGGATGGCCGCCAGGTCGCTCGGATAGGTCGGCAGGATGTAGTAGCCATAGCAGGCGGCAGCGAAAGCGACGACGTAGCCGGGTTCGACGCCGATCGACAACGCCACCGGCACCAGCGCGCTGATCGCTGCGGCCTGCGAGTTGACGAACTTGGAAACGATCAGCAGGGCCAGGGCGTAGGTCCACGGGTGCGTCTGGACGACGCCGGCGAGAGCCTCCTTGATGATCGGCAGGTTGGCTTCGAAGACCGAATCGGCCATCCAGGCGACCCCGAAGACGGCCACCACGGCGATCATGCCGGCGCGAAAAACCTCGGTCTTGCCGATCGCTGCCGGGTTGGTCCTGGTGAAGATGATGATGAAGGCGCCGGCCATCATCATGAACATCTGGATGGTCAGCACCATCGACAGCGGCTTGCCGTCGAACTTTGGGCGCAGCGCTGCGTCGGCGCCGAGGAAGGCCACGACGGCGATGGCGCCGACGAAGATCCACATCGCCGTCCACTGGCTGCGGTCGATCTTCTTGCCAAGCAGGGTAGTCGTCTCGCCGTACACGACCTTGCGGTTTTCGGGGTCGGCGATGAACTTCTGGAAGTCCTCGTCCTGGTCGAGGTCCTTGCCGCGGAACCAGCTGAAGATGCCGATCATCAGCACGCCGGCGAGCGTCGACGGGATGGTCACCGACAGCAGGGTGATGAAATCAATGATCGGCGCACCGGCCGGCGCCTTCGCCAGAAACGCCGCCAGCGACACCACGGCCACCGAAACCGGGCTGGCGATGATGCCCATCTGGGCGCCGACCGACGACGCCGCCATCGGCCGCTCGGGACGGATGCCGTTCTTGATCGCGATGTCGTAGATGATCGGCAGCATGGTGTACACCACATGCCCGGTGCCGCAGAGCATGGTCAGAAAGGTGGTGACGAAAGGCGCCAGGATCGACACGTACTTCGGGTTGCGGCGCAACATCTTCTCGGCCAGCAGCAGCAGAACTTCGAGCCCCCCCGAGGCCTGCAGCGTCGCCGAGGCGGCAACGACAGCGACAATCGTCAGCATCACATCGACCGGTGGTTTGCCCGGCGGCACGTGGAAGACGAAAACGAGCACCACGACGCCGATACCGCCCAGCAGTCCGAGGGCGACGCCGCCCTTGCGCGCGCCATAGAACAGGCAGACCAGAATCAGTAACAGTTCGAGAGTCAGTAACATGATAGGCAAGCTCCTGCGTACGTTTGCGTAGTGTAAGACATCCTGATTCGCCTTGTCTGCAGGATGGCAATTTTCTTGCAGAGATCGCCTTGACTTTCGCCAACGATCGCCTATGCTGAATATTGCGCCGCAGCATTCCTCTGCTTTAACGACGGTATTTAGCGATCGCAGCGGGCGTGTGCAAGAGTTGGCCGGCTGCCGGACAGATCATCCGCTGACCAGGTGCTCGAAGCAATGCGCGAAATGCTGGACAGCGTACCTCGAACCGAACAGGGAGAACTACCATGTCTTGGCAGGAACTGAAGAAGAGCAGAGCCCGCTCGTTGGCAGCCGTGGCGATTTGCACGCTGACCATTGGACACTACGCGGCGGCAGCGCCGCCATTGGAAGAGGTCGTGGCAGGAGTCAACATCGACCGGGATCAGATCTCGGTCTCGGGTATTTCGTCGGGCGGGTTCATGGCGCACCAGTTTCATGTGGCGCACTCTGACCATATCATGGGTGCGGGCATCGTCGCGGGTGGGCCCTACTATTGCGCCAGAGGGAGCATTCTGGACGCCGTAACGAGGTGTAGCCAGTTCGTCGTGCTCGAATGCCAGAGGCTCGGGCTAGATGCCAAGTGGTGCGGCAAGACGGACCTGGCACCCAGGAACCCGAAGGAGGTCGAACGTGCAGCGCGGGCCTCCTTCGACGAAGCGAAGAAACAGGAAGCGGCCGGAAACGTCAACAAACTCGCCAACCTGAAGAACGACAAGGTCTACCTGATCAGCGGCGAGTATGACGCAATCGTTCCTCACACGGTCATGGACAGTGTTTTCCACTTTTACGTCGACGCCGACAAGGGCGGCGTGGACCAAGGCAACATCACCTACAACCGGACCTTTCCCGCCCGCCACACCATGATCAGGGACAGTTTTGACCGGCCTGCTGGCGACGTCGTGGGCTCCTGTGCCATCCCGCCCGCACCGTCGCCAGCGCTGGACAAGAACGCTTTCATCGACGATTGCGAGGCGGTAGCCAAACAGTACGCGCGGCAGAGCAGCTGCATTTGTCCCGTAGCGTCGGCAGCCGCTGCCAACAAGGAAGCGGTCTGTCCCCCGGCCAGCAAGCAGGCGACCTGCGCTGCCCTCAAGGACGTCGATCTCGCGGGTGCGATCCTCAAGCGCATCTACGGCGAGGAGGCGCTCAAGGCCGGACGCGTGCCGGTGGCGGAAAACGACGTGCAGGCGTTTGACCAGCGGCAGGTATTCAGCAAGTTCTCGGCCAAACCCTTTACCGCGCTGCAGGACGCATCGATGGCCAGAGAAGCCTACATCTTCGTCCCCAAGGCCTGCAAGGAAGGCCGGCAGTGCAAGTTGCACGTGGCCTTTCATGGCTGTTTGCAGGGTGGTGCGACCGACCAGCGGGTGGGCCACACCGGCAACCTGTTTGCCAAGTTTGCGGGATACAATGAATGGGCGCAGGCGAACAACGTGATTGTTCTCTATCCGCAGATTCAGGCTCGGGCAACCGTTCCGCTCAATCCACAGGGATGCTGGGATTGGTGGGGGCAGGACTACACCCACGAGGGTTACCACACGATAAGCGGCAAGCAGGTCAAGGCCGTGGCCCAGATGATCAACCTGCTCGCTGGCGGGCAGGCCTTGCTGAAGGTGCCGGCCGAGTGAGTGCAAGGCGGCGGCGGGCAGGCTGGGTATGCCTGCCGCACGCCGGGCGGCGAAACAGCAGTTTTTTTAGTAGTTCCAATCGCAAACGGAGGACGAGAAAATGACCGAACTTTCCAAACCACTGAGCGACTTGCTGAAGTCGATGGCCAGTATGGATGTGACCAAAGGCAGCGAACAGATGCTTGGCTTCCTGGCCGGACTCAATATTCCCGGGGTCAACATGGACGCGCTGGTGGCCAGTCAGCGAGATAACATCGAGGCGCTGAGTGCCTCCAACCGCGCGGCGCTCGAAGGGGTCAAGGCGGTCGGAGAATGGCAGGTGAAGATCCTCAAGGAAACGGCACAGGAGTTGACGGTCGCCCTGGGTGGGCTGACCAAGGTGGGCTCGCCGCAGCAGCTGGTCGCGGCAGAGGCCGACCTGGCCA
>RRZU011737257.1_pt1 | contig 10089 bp, 8 predicted proteins | sample 2165561 | NCBI WGS metagenome assembly RRZU01 (sample SAMN10456909, study PRJNA506462) | wastewater metagenome | isolation source: wastewater sludge | place: USA: Moscow, Idaho
AAGAAAATATTAGAAATTTTTCTATTATAGCTCATATAGACCATGGAAAATCTACTTTAGCAGATAGATTGATAGAAGAAACAGGTGTGGTAAATGAAAGAGAGATGAGCAGTAGATTATTAGATAGTATGGAGTTAGAAAAAGAACGTGGTATTACAATAAAATTAAAAAATATTCAATTAGATTATAAAGCAAATGATGGCGAAGATTATGTACTTAATTTAATAGATACCCCTGGACATGTGGATTTTAGCTATGAAGTATCAAGATCATTAGCAGCATGTGAAGGAGCATTACTTATAGTAGATGCAACTCAGGGAATAGAAGCACAGACATTGGCAAATGTTTATTTGGCATTGGAACAAGATTTGGAAATAGTTCCAGTAATAAATAAAATAGACTTACCAAGTGCAAGACCTGAGGAAGTTAAGGAAGAGATTGAAGATGTACTGGGAATTGATACAGAAGGAATTCCAATGATCTCTGCAAAGGATGGTATAAATATTGATCAGGTTCTTGAAGCAATTGTAAAGAAAATACCAGCACCAAATGGAGATAAGGAAAAACCATTAAAGGCATTAATATTTGATTCTTACTATGATAGTTATAAAGGTGTTATTGCATATGTGAGAATTGTTGAAGGCAGAATGAAACCAGGAATGGAAGTTAAGATGTTTTCAACGGGCAAGGTCTCAGAAGTAATAGAAGTAGGTATAACAAAATCTAAAAATGTAAACTCTGAAGTATTAGAAGCAGGAGATGTAGGATTTGTTGTTGCAAATATAAAAAATGTTAAAGATGCTAAAGTTGGAGATACGATAACAAGCAAAGAAAATCCTGCAATGGAACCACTAGAAGGATATAAAGATGTTCTTCCTATGGTATACTGTGGTATCTATCCATCAGAAGGAGAAGATTTTAATACAGTAAGGGAGGCTTTGGAAAAACTTCAAGTAAATGATGCAAGTTTAATATTTGAACCAGAGACATCAATAGCATTAGGATTTGGTTTTAGATGTGGATTTTTAGGATTGCTTCATATGGAAATAATTCAGGAGAGACTAGAAAGAGAATTTGATCTAGGTATTATAACTACATCACCATCTGTTATCTATAAAATAGTTAAAACTGATGGTACTGTAATGGAAATACAAAACCCAACTAATATGCCAGAGACTTCAGAAATAGATTATATGGAAGAGCCAATAGTATCTGCATCCATTATATCTCCAACGGATTATGTAGGAACTATAATGGAACTTTGTCAAAATAGAAGAGGAACATTTATAAATATTGATTATTTAGAAGCTACAAGAGTTAGTATTAATTATGAACTTCCATTAAATGAAGTTATATATGATTTCTTTGATGCGTTAAAATCTAGAACAAGAGGTTATGCATCCCTTGACTATGATTTAAAAGATTATAGAGAATCAAATCTTGTTAAGCTTGATATATTGATTAATGGTGAAGTGGTAGATGCACTTTCAATAATAGTTCATGAATCAAAGGCTTATGAAAGAGGTCGTTCAATAGTAAGTAGATTAAAAAATGAAATACCACAACATCAATTTGTAATACCATTACAAGCAGCAATAGGTACAAAGATAATTGCAAGAGAGACAATAAGGGCATTGAGAAAAGATGTACTTGCAAAATGTTATGGTGGAGATATTTCAAGAAAGAAAAAATTATTAGAGAAGCAAAAAGAGGGTAAGAAACGTATGAGACAAGTAGGATCAGTTGAAGTACCTCAAGAAGCATTCTTAGCAGTATTAAAATATGACGAAGATTAATAGACTGTACCTTTTGGTACAGTTTTATTTTTTATAAAGGAGTTATTATGGAGAATATAAAATTATATCTAGTTATGGAATTTTTGGGAATTATATTATTTATTATAATCTATAAATTAATTGTTAAAATTATTTTAAAAGAAATTGAAAGTCAGGATGTTTCACTTAAAATAGTAAATAAATATAAGAGATTTAGTAATAAATCCATGGGAAGTAGAGGTTCCAATAGAAGAGAAAAATATTTTTTTACATTAAAATATAATAATATAGTTGATGTTATTGAAGTGGATAGCTATCTTTATAATTCAAATGAAATAAACGATGAGATAAATGGATATTATAAAATTTATAAAGATATAAGGGGAAGAAATAAAGTTAAAATTGAACTATAGATAGGAGATAAAAATGGAAGAGAATATAGGACTATATATCCACATACCTTTTTGTAAACAGCGATGCTATTATTGTGATTTTATAACATTTTCAAATTGTGATAATAGTATAGATGCATATATAGAAAGTTTATTAAAGGAAATTAAAATATATGGAAATAAGAAAGATATAGTAGATACAATATTTATTGGTGGGGGTACACCTTCATATATTGATGAAGTGTATATTAAAAAGATAATGGAAGAATTATATAGTGAATTTAATATTATGGAAAATGCAGAGATTACTATTGAGGTAAATCCAGGAACATTAAACGAAAGTAAACTAAAAACTTATTTAGATTCTGGAATAAATAGATTGAGTATTGGATTACAGAGCCTAGATGACAATATACTTAAAAAAATCGGAAGAATACATAATTCTGAAGAATTTTATTCAAATTATCAGTTAGCAAGAGAGATTGGATTTAAGAATATAAATATTGATTTAATGTTTGATTTACCAGAAGAAAATACAAATATATTATTAAATACTATAGAAAAAGTAATAGAACTTGTACCAGAGCATATATCATTTTATTCACTAATATTAGAGGAAGGTACAAAATTATATAATGACTATCACAGTGGAAAATTGATATTAGCAGATGAAGATGAAGAGAGAGAGATGTATCATAAAGGGATAGAATTATTAAAGAAAAATGGATATCAACAATATGAAATATCAAATTTTGCAAGAGATAAAAAATATTCAAAACATAATATAAAATATTGGGAGATAGAACCTTATCTTGGATTAGGGCTTGCATCACATTCATTTTATAAGGGGAGTAGATTTAATAATATTAGAGAATTAGATAATTATATTGAATTATTAAATAAAAATATACTTCCTATAGAAGAAAAATATATATTAGATAGAGATGATGAAATATTTGAATATATAATAATGAAACTTAGAATGTTGGAAGGAATAAATCTAGAATATTTTAAGAATAGATACAAGATTGAATTAGAAAAAATATATGATAAAAAAAAAAAAAAAAATATAAAAAATGGATTATTAGAGTTGAAAAATGGCAGTTTATATTTTACAAAAAGAGGTTTAGATATATCAAATCAAGTTTATTTAGATTTTATGTCATAAGTATTGACAAAGATGAAATCAAGTGTTATTCTATTATTAGCACTCAAAGGTAGCGAGTGCTAATAACATCCAAAAATATATATTGGGGTGATAATGTATGTTGGATGAAAGAAAAATAAAAGTATTAAAGGCTATTATAAATAGCTATATAATAACAGCAGAACCAATAGGTTCAAGAACAATATCTAAGGAATATGATTTAGGAGTAAGTTCGGCAACTATAAGAAATGAGATGTCTGATTTAGAAAGTTTAGGTTATTTAAATAAACCACATGCATCGGCAGGAAGGATACCTTCTGATAAAGCCTATAGATTATATGTTGACAATCTTATAACTGATAATAGTGAATTAGATAAAATATCAGAAAAGGTTTATTATTTATTAAACAAAAATCATAGTGAATTAGATGATATTATCATAAACTCATCTAAACTATTGTCAAGCATGACAAGTTATACAACTTTAGCAGTATCACCTCAAGTTAGAAAAGAGAAATTAAAGCATATACAGTTAATTGCTTTAAATGAGGAAAAGATACTAGTTGTAATAGTGACAGAATCAGATTCAATAAAGAATATATTATATAGACCAAAAGAAGAAATCTCAGTTGATGACTTAAATATTATAACAAATTTATTAAATCAAAAACTAATTGGGTTATATAGTGATGAAATAAAGCTGACTATGGAAAAAGAAATTTCAGAGATATTACATTTAAATAGCTCACTGATTTCTGATTTAATTATTCTTATTGAAACTTGTCTTAATACAAAGGAAAATATTAAAATTTATACAACTGGTATAGATAAGATATTTGATTTTCCAGAGTATAATAATTTGGAAAAAGCAAGATCTTTTGTATCGTTAATTGAAGATAAGGATATGTTACTAGAATTATTATTAAAAGATAGTTCAAATCAAGGAATAGAGATTAGTATAGGGGAAGAAAATTCAATTGACAGTCTTAAAGAATCCAGCCTATTAGTTGCTAATTATAAACTTGGTGATAAGACAATTGGTAAACTTGGGGTAATAGGACCAACTAGAATGAATTATATGACAGTTATTGATGCTTTAAATATATTCTCATATACTTTGACAGAAATGTTAAATGACAAAGATGAGTGATATATTCATAAAAGATAGAGGTGATATTGTGAAAGATAAAGATAAAATAAATGAAGAAGTGATAGAAGAAGATGGTATAGAGAAAATTGATACAGAAATTGAAGATTTAAAAAACCTTATTGAAGAAAAAGATAAGGAAAATGAAGAAATAAAAAACAGTCTTTTAAGATTGCAAGCAGATTTTACAAATTACAAAAATAGAGTTGAAAAAGAAAAATTTGAAACTATCAAATATGCTTCTGAAAAGATAATGGGAGAGATACTTCCTGTATTAGATAATTTTGAAAGAGCATTGGATAGTATGGATAGTGACAATAGCTATTTTGAAGGTGTAGAATTAATATATAAACAATTATTGGATGTATTATCTGGAAATGGCTTGGTAGAAATAGAAGCTCTTGGAGAAATATTTGATCCAAATATTCATCATGCAGTGATTATGGAAGAATCAGAAGATCAAGAGTCAGAAATAGTCAAAGAAGTATTGCAAAAAGGATATACATTAAATGAAAAAGTTATAAGACCAAGTATGGTTAAGGTTGTAAAATAGATATCAAGGAGGAATTACAATGGGAAAAATTATAGGAATAGACTTAGGTACAACAAATTCATGTGTAGCAGTAATGGAAGGTGGAAGTCCTATTATAATACCAAATGCAGAGGGAAATAGAACAACTCCTTCAGTAGTAGCGTTTAATAAAGATGGTGAAAGATTAGTAGGAGAAACTGCAAAGAGACAAGCTGTAACAAATCCAAATAATACAGTTATGTCTATAAAAAGAGAAATGGGTAGAGATTATAAAGTTAGTTTAAATGGTAAAGATTATTCACCACAAGAAATCTCTGCAATGATATTACAAAAATTAAAAACAGATGCAGAAAATTTCTTAGGAGAAAAAGTAACAGAGGCTGTTATTACAGTACCAGCTTATTTTACAGATGCACAAAGACAAGCAACACAAGATGCAGGTAAAATTGCAGGATTAGAAGTTAAGAGAATTATAAATGAGCCAACTGCAGCAGCATTATCTTATGGTATGGATAAAGATGAAAAACAACATAAGATAATGGTATATGATTTAGGTGGTGGAACATTTGATGTTTCAATACTTGAAGTTGGTGATGGAGTATTTGAAGTACTTTCAACTAGAGGAAATAACCATTTAGGTGGAGATGATTTTGATGATGTATTAGTAGATTATATAGCAGAAGATTTCAAAAAATCTACAAATGTTGATTTGAAAAAAGATAATATGAGTTTACAAAGATTAAAAGAAGCAGCTGAAAAAGCTAAAAAAGAATTATCAAGTACAATGAGTACAAATATAAATTTACCTTTTATAACTGCAACTGATGCAGGTCCACAACATTTAAATATGGATATAACAAGAGCTAAATTTGAAGAATTGACACAAGAACTTGTTAAGAAAACATTAGGACCTATAAACGATGCATTAAAAGATGCTGGATTAAGTGCATCTGATGTTGAAAATGTAATCTTAGTTGGTGGTTCAACAAGAATACCAGCAGTACAAAATGCAGTTAAAAATTTAATTGGTAGAGATCCTCAAAAAGATATAAACCCAGACGAATCAGTGGCGATGGGTGCAGCTATACAAGGTGGAGTATTAAGTGGTGAGGTTAAAGATTTATTATTACTTGATGTTACACCACTATCATTAGGATTAGAGACATTAGGTGGAGTTACAACAAGATTAATTGAAAGAAATACAACAATACCAACTAAAAAATCACAAATATTTACAACTGCATCAAACAATCAACCTGGAGTAGATATACATGTACTTCAAGGTGAGAGAGAAATGGCAGCAGATAACGTAACTTTAGGAAGATTTGAATTATCGGGAATTCCACCAGCACCAAGAGGAGTACCACAAATTGAAGTTACTTTCGATATAGATGCAAATGGTATAGTAAACGTAACAGCTAAAGATTTAGGAACTGGTAAAGAACAAAAGATAACAATAACTGCATCAACTAATTTAACAGATGAAGAAATAGATCAAAAGATAAAAGAAGCAGAAACTTTTGCTGAAGCAGATAAAGCTAAAAAAGAAGAAATAGAAATTAGAAATAATGCGGATTCAGTAATTTACCAAACTGAAAATACTTTAACTGAACTTGGAGATAAAATATCTCAAGATGAAAAATCTACAATCGAAAATAAATTAAATGAATTAAAAGAAATAAAAGATGGTACTGATTTAGAAGCTATAAAAGCAAAAACTGAAGAAGTAACACAAGCTTTCTATGATATATCTCAAAAAATGTATCAACAAGCATCAGATAATGGAGAAGCTCCACAAGATGATGTTGTAGATGCAGATTTTGAAGTAGTAGATGACGAAACCGAAGAATAAAAGATTAATAATCAAAACGCAAAGCTAAATCACTTGATTTAGCTTTGTATTTTGATATAATCACTATAGTATATTAACAAGGTAGGTGTAGTTGTGAGTGATTATTATGAAATACTAGATATAGAAAAAGATTCGAATCAAGTGGAGATAAAGGCAGCATATAGAAGGCTAGCTAAAAAATATCATCCAGATTTAAACAATGGTGATGAAGAAGCTCAGGAAAAATTCAAAGAAATAAATGAAGCATATGAAGTATTAAGTGATGAAGAAAAAAGACAGAGATATGATATGTATGGTAAAGATGGTCTAAATGGAAATGGTTATGGATTTGGTGATATAGGAGATATCTTTGGTGATATTTTTGAAGGATTCTTTGGTGGTGGATTTAGCCAAGGAAGAACACAATCAAGAGGTCCAAGAAGAGGGGCTGACATAAGATATGATGTTGATTTAGACTTTATGGAAGCAGTATTTGGTGTGGAAGAAGAAATTGAATTAACTAAACCAGAAAATTGTTCTAAATGTAATGGCAGTGGTGCAATGCCAGGTACAGAAGTACATCAATGCGAAACTTGTCATGGTACGGGACAGGTTAGATTTGCACAACAAAGTCCTTTTGGTCAAGTAGTTAGAACCGCAGTATGTGATGATTGTGGTGGGACAGGTGAGATAATTGAAGAAAAATGTGATCAATGCAATGGTACGGGACAAGAGGTTAAAACTAAGAAAATAAAAATAAATATTCCAAAAGGAGTAAATAATGGCTCTAGAATTAGAGTTGCAAATGAAGGATATCCTGGAGAACTTGGAGGTCCAACAGGGGATTTATATATTTTTATAAATGTAAGAGAACATGAGTTATTTGAAAGAGATGGATATGATATTTATTATACATTACCAATATCTTTTGTAGATGCAACTTTAGGAGCAGAGATTGAAATAGCTGCATTAGATAGAATGATGGATTTCACAATTCCTGAGGGAACACAACCAGGAAAAATATTTAAATTAAAAAATGAAGGTGTTCATTATGTAAATAGCGATAGGAAGGGAGATTTATATATAAAAGTAGAAATTGAAATTCCTACAAAAATCAATGATGAACAGAGAGAAGCATTAAAAAACTATGCAGATATTAGTGGAGAAGAACATAGAGAAGGAAAGAAAAAAGGTTTTTTTGAAAAATTAAAAGATAGTTTTATTAATTAGAATAGAGATGGAGATAAACTTCATCTCTTTCTTTATATAGATATGGATATAGAATAAAATTTATTATATAATACAGTTAGTTAATACTTATTTGTAAAGGATGTGTTATTTTGGATTGGATAGAAGTAAAAGTTAAGACAAAAAAAGAAAATGAGGACATAGTAAGTACAATATTATATGAATTAGGGGCGGAAGGGCTTTCCATAGAAGATCCACAAGATATACTTGATTTACATGAAAATAAGGATAGCTGGGAGTTAATGGACATAAATATAATAGATTCTAATATAGAAGATATTGTTATAAATGCATATTATTTAGATAATGAAGAAACTAAAATCATTATTGAAAATGCTAAGAAAAGAATAGAGACAATACCATTAGAAGAAGATGGTGAAGAATTAGGTATTCTTGAGACTAAAGGCATTGATGATAGAGATTGGTCAGAATGTTGGAAGAAATATTATAAACCATTAGAAATAGGTAAGAATATTGTAATAAAACCAACTTGGGAAGAATATGAATTAAGTGAAGGGCAAATTCTAATCGAAATAGATCCAGGAATGGCATTTGGTACTGGTACTCATGAGACAACAGAAATGTGCTCAGAGATACTTGAAGAATATATTAATGAAGATGATATAGTCTATGATATAGGAATAGGAAGTGGAATATTAAGTATTATAGCAGCCAAACTTGGAGCAAAGGAAGTTGTAGGTGTTGACATAGATCCTCTTTGTATAGAGGTATCAAATGAAAATATAAAATTAAATAAAGTTGAAGACATTGTGATTGCAAAAAGAGGAGATTTATTAGATGTAATTGAAGATAAAGCTGATATAATAGTATCTAATATTCTTGCAGAGATAATAACAAAGATGGTACCAGATGTAAGTAGGCATTTAAAAGATAAAGGTATTCTAATAACATCGGGTATAATACAAGATAAAGTAGGGATAGTTGAAAAATCATTGATAGAAAATAATTATGAAATAATTGATATAAGAAGAAAAGGTGAATGGGTAGCAATTATTAGCAGAAGGAGTTAGGATGAATAGATTCTTTGTAGAAGAAAATCAAATAGTTGATGATCTAATAAAAATAGTAGGAGAAGATGTAAAACATATAAAAAATGTTTTAAGATTAAAAGAAGGAAGAGAAATAGAGATTATATCTAAAGGTTATAAATATTTAAGTATTATTGAAGAAATTAATTCAAATAATATAATATGCAAGATAATAAAAAAGTCAATAGGAGAGAATGAAGCTCCTATTGATATTTATCTTTATCAAGGAATTGCTAAAAATAATAATATGGATATAGTAATACAAAAGGCAACGGAAATAGGTGTTAAAAAAATATTTCCCTTAGAAACAGATAGAACAGTGGTTGTATTAAAAGAAGAAAAGAAGAAAGAAGCACGAATAAAAAGATGGAATCAAATAGCATTAGAGGCAGCAAAGCAAAGTAAGAGAGATATAGTACCAGTAGTTGAAGATATAATAAAGTTTAGTAAATTAAGCGAAAAATTAAAAGATGAAAAGTATATTATAATGCCCTATGAATTAGAAGATAATAAATATTTAAAAGAGGCATTAAGTGGTTTTGGAAATGATAGTCCAATTCATATTATAATAGGACCAGAAGGTGGATTTACAGAAGAAGAAGTAGATTCTATAATTAAAATAGGTGGCAATGCAATAACATTGGGACCGAGAATTTTAAGAACAGAAACAGCAGGAGTTATAGCAAGCTCATTAGTATTATATGAGTTTGGTGATTTAGGAGTGAGAAGATGAAAAAAGTAACATTTCATACATTAGGTTGCAAGGTAAACCAGTATGAAACCGAAGCAATGGAAGAGATGTTTAAAAAAAATGGTTATGATATTGTAGAAAACAATGATATGGCAGATATTTATATAATAAATACTTGCACCGTCACAAATATGGGGGATAGAAAATCTAGACAATTTATTAGAAGGGAAGGAAAAATAAACGATAAAGCAGTCATTGCTGCAGATGGTTGTTATTC
>RRZU011740399.1_pt1 | contig 10089 bp, 10 predicted proteins | sample 2165561 | NCBI WGS metagenome assembly RRZU01 (sample SAMN10456909, study PRJNA506462) | wastewater metagenome | isolation source: wastewater sludge | place: USA: Moscow, Idaho
GCCCCAGACAATCCAGAACGGGATCAGGACGTAGACCCACACGGCGAGGGTGATGGCATTGAAACAGTCACTCATGATTCAGTCTCCTTAGTTGAGGAAGTCGTCGGTCGGTGCGCCGAAGTCGGACTCAGCGGAGATGCGTCCTGCGCCGAGGGGTTCGCCGTCGCGGAGCTTCTGGATGTTGCCCAGACCGCAGGCGATACCCCGGTTCCCGTTCGTGTTAAACGCGTAAAAGCTGAGGGACACGCGGGCGTAGCAGCCTGAATAGACTTCGGAGCGGTCGAGGATCGGGGCGACGTTCTCGTCCACCACCTGCGGCGGAGTAAGGCTGTTGGCGTTGACGAAGAAGCTGTTTGCGTAGGCTTCGTCGTCGCGTTCGGTGTCCCCGTCACGCAGCGGCAGCTTCAGGGCGGCCTTGTTGGGGCGCTTCCCACCGAACTTGGCCGTACCGGCCTCGATCGCGGCGTCGATGGCCTTCTCGATCGCGGTGATGGTGGCGGTGTCGGCCTTCGGGATGATCAACGACACCGAGTACTTCGGCTTGCCACCCTGGATCGAGTTCGGCTCGAAGATGTGCGCGTAGGAGAGGCGGACTTCGCCGGTGACGACACGGGTCGGATTCTGAGTAGACATGTTTGTTCTTCTTTCTCTTGGTTACTTGCTGGTTTTCGTGAATTCGGATTCGGCGCTGTGGATGTCCAGCGCGGGTCGTTTGTCGCTGTCGGGCACGAGCGTCGGTTTCCCGACGGGCTTGACCACGAGGTCGCCGAGCACCTCGGTGAAGGTGGTCTTGCCCATGAGGCGTTCCATCGCCGTCAAGGCGATGAGCCGCTTGTCGTAGATGTCGCTGTATCCGGCAGCCTCAGCCGCCGCAGCGACCTTGGTTTCGTCGGTGTATTTGCGGATAGACCGTCCGGCGACGAGCTTGAACCCGTCCCAGCGCTTGCCCTGGTTCACTGCGAGTGAGAGGGCGTAGGCCTCCACATCCGCAGCCCACGTTTTGAGCTGTGGAATCCTCGTGAGCACGTCGGCGATCTCGCTGTCGGACAGTTCGGCCGGTGGAGCAAACTCGAGCTTCGCCAGCGCGAGGTGGGCGTCGGCGCGTGCCCGACAGGTCGGTGCGATACGGCAGAACTGGCACCACGAGCCGGGACAGAACTCGCCCCCACCCGCCGCAGCCAACTTGGCTTTCGGCTTCACCTCGATCTCAGCCCACGCGAGGAGCTCTGCGACGCTGGTTTCCCAGGTGTCGACGTTGCCTCGTCGGGGCTGGTAAATCGTCACCGCAACATCGGTGATGTCATACAGATCCCCGAACATGTGCAGCGCGCCCAGCGCGTACAACATGAGCTGCGGGTTGTGCGCGGCCTCGACGAGGAGGCCCTGCCCGTACTTGAGATCGATGATCTGCAGCTTGGGTTCGGCGATGATCACACAATCGCCGGTACCGAAACCGCCCGGCACGACGTGGGAGAAGTCGAGGCGCTGCTCGATCAGCACCTGCGGATCACTACAGGTCTCCCGTGCAAGCGAGATGTGTTCCTGGACGAAGGCGACGTAGTCGTCGGTCAGGTCCTCCATCTCGGTATCGATCCAGCCGGACTCGGGCTTGAAAGTCGGCGCGTCGTTCAGGGCACGCCGGAGCTTCCACTCCGCCAGGGCGTGTGCGACGGTGCCCTGCTCGGCCGCCGCCGACATCGAGTCCGGCTCACGAGATTCCAGCACCGCGCTGGGTGGGCAGTTCAGCCACCGGTGCGCGCCCGACGCCGAGAGCAGCGCATGCTGGTCAGGCATCGGACAGCTCCTTCGCCTTGGCCAGCAGCCACCCGTACTTCGTCGGGTCAACCGCCGACAGCTTGTCCGCGCCGGTGGCGACGATCAGCTCACGCACCTGCTCGGTCATGCCTTGGCTGGAGAGCCCGGCGAGCACTCCACGCACCTGCGCCAGCGACACCGGCTCCGGCTCAGGTGCCGGTTCGGGTGCCTGTCGGTGGGCGGCCTCGTACTCAGCGGCGGCCTGCTCCAGGTCGGGTTGTGCGAGCCCGGCGGCGGCGATCGGACGCGCGCCGGGCATCCCGGCGTGATCCTCGAACCCTTCCCACGCGGTCTCCTCAATTGCGGCGGCGAGCATGGTGACGCCTTCGGCGATCCGGTTCAGCGCGCCAATGAACCCGTTCGCGTCACTCACCGGGATCATCGGTTATCACCGCCCTCGCGGGTGACACCTGCCGCGTCGGCCAGCGCCATCAGGTCGTCGGTGTCGGCGACACGCACCTCGACGGTGGAGGCTTCGGAGCCGGGCAGGAGCACGGCCATGCGGTGCTGGGGTCGGCTGGTGCCGAAGATCGCGCGCAGCATCCGCCTGCTGGGGCGGATTTCTTTTGCAGCGAGTGCGGCAGCCGGGCTGGGATGCTTGGCGATCTTGATCTTGAGCTTGGTGGGCATCCGGGTTTCCTTCCATGTGGGTGGTGGTGCGCCCCATCACCGGTCTGGCGAAGGGAGTGCCTTGCATCTGTCAGGCATGGAGCGCACCGAAACCGGACGGCCTACGACTCGGTGAGTGTTTTGCGCAGTTGGGCCAGGCCGCGCGAGACGGCTTTCCGCACCGCATCGGCATTGGTCGGCTGGCCTGCGCCGGTCTTGTCGGCGGCGATCTCGGTGAACCGGTCGCCGTGGAGCACATGCAGCTCGATGTACTCACGCTGCGTCGCGGTCAGCGGACTCAGCAGTTCGACCACCGCGAGGTTGGCCTCGACCTGCTCGGTGAAGTCCGGATCGTCCGAGGCGAAGTAATCCGCGCCGAGCCCGCCACGCTCGTCGTCATCACCGTGGCCGGGTTGGTCGACGGAGATGTCGGAGCGCCGGCGATTATCCAGCTCGCGGTACTCGGCGTACACGTCGTCGAGGTAGGCGCGAGCCCACTTCGGACGCGAAGCCAGATCGCGCAGCTGGGCACGCAGTTCTTCGCTGTCGGGCAGGTCAGGGACGGGTAGGTCGATGGTGTTGCCCCTGGGGGTCAGGTACGGGACAGTGAATTGGTTGTTGAATGCCACGTGAGGCCTTCCCTTCTTGCGAAGGGAGACCCCGTTGAGGGCAACCGACGAGAGACCGTGGTGTTGAGCGGAAACAGTGACGGGCACCAACCCGACCCGGGGGTGAACCCGGATACAGGTGGTGCCCGTCAAGCGCTCAACGGAGGTCTCCCGAATACGGTTGAAAAACGCATGCGGGTGTAGGAGGAAGGCGGCCGGCCGGTGACCGGTACGGCTTTGACCGCCACAGCGGTTGGGCTGTCCTGCCGGATGACGTCTGGCCAGCAGGACAGCCGTGAGGGCTACTTGCCCTTACGCGGCTTGGCCTGAGCCAGCGCCGAGGCTGCGACCGACTTCGTCTTGGCCGAGGTGCGACCGTCGCGCAGCAGTGCGGACGCCTTCTTGGCGACCGGTCGAGACGTCTGCTTCGTGTTTCGTGTACCCATGTCCCTGTTCACCTCCTGCCTCAGTTCGCTCCGACACGGTTACGCGTTCGTGAAGATGAACGCGACAAGAGTGAAGCGGCCTTGTAAGATCGAAGGAACACAGGTTCGCTGTTCGCCCTTGTGGTTCTAGGTTCCCCGATGACGGTTTTCTGATCGGCTGAGAAGCGATGGGCAGCGATGGGTCGCGATGGAGAGGCGGTGCGGTGGATTACAAGTCGAGCTTCCACGCCGTCTTGGCGACGGTGCGCCCGCTGATGAAAGGCACCCGTAACCTTGGCGAGTTCACCGCAGGTCTCATCGACATGGGACTCGTGCCTCGCGGAACCGTCGACGGCGAGAAGACCGCGCTTGAGATGCGCAAGTCGGCGACGTGGAAGGGGTACGCCAACGGGTCTGACCAGCTGCCTACTGTGTTAGCGAGCGAGCTGGCTGGACGATGGGATCAGTTTCGGTTCGCCAGCAACGTCTCCCAGGCATACGAGGAGTCGGCACTCAATGACCTAGCCGACCGGCTCCACGACCTTGACGAGTCGATCAACAAGGGCAATGTCACCGAAGGTCTAGGCCAGCTGTTCTACAAGGTGTTCACCGAAGCTGCCGGTGAGACCGCTGCCGTAACGGAGCCCTTGACTTTGGCAGACAAGGCCGACCGATCTGGCGTCCCGTACATTGACGAGAAGACGAATCGCCTCAGGCTTGGCGACCGCTCGGGCGCGTTACCGCCGAAGCATCCCACACCGGACACAGTTCAGCCTGCTGAGCTGGGGTATGTTTCGGCGCTCCTGGCCGCGTATTGCGAAGACAAAGCCCGTACCGGCGTTGAGGTGCAGCTGGACGACATCCCGTCGCGTCTGGTTCAACACTTCCAAGAACAGCGCAAAGCGTTCTACCGTGCCGAATGGGTACGAGAAACATCGTGGAACTGCATCCACGATGGGCGGCCATTGTTTGACGAGTTCCTGGAAACGATGCACGCGGGAGTCTCCGACACCAACTTGCGTCAGTACCCCAACGGACTCGAACGCCTCCTCGCGACACTGGCTCAAGCAGCCGCAGTCCAACTCGACGGTGTCCGGCTCGACCAGATCATTGACCTGATCGACGTGTGGAGCCGGAAAGGTTCCTGCCACGAACTCGTCGCCCGGAACCGGCTGGGATGGGTAGATTGATGCGCGCCACGTCCCTAGACACAAGTTTCGAAGCCGAACTGCGCGGGCTCATCTTGCTGTTCCTGCTCGGAGATGCAGCGGATGCCGACTACCTGGGTGCCCTAGACACCATCACCGTCAACGCCCACACCTTCGGGGTCGGGGCAGAGAACCTCAACGGCACCCACCGACTGGCCAGCGGGGAACTCCACACGCGCACAGTCCTGATGACCCAAGCTGTCCAGCATTTGGCGATCCAAGGATTCGTGACACTACAGCCAGATCGTTCTCCGGCGGCCTTCACGATTACCGCTGAGGGTGAATCAGTCGTCAACCATTTCCGCTCCCGATACGCCGGTCAGTTGTTCGACACCGCGTTGGAGACGATCGAGCGGGTTGGCGACCTGAGCACGAGCGAGCTGGCTCAGATCATCAGGTCAGCGACCCCGGAAGGAGAAACGCGATGACACCAGGCTTCTGGATCAGCAGCATCACCGTGGCCGGGCACCCCACTCGGCGGGACTCCAGCGTCGGTTTCGAATCTGGACTCAACGTCATCTACGGACCGTCTAACTCCGGCAAGTCCTGGGTGCTTCAGTGCATCGACTACGTGTTCGGGCTGAAAGCCGACGAGTTCGTCCTCGACGAAAACTCCGGCTACACCGAGGTGCGTATGGGGGTGCGCACCGCGCAGGGCTCACTCACGTTATCGCGCCCCATCGGTGAGGGAGCCAATAACATCGAGGTCTCCAGCACAGACCCACGAATTGAGTCTGGAACCTACAAACGTCAATCGTCTGGCCGTTCCCCGCTACTCAGCTCGGTGTGGCTCAAACTCATCGGCTACGACGCCCCTGAAAACCTGAAAATCATCAAGAATCAAAACCTTGAAACCCAGGCGTTGACGTGGCGCACCTTCTGGCATGCGCTGTACGCGGATGAAGACAGGATCAGCACCAAGAAACCAATCCTTCTCCCTCTTCAGACCACCGCACAGCCCGCGTTCAAATGCGCCCTAGCGTCACTGATCACCGGCAAGGATTATGCCGCCTACGCTCGTGATGAGTCTGTCGAAACGAGGAAATTGCGTAACAACGCGATCATCGACTACCTCGAGCCGCTACCCAAACAGCTTGAAGAACGAATCGAGTTGATCGACAAAGCACTCGGTAGCAGCGACCCAGCAGAGATCCAGCAGCGCATCGATGAGCTGACCGCAGAACTGGAACGTGTCCAGCAACGCATCACACACGCCACCGTGCAGGGGCAAGACGTCATCGCACGCCTCCAACAGGTGCGTGACTCGCTGGCGGAATCCCGCAGTCTGCGGAACCGATACGAGGAACTTGCCGCCTCCTACCGTGCCCGCATCGAGCGGTTCGATTTCGTCGAGGAAGGCCACGCCCTCACCGCACACAGGGAACCGGCAACAACCTGCCCCGTATGCACGCAGGCACTACCACCGGAAGCGCGATCCGCAGTTCCAGAGCCCGATCTGCGTGAACGCCACGACCTAGCTGCCCGACTCAACGATCTTCGTCAAACGATCCATCAGATGGATCTTGAACAGGCACCACTGCAAGAACAAGAGCAGGATCTCGCCGCAGAAGCCGAGCGCATCGCCCGGCGCATCAGCGGCGAGTTAGAGCCGCAACTGCAAGCCCTCTCGACTTCGCTTGCCAGCCACAACGCGATCATCACCATGCAGGCAGAAAGAGAACAGCACCTCGAACGCAAACAAGCCATCGAAGACGAACTTGAAGAACGCAAGAATCGCACATTCCCCAAGGGCAACTTCAATCCGCTCGACGAATACCCGAAAACGTTCTGGCCGCAGATGGGCACCAACCTGATTGACATCCTTGGAGCCTGCACGTTCCCCAGACTCAAAGATGCCCGATTCTCGCGTGAACTGTTCGATGCTGTCATCAACGGCAAAACCAAAGCGAAGGAAGGACAGGGCTACCGGTCGTTCGTCAACACCGCTGTCATGCTCGCCCTCCGGGAATACCTCGCCTCCGAGGGCGCCACACACAACCCCGGCCTGCTCATCATCGACACCCCACTACTGGGGCTCGACGATCCACAGCTCGACCCCGAGCTTCAAGAAGCCCGTGAAACCATCCCCGCTGCCCTCTACGACTACCTCGCCCTCGAACAAGACGGCGGTCAGATGATCATCGCTGACAACACCAAGTTCATGCCCGACATAGAACCACTAAAGGACCGATGCAAACTCATCGTATTCACGAAACGCGAAGGAGAAGGACGCTACGGCTTCCTGCTCGATGCCCAGGACGAAGACCTGATCGATCTGGAGGAAACAGATGACAACTAACCGCGCCTTCAGCTACAAGCCCCTCTGGAAACTCCTCATCGACCGCGACATGAACAAAACCCAACTTCAAGAACGTGCAGGCATCAGTCCAGCCACCCTGTCCAAACTCGGACGCGGCGGCAACGTCACCACCGACGTCCTTGCCCGCATCTGCGAAGCACTCGACTGCGACATCGCCGACATCTGCGAGGTCGTCCCCACCGACCTGAAGGGAGAGACCGACTAGATGACCGCTCAACGCCTGCAGCTCACCTGGTACAACAAGGACAAGGCTCTCATCCCCACCGAGACCGGCAAGTACGGCTACACGTGGGTTGACCCCTCTGATCCGCGCTACTGCGAAACCCACACCCTCGTGCTGGACGACTATGTGCAGGGCAGCCAGACACCAAAGTCTGACGAGTTCGCCTACTCCGAGCGCGCTGACCTGGAGCCCCAGGATGACAACCTGCTCATCCTCGGCGAATCAGGCGACGTGCTCGAAGCCCTCACCCGCGTACCCGAGTTGGCGGAAAAGTACGTGGGCAAGGTGAAACTGATCTACATCGATCCGCCGTTTAACACCGAAAAGGCGTTTAACTATTACGAAGACAACCTGGAACACTCCATCTGGCTGACCATGATGCGCGACCGGCTCATGCACATGAAGAAGCTACTCGCCGACGATGGGTCAATATGGATCCACCTGGACTTTTCTGAGAACCATCGCATGCGGCTTCTTCTGGATGAGGTGTTTTCTTCTGGCTCATTTATTGGTGAAGTCACGTGGAAGAAGCGCGGGAACTTGCCAAATGATCGCCCTATGGCAGCTAATGACGACAAAATTCTGGTCTACGGTTCAGAGAGCGCCTTCAACTTGCGCCCACGTCCTGCCGGGCACGGAGGTTATATCAATACCGATGGTGATCCTCGTGGCCCCTGGGCTACGCACCCGGTTGACGCTAACGCGAAGGGTGGCAGAAATGTTGAGCATCTGCGCTATTCGATTATTAATCCCCAGACGGGAGTCGCATACACTCCTGCTGCTGGACGCAACTGGGTGTATTCCCAGGAGGACATGGAACGCGGAATAAGGGATGGACGTATAATCTTCGGGCGCACTGGTCATAGCGGACCTGTTAAGAAGGCATACCTGTCCGAAACTAGGGCTGGCCTTACCTGGCCCACGCTGTGGTTGACCGATGAGATCACTGATTTCGTGTACAACAATGCGGCCGATAAGCATTTGCAGTTCATGTTCCCTGGCAGGAGCCCATTCGACACCCCAAAACCAGAAGAGTTGCTGGAGCGCATCATTCACATTGGTTCGAATCCTGGAGACATAGTGCTTGACGTGTTTGCCGGGTCGGGCACGACTGCGGCGGTGGCGCAGAAGATGGGACGGCGTTGGGTCACGTGCGAATTGCTGGAGTCGACGTTCACCACGTTCACGCGTCCCCGTCTGGAGAAGGTCGTCAACGACGAAGACCCAGGCGGAATTACGCGGACGAAGGGCGAACGAGTCGACGCGACGGAAGACGGACTTCCTGATGGAGTCTCGCCAGAGGACGCCGCGAAATTCACGAGCGTGCTCAACAAGCTGATCAAGGACGACCCGGAATTAAAGAAGAGCGTCGAGGTGAAGACACTGAAGGCTGCCTCGAAGACCAGGCGCACGAAGGAAGTGCTGAACTGGCGTGGTGGCGGCGGTTTCCAGGTTGCGCACCTGTCGCCGGCTTGTTTCGACTATGACCCTGCCCTGGATCGGGTGATGCTGACAGCGGCAGCGACCGGCGAGACCTTGATCGAGTCGGTGGCCGCGAATCTAGGGTTCACGCTGCTGCATGCGGATGATGACTACGTGTTCGACGCCCGCCGTGGCAATGCCTTGTTGAAGGTGGTGGAGGGTGTCGCCACGACCGAGATCGTCGACTGGCTGGCCTCACAGGTTCAGCCCGGGGAGACGATCGTGTTGGCGGCCACTACCGTGATGGACGGCGTCCGCCAGCATCTACGCAAACTGGTGAAGGGGTCCCGAGTGGTGGCTCTGCCGGATGATGTGTTTCGGTACAGCGAAGGTGGTGACCAGTGATGGCGAACAGGCTCAACATCAGTTTTGATTCGGACATGCTGGAGTCGATCAGCTCCGAGTTCGATCTGCGTGCTCCGAATAAGGAAGCACTGCGCCAGCTGGTTTTCACCCTCGACGGTGACTATGACTCGGCCGTGATGCAGGTGCTCAACCTCGCTACGGGCGTGGGCAAGACCTACTTGATGGCGGCGTTCGTGGAGTATCTGCGCCGCCAAGGCGTCGGCAACGTCGTGATCGTCACCCCAGGCAAGACGGTGCAGGCCAAAACGGTGCAGAACTTCACGCCCGGCACGCCCCGCTACATCACCGGCGCGGCGGTGCCGCCCGAGGTGGTGACCCCGCAGGACTACTCGGCGTGGATCGCCCGCCAGAACGGCCCGGCCCGACTCGCGTTCGGCCGTGAAGTGCCAATGCTGGCGTTTATCTTCAACATCCAGCAGCTCATCGCGCCGAAGGAAGCCGAGGGTGACACCCACGGTGGTACCCAGGACGCGATGCGCCGTAAGCCCCGCCGGTTCGATGAGAACGCCGGCGTGCTCTTCGACTACCTGAAGGGACTCGATGATCTGGTTGTGATCGCCGACGAATCCCACCTCTACGGGGCCAGCGCGGTCGCGTTCAACGCCGCGTTGAAGGAACTCGACCCAGTAGCGGCGATCGGGTTGACCGCGTCGGTAGACAAGAAGACCGATCATGTGATCTACGAGTACCCGCTCTACCGCGCCATCCAGGACAAGTATGTGAAGGCCCCGGTGTTGGCGTTCCGCAAGACTGGATATGGCACCGATGAAGCCTCCGAAGAGCAACAGTTGCGGGACGCTCTGCAATTGCGTGCGCTCAAGCAGGCCTACTACGACTCGTACGCGGCTTCCCAGAACCGCGATCATGTGAACGCGGTCGCTTTCGTCGTCTGCTCCGACGTGGAGCACGCCACCCAGGTTGCCGAGCTGTTGCGCACGCCGGAGTACCTCGGCCGGGAATCGGCTGTGCTGCAGGTGGACTCCAAGCACGAGGATGAGTTGACCCAGCGTCGCCTCGACGAATTGGATCGGCC
>RRZU013309064.1_pt1 | contig 10089 bp, 10 predicted proteins | sample 2165561 | NCBI WGS metagenome assembly RRZU01 (sample SAMN10456909, study PRJNA506462) | wastewater metagenome | isolation source: wastewater sludge | place: USA: Moscow, Idaho
TAGTATGCCCAATATAGAGCGTTAAATCGTCTGACTGCAATGCTTATAAGGATAGTATCTCAAATAATTTTTTTGATTTTTCATCGGCAAGTTTTTTGCATGTATAAAGGTATTAGTACGTAAATCTATTGGAGGTGGCACGTAATGTTGAAAGAAAAGGAAAATTCCCAATCAGCGGCAAGTGTACTTATCGGAGCGGCGTTCTTGATGGCTACATCAGCAATCGGCCCGGGGTTTCTTACCCAAACGGCGGTATTTACTGATAAGCTCAAGGCGGCTTTTGCTTTTGCAATTATTGTCTCTATTCTAATTGACATTATTGTTCAGATGAATATCTGGCGCATTCTCGGAGTTTCCGGAAAGCGCGCTCAGGATGTGGCGAACGAAGTTTTCCCCGGTGTAGGTTATTTCTTGGCGATACTGGTGGCGATTGGCGGACTTGTTTTTAATATCGGCAACGTCGGAGGCGCGGCGATGGGGCTCAATGTCATGCTGGGCATTCCTCTGGTGCCGGGAGCTATTTTCAGTGCTTTGGTGGCTATCGCCCTGTTTGTCAATAAGGAAATGGGCAAGGCGATGGACATGTTTACCAAGGTTCTGGGTATGATCATGATCGCCATGGTTCTCTTTATGGTCTTTAAGACGCAGCCCCCTATCCCTCTTGCTCTTAAAGAGACTGTTCTGCCCTCTGATATTGACTGGCTGACAATTCTCACACTTGTCGGCGGCACGGTTGGCGGCTACATCACTTTCGCCGGCGCTCACCGCATCATTGACGCAGGAATCACCGGTACTGAAAATCTGGCCAAAATTTCCAGAGGCTCGGTTACGGCAATAGGTATTACCGGTGTTATGAGATATCTTCTCTTCTTGGCTATTCTCGGCGTTGTAGCCACAGGTGCAGTGCTTGACCCGAAAAACCCGCCGGCATCAGCCTTCCTTATTGGTGCAGGCCAGATTGGGTACCGCATCTTCGGTGTCATTCTTTGGTGCGCAGCTGTTACCTCTGTTGTCGGGGCCTCTTACACTTCGATATCCTTCCTTAGAACCCTTTTCAAGCCGGTGGAAGCCCAGTCACGTTACTGGATTATGGGCTTTATCTGCATCTCCAGTGCTATTTTTACAACAATGGGCAATCCCGTTAAGCTGCTGATCGTTGCCGGTTCGCTGAACGGACTCATCCTGCCGATATCTCTTGGCGTGATGCTTCTTGCCGCCTACAGAAAAGACATCATAGGTGACACATACAGACACCCGGTGGTTCTTAGTGTGCTTGGCTGGATTATGGTTGTGTTTACCGCTTGGATGGGCTTCAAGTCTCTTACGGGAATAATGAAACTCTTCTCATAAAGAGGTAAAATCAGAGAGGGCGTAATTAAGCTCTCTCTGATATTTATTGGTACAAAGGAGTGATGCGTGTGTCCGTATACCTTAAAGAACCACGGTGGCTGCAGGCGGGGGAATCTTGCCTAGTTGCCGAGTTTGCCGATGAGATCAGCCGCGAGGCCAATGATGCGGTGATGGGGCTGAGGCATTGGCTTGAGTCACAGAAACGGGTGCCGATTGTTGAGTGCTTGCCGACATACCGTTCTCTCGCGATATATTTTGACCCGCTGGCTGTAAGCTGCGAAGAAATTGCGGCGGAGGTGAGGACCGCTCTCAAAGAGGCCGCTGAATCTAAGTCTTCGTCGCATAAGGTGATTTCCATTCCCGTCTGTTACGGAGGAGAATATGGTCCCGATATCCAAAATGTGGCCGAGCATGCGGGTATGTCTGTCGAAGAGGTTATAAAACGTCATACCGCTTCTGTATGCCACTGCTATATGATTGGTTTCGTTCCCGGTTTTGCCTATTTGGGCGGCATGGACGAGTCAATAGCGACACCGAGACTGCAAAATCCCCGAACAGTTATTAAGGGGGGCAGCGTTGGCATTGCCGGCAAGCAGACTGGGATATATCCCATTGACAGCCCCGGGGGCTGGCAGCTCATAGGCAGAACACCGCTTAAACTCTTTACGCCGGAAGCATCGCAGCCTACGCTGATTGATTCAGGCTACGGCGTGCGCTTTGTCCCTGTTTCAGAAGATGAATATAAGACTATTGAAGCCAGAGTCGCCGACGGGACATACGTCCCCCAGATAACGGAGGTGGCATAGCGATGGAAGTATCTGTTATAAAGCCCGGAATGCTGACTTCTGTCCAAGACCTCGGACGCTGGGGTTACCAAGCAAGCGGCGTGCCTGTGGCAGGAGCCATGGATCTGCCGGCATTGCGTATTGGCAATGTGATGATAGGCAACCAGGAAAACGCTGCTGCCCTTGAGGTGACGCTTATGGGGCCGGAACTTGCCGTCAGCGGAGAGGGACTTGCCGTCTTCGCCGGTGCGGAGCTAGGTTTTGCCGTGAACGGACATGAAGTCGGCTCATGGAAAGCGGTCACTCTTAGTGACGGTGACGTTATCTCTTTTAAAGGCCCCAGGGGATGCGGCTGCAGGGGCTGTCTCTGTTTCAGCGGCGGTATTGATGTGCCGGTGATTATGGGCAGCCGCTCGACCTATACCAGAGCTAAAATCGGCGGACATGAGGGACGTGCGCTCAAACAGGGAGATGTGCTGAAGGTAGCGGATCCCTCTCCTCTGTGGAAAAAAAACAACGGTTTTAGCCCAGCGAAGGAGCTGCTCCCAGACTATAACCCCGAACTGCCTTTGAAGATATTGACCGGACTGCAGGCGGACGCCTTTACCGAAGCAGGACTTAAGACTCTATTTGAGTCGGAATATACAGTATCCAGCGAGTCAGACAGAATGGGCTGCCGCCTTGAAGGTCCCAAAGTCGAACATAAAGAGTCCGGCGCTGATATCGTCTCCGATGGTATTCCCTTGGGGACGGTGCAGATACCTGGACATGGTCTGCCTATAGCAATGCTTGCTGACAGGCAGACTACCGGAGGCTATACAAAAGTCGGAGTTTTGACTGCTTCGAGTATTCAGGCTTTGGTGCAGAGAATGCCAGGTATGAAGGTTCATTTTGAACGTACCGATATGGAGAGCGCTGTCAGTGAATTGCGTTCTTCCAAAGAAAAGTTGGAAAAGATACGGCAGGCGCGTTTTTCATATGTAAGCCGCTTCGGAGGCTGTTTGCCCGAGCGACCGCTTTCGCCTAGTGCAAAATTGACAGTTAATGGTAAAGTATACGAAGTAACCTGTGAAGAAATATAATTTTAGCGGAGGAGGGTGTTTATGATGTATATGATAGACATGAACAGTGACATAGGCGAAAGTTTCGGAGCATATAATATGGGAAATGACGCCGCCGTGATGGAAGCCATTACTTCGGCAAATGTGGCCTGCGGATTCCATGCGGGAGATCCTTTGGTAATGAAAAAGACTGTTGCCCTTTGCAGAGAAAAGGGCGTCGCTATCGGAGCTCACCCCGGTTATCCTGATTTAGTAGGCTTTGGACGCAGAAATATGGCCTGTTCCCCCGATGAAATTTATTCTGACTGCCTCTATCAAATCGGCGCGCTGAAGCTCTTCTGTAAAGCAAAAGGTTTGTCTTTGCAGCACGTTAAGCCGCACGGAGCAATGTACAATCAGGGCGCGAAAGACCCGAAAATCGCTATGGCTATAGCCTCCGCCGTAAAGGACGCAGGATCAGGATTTATTATCTTGATGGGGCTGGCCAACTCTGAATTCGAGAAGGCTGCGCAAGAGCTGAAGATTCCCTATGCTGCGGAAGCTTTCGCCGATAGGGCCTATATGCCTGATGGTGCGCTGGTGCCGCGTTCGCAGGCGGGCGCAGTGATACATGATGTTGACGCTGCCGCTAAGCGTGTCGTGAGGATGGCTACTGAGGGTACTGTGGAAGCCATTGACGGCACAGTTATTAATTTCCGTCCGCATTCAGTATGTATGCATGGTGATACTCCGGAAGCAGTGGAAATGGCTAAAGCTGTGAAAAAAGCGCTTATGGAAGCAGGAGTAGCGATAAAGACATTGAAGGAGGTTGTTCTAGGATGACTCTGCCTTTTAACATTGAACCGTACCGCCACATCAGCCCTAAAGAAATGCGAGAACTGATTAGAAAAGATGAGTGGACTCATCCGACATCAGGTCTTTGCCTCTCACATGTTCAGGCGAACATGATCGTTTTGCCCAAAGACTGGGCTTACGATTTTCTCGTCTTCGCACAGAGAAATCCCAAACCCTGCCCGATCCTTGATATCACTGAGCCAGGGGACTATGAGGCTCGTATCGTAGCTCCGGGGTCAGATGTCCGCACCGACATTCCGCGCTATAGAGTGTGGCAGGACGGCGTCCTTATAGATGAACCCACTGATGTGAAGAAGTATTGGCGCGATGACTTGGTGGCGTTTTTGCTCGGCTGCTCTTTCAGCTTTGAGGGGGCGCTGCTCGAAGCCTCTATCCCCATCCGCCACATTGATATGAACTGTAACGTTCCCATGTACGTTACCAACATAGAGTGCAAGCCTTCAGGACGTCTCAGCGGTCCGATGGTTGTTAGTATGAGGCCGGTCAAGTATGCTCAGGTGCCTAAAGCCGTCCTCTCAACCGGACGTTTCCCCGCAGTTCACGGCGCTCCCGTGCATATCGGCGATCCTGCGGCGATAGGCATTAAAGATGTCAATAAGCCGGAGTTCGGCGATGCTGTGGAAATCCGTGAAGGTGAGACTCCGGTGTTTTGGGCATGCGGCGTGACGCCTCAGGCTGTGTTGATGAACAGCAAGCCTCCCTTTGCCATTACTCACGCACCAGGACACATGTTTATCGGCGACCCACGAGATACGGACTTCGCAACTTTCTAAAATTACACACGCATATAAACATAGGCTCAGACAATAAAGCAATAAATAAGAGACTCCGCACTGACAGTTATTACATAAACTGTCAAAGCGAAGTCTCTTTGTCTGCGGTTTTGTGATGAGCGGTGAAGCGTTTTTTTGATTTTATCGGAGCTTCGCCATGCATTTAGCCGCTTTTGCTGTCCAAATACGGAGATTGTTAATCTTCTGGCTTTACAGGAGCGGGCAGGTCAAAACAGGCTGGCTTGCCAATGATCTCTTCCCAAAGAGCTTTAATGGTTTTGAGTGCGAAAAGTTTCTTGGTGATAAAGACGATTGTCAGGCGGTCAACTTCAGGGTCTTTCTCTGCGGGGTAGACTTCCGCGGTAACGCCGGAATATTCCACCTGTACCCACCCTGATTCTGTAGGTGCGAAGCCCTTGATGCGGTAGCATACCGGTCCTGCTTTCGCAGCCATTTGCTTGAGTTTTTCCGCTTCAAATGTCCCATGTGCGGTAATTACCAGGCTGCCTGGTCGTCTTTCCACCGTGTTGCTGCATTCCCTTTCGATAATCGGCGCAGGCGCGGGCTGCATAAGTATCTTTGCGGAAATTTTCCCGTAGCTTGTTTCGAAGATTTCCGCAGTGGTGTTTATTGAGCGAACTTTTTCATATACCATGCGCAGTTCGTCAAGAGAGATTAAGTCTGTTTTGTTGAGAATTATTCTGCTGGCAGTAGCTGTCTGATTTTCCGCCGCCACAAGTGTTTCCACGATGACCATAAATGCGGAGCAGTCAATTACGCATGTGGAGCCGTTGTATTGATACTTACGCTGAAATTTACCGTCAAGCTGCGCCAGCATCGAAGGCATTGCCGAGGGATCAGCAAGCCCGGAATTTTCTACGAAGAGGATATCGATATCTTTTTTGGAAAAATCTATTAAAGTTTGTATGAAGTTGCCTTTCATGCAAGCGCAGAAAATTGATCCGTTAGTAAGTTCAACCATGTCCATGCCCTTGGTTTTTAACAGGGTACCGTCAATACTAACCTTGCCGAATTCATTAACCAATACTCCGACTTTGACACCGGAGCACTCCGTTAATATATTTTGCAGCAGTGTGGTTTTTCCGGAGCCGAAAAAACCTGAGATGATACACAGTTCAATGTTTTTCATACGACATCCTCCAAATTCATACTGATATAAAAAGCAGGTCAGGGATATCTTATCCCGACCTGCCCTAAATGTATATCTTTATTTTTGTTTTTATGCCATTGTGATAACGGTTCCCGTCTTTCCTTCCGAAGCGTCAACAGCTTTGTAGAGCGAGGTAATGATGGCTTTCTTACCGGGGAAGCGTCTGGCGAATTTTACCGCTGCCATTACTTTGGGCAGCATACTTCCGGGTGCGAACTGCCCCTCTTCCATATATTGTATCGCTTCTTTAACTGTGATGTGCCTTAAAGCTTGCTGTTCCGGTTTGCCGAAATTGACGCAGACATTTTCGACTTCTGTGAGTATGAGCAGCACATCTGTTTCCATGTCTTCTGCAAGGGTTTCCGCCGCGAGGTCTTTGTCTATGACCGCTGCTACACCTGTAAGAGATCCGTCCATATTTTCGATTACGGGAATGCCGCCGCCTCCGGCTGTGACTACGATGGTGGAATCCCAGAGGCGCTTTACCGAGTCTATCTCGGCTATTCTTTTGGGTGTGGGAGAAGCTACTACGCGGCGCCAGCCTCTGCCAGAATCTTCTTTCATTGTATATCCTTTTTCTTCAGCAATTTTCTTAGCTTCCGCTTCACTGTAGAAAGGACCTATCGGTTTTGTAGGGTTTGTGAAGGCTGGGTCGTCTGCATCTACAATTACCTGCGTTACCAGAGTGACCACAGGTACGTTACGGTTTCTGTTTCTTAAAGCGTCGCGGAAGCATTGCTGTATCTGATAGCCGATATAGCCCTGGCTCATCGCCCCGCAGACGTCAAAAGGCATGGACGGTAATTTCGCATCGATATTGGCGGCTATTTCCTGCCCCAAAACAATACGTCCCACCTGAGGACCGTTGCCGTGGACAACAGCCATCTCGTAACCCCTACTTTTTATATCCGCTAAATATTCACATGTTTTGCGTATGACTTCAAGCTGCGCTTCCGCTGTTGCGGGCTGTCCAGCTTCCTGAAGGGCGTTTCCGCCCAGGGCTACGACTACTTTTTCTGACATGATTTTATCCCCTTATTAAAAATTAATTTAAAAAATTGTTTTATTGGCCGCTGAGGTATGCTATCGCCTCAAGAACACCCCCGCCTATGGCCAGTGCCTTGTCTGTGATAGTCCAGCAGTGCTCTTTCTCCCCACTGGGGTCAATATCGCCGATTTTTGTGCCGCTGCGGACAAAGACAGAGGGGTGGATGAGTCCGCGTAATACGCCGTCGATTTGCGCGCTCACTGGAAGATCTCTTATGTGGGCTATAGTCTCGCCCTTAACAACTGTGTCTCCGATAGCGCAAATAGGTGTGACATATCCTTCCGCGGGAGCTCTTAAGAGTCTTTCTGTACCATAACCTTTGATGATACCGGGAATACCTGTGTTAGCAATTGCGGTGCCGTTGTATATTGCTCTGCCAAGGTAGTGCCCGCGTTTGGTTTCCACCACAGCATGTACGTCTTCGGGAGCGGTAAAACCCGGGCCGACACCGATGACAATGGGTGCCATGTCTTTTACGGTGCCGGTATTGCGTTTCGCCATGATCGCATCTATAAGAACCTGCGGCCTGAGCTTTTCAATAAGTTCTACGCCGGGAGAGACGATTATTTCAATGTCATCCGACTTGCGGTTAAATGCTGCGGGTGAGTCGATACGCTTTATGCGCATCCCTTCTATTTCTGTCTCGCCGCAAAAAATGGCGTTCGCTGCGGAAACATTGATTCTTACAACCAAAGGGAGTTCTATTTCCAGAACCAGCACTTTGAAATGGGCTCTCCACAGCCTGTATATTACGCCGGTGCCCAAGTCACCGCCGCCCCTCACAATGGCTAATTTTTTCTCTGTTGTTGACATCGAACCACAGGCTTTCTTAAGCTGTCAGTATTAGAGTCTTTTCCACATCTCTGCCGCGCACTCACGGGCCTTGGCAAAAATTTCGTCGCGGTCGAGGCCGGTCAGTTGACGATCTTTCATTAGAATCTTTCCATTGGCGATCGTGGTGACAACATTGCGCCCTGAGGAGCCAAAGAGCAGATGTGAGTTAATAGTAGTGTCGTCGAGCTTTGTCGGTGCGGCGTAATCCATAACAATCACATCGGCAGCAAATCCGGTTTTAAGAACACCTAATTTGATGGGAAAAGCTCTCTCGGCTATCTCGCGGTTGTTTTGGAAGAGCATCTGCGGCAATTCTCCCCAGCCTGTGTTCGGATGCCTGCAGGCATGTTTGCAGAGCGCATTTCCCAAACGGTATGACTGAACCATGTCGCAGAGGTAACCGTCTGTGCCAAGCCCTAAAGTAACGCCTTCTTTGACCATTGTTGTAATATCGGCTGCACCGACAGCGTTTCCCATGTTTGATTCCGGATTATGGACTACGGCAGTATCAGTGGCTTTAATTATCTCCAGCTCATCTTTGTTAATGTGTATGCAGTGCACAAAGATGGAATTCTTGCCGGTAATTCCAAAATCGGTAAAGCGCTTGACGATGTTTTTACCGTATTTTGCCTGAGAGTCTTTTTCGTCTCCGGGACCTTCTGCAACATGGACATGGTATCCTGCGATCTTTCCAGCCATTGCCTCACGGCATTTTTCCAGGGTTTTGTCTGAAAGCGTAAAAGAGGCGTGGAGTCCAAATTTGCCTGATATCATCGGGTCATTCTGTTTTTCCGCCCAATTAATGAAATCGATATTTTCTTTGATGCCCTCATCGGCAATAGCGGCGCCGTCTCTGTCTGAAACCTCATAGCACAGAGAGGATCTTATGCCCGCTTCTTTTGTTGCCTTTGCTATCTCAAATAAGCTTCCTGTGGCGGAGTATGGACTGGCATGGTGGTCTATTATCGTGGTGCAGCCGCATTTTATCGCGTCTATTAAAGCTGTCATGGTGCTGTAATACGTGTCTTGAAGGGTAAGAGCCTTATCCAGTCTCCACCAAAGCCGTTCCAGCACCTCGTCAAAATTTTGCGAAGGCGCTCCCGGAGGAGTCATTGCTCTTGAAAAGGTACTGTAAAAGTGCATATGGGAATTTATAAATCCAGGCATGATGATTCCGCCTTTGGCATCTAAAAATTCCGCCTCGGGATATTTGGATAATAGCTCCTTTGTCGTTCCTACTTCTTCGATGGTGTTACCGTTAATCGCCACAGCGCCGTTGTTGAAGAAGGGTTTTTCTGTATCTCTTGTTATAACTGTGCCGTTTCCTAGTAATAACATATTATTGTCCTCCTTGTTGACGATTCAGCGGGATGTCGATCCGCTAATACACGAGCTTCTTCCGCACTTTATACGGAAGAAGCCTTTAAAATTTTTATTTATTGTTCTTTGTCTTTGGGGATGATTATATTGAGAAGTACTGCGATGACAGTGGAGATTATTACTGAAGAGGAACCGAATATCTGAGATATCCAAGCAGGCATTCCAGGACCTGCAAGAGCGTTAGGGACTTGTGAAATTCCTACTCCGAGCGCAACTGCTATACCAACTACTGCGGCGTTGCGCGGCGTCATCTTCGCTGAGACGATCAGTTTCATCCCTGTCATGGTAATAGCTGCGAAAACGGTCATTGTGGCTCCGCCAAGTACAGCCTGAGGAATTGTTGTCAGCAGCGCAGAAAATTTGGGCAGCACTCCTGCGATGAAAATTATCAGCGCCGCCAGAGCGACAATGCGTTTGTTAACTACTCTGGTGATTGTAAAAATGCCGACATTTTGGCTGTAAGTAGCAGTAGGCAGACCCCCAAGCAAAGCGCCAAGCGCACTAGTGACTCCGTTGCCGATAATGCCGCCCGCTAGCTCTCTGTCAGATGGTTCTCTGTCCAGAGCACCTACTGTGGTGGCGGAGATATCACCTATCGCCTGTACGGAATTAACGACAAACATTATCACCATGGACATTATCGCCGTCACATGAAATTCTATTGGGAAGTGCATCGGACGCGGAAGTTGCATCCAGGCGGTGTTGTAGACACTGTCAAAGGAGACCATTCCGAGGAAGTATGCCAGAATGTATCTTGAGACACGTACCAGAAGTACAGAGGCTAATTTCATAAGTCCTTAAGTGTAGTGGTTAAATGCTGTGGGAGCCGCCA
>RRZU012443875.1_pt1 | contig 10088 bp, 9 predicted proteins | sample 2165561 | NCBI WGS metagenome assembly RRZU01 (sample SAMN10456909, study PRJNA506462) | wastewater metagenome | isolation source: wastewater sludge | place: USA: Moscow, Idaho
CAAAGAGCTTTCGGAAATCGTCAGCGGCGCAGCGGCTGTCTGACCACGCGAACCAAGTTAATCGATTGAGGATACGACGATGAGTCAAGGAAACATTGTTCAGTGTATCGGCGCCGTGGTGGATATCCAGTTCCCGCGCGACGCGATGCCCAAGGTCTACGACGCGCTCTTGCTCGACAAGGCCGAAGAGCACGCCGGCTGTGAAGCCGACCTGATGTTCGAAGTTCAGCAGCAACTCGGCGACGGCATCGTGCGCACGATCGCCATGGGATCGTCTGACGGCCTGCGCCGCGGCATGAAGGTCAACGGCACGAATGCGCCGATCTCGGTGCCGGTGGGCGACGCCACGGTCGGTCGCATCATGAACGTGCTCGGGCGTCCGATCGACGAAGCCGGCCCGATCGCCACTGAAGAACGCCGTTCGATCCACCAGCCGGCACCGAAGTTCGACGAGCTGTCGCCATCGGTCGATCTGCTCGAAACCGGCATCAAGGTGATCGATCTCGTCTGTCCGTTCGCCAAGGGCGGCAAGGTTGGCCTGTTCGGTGGTGCCGGCGTCGGCAAGACCGTTAACATGATGGAACTGATCAACAACATCGCCAAGCAGCACTCGGGTCTCTCGGTGTTCGCCGGCGTTGGTGAGCGCACCCGCGAGGGCAACGACTTTTACCACGAAATGAAGGAGTCGAACGTTCTCGACAAGGTGGCGATGGTCTTCGGCCAGATGAACGAGCCGCCGGGCAACCGTCTGCGCGTCGCGCTGACCGGCCTGACGATGGCTGAGCGCTTCCGTGACGATGGCCGCGACATCCTGTTCTTTGTCGATAACATCTACCGCTACACGCTGGCCGGTACGGAAGTGTCCGCGCTGCTCGGCCGGATGCCGTCGGCCGTGGGCTACCAGCCGACACTGGCCGAGGAAATGGGCCGTCTGCAAGAGCGGATCACCTCGACGAACGTCGGTTCGATCACGTCGATCCAGGCCGTGTACGTGCCGGCGGACGACTTGACCGACCCGTCACCGGCGACGACCTTCCTCCACCTTGATTCGACCGTCGTGCTTTCGCGTGACATCGCTGCACTCGGTATCTACCCGGCTGTCGATCCGCTTGACTCGACCTCGCGTCAGCTCGACCCGCAGGTCGTCGGCGAAGAGCATTACAAGGTCGCGCGTGCCGTCCAGATGACGCTGCAGAAATACAAGGAATTGCGCGACATCATCGCCATTCTCGGTATGGACGAACTCTCGCCGGAAGACAAACTGGCCGTCTATCGCGCGCGCAAGATCCAGCGCTTCCTGTCGCAGCCGTTCCACGTCGCCGAGGTGTTCACCAACTCGCCGGGCAAGTACGTCACGCTGAAGGATACGATCAAGGGCTTCAAGATGATCGTCGAAGGCGAGTGCGACAACATCCCCGAGCAGGCGTTCTACATGGTCGGCAGCATCGATGAAGTCTTCGAGAAAGCCAAAACCCTCTAAAGCGCGAAACTACGCACATCGTGGCCTGTCGGTAAGTCAGGCGCGGTGTGTGCAAGGGAAATAAACGATGCCACTCAGAGTTCACGTAGACGTTGTCAGTGCCGAAGAGCTGATCTTTTCCGGTGAGACCGATTTCGCCGTGTTTCCGGGCGAGGCCGGCGAATTGGGTATCTTCCCGCGCCATGCGCCGCTCTTGACGCGAGTCAGGCCGGGGACTGTCCGGCTGAAGATTCCTGATCGCGAAGAGTACGAATTGGTCTATGTGTCCGGCGGCGTGCTGGAAGTTCAGCCGACGTTGATCACCTTGCTTGCCGACACCGCGATTCGCGCGCACGACTTGGACGAGGCAAAGGCGATCGAGGCCAGACGCCGTGCCGAGGAGTCGCTGAAGGATCGCGATGCCGACGTCAATTACGCCACCGCCGAGGCGGAGTTGGCGCAGGCGGTCGCGCAGTTGAAGGCGATCAAGCGGGTACGCAAGCACCAGCATTGATTTCCGGCGTGCACGTAATCAAGAAAAAGGGCGGATGCTTCATCCGCCCTTTTTCAATTCGTCAGATCAACCCTTAATGCTCTGCGCCCGGCCGTTCGAGCCTGGCGATCCGGCTTTCGAGTTGGGCAAGTGCGGTGCCGGCTGTCGCGACCGAGGCGGCGAACTCGCTCATTTCGGCACGTTGAACGAGCGTGGTTTGTTCCGCAGTCAAGAACTCGACGACATTGCTCGCCATATTCGACACCTGTGCGGTCTGCCAGCGGGCGAGCTGCCTGCCGCCTTCAACCAGGCGTCGTGCGGCAATGTCGCCGATCACCCGAGCTAGATCGTGCTCGGCGTCCCAGCGCAGATTCTTGAAAATGAAATTGAGGCTCTCGGCCAGTTCGGCCGATCCGTTGATCTGCATCAGGCCGACCAGCGATGCCGGGTTGAGCAGCAGGCGCGCTGGCGTGTCTGCCGGCAGGGTGATCGCTACCGCCGGTTGCACCCGCGCTGACGAAGCGGCGGCGGATTGCGCCACGAGTAAACCATCGCCGTTGATCCAGACCGGTACTTCAAGGCGCCCAAGTTCGAACCGGAGCGACTGGCCGGCGAACGCGCGCAGTCGCTGCGCCGCCCAATCTTCGCCCTTCAGGACGTGATTGATGGCTTTGAGCGCGATCGGGAGCAACATCGCGGGTTCGTCAGAACTTGAAGCCGCGATGCAGTGCGACGACGCCGAGCGTCAGGTTGAAGTACTCGACCTTTTCCAGGCCAGCGTTCTCCATCATGCCTTTCAGCGTTTCCTGATCGGGATGGACGCGGATTGACTCGGCGAGATAGCGGTAGCTGTCGGCGTCCTTGGTGATGATTTCGCCGATGCGCGGGATTACCTTGAACGAATAGAGATCGTAGACCGGTGCCAGCGGTTTCCAGATCTGCGAGAACTCGAGAACGAGCAGACGACCGCCGGGGCGCAGCACGCGGCGCATTTCTGCGAGTGCCAAGTCCTTGTGCGTCATGTTGCGCAGGCCGAAGGCGACCGTGACGCAGTCGAAGTGGTCGTCGGGGAAGGGCAGCTTCTCGGCGTCGCACTGGGCGACTGGCAGGAGAAAGCCCTTGTCGCAGAGGCGGTCGCGGCCGTGCGTCAGCATCGCGTTGTTGATGTCGGTCAGCCAGACCTGCCCGGTCTTGCCCACCTTGCGCGCGAAGGCGAGCGAGAGGTCGCCCGTGCCCCCGGCCACGTCAAGCACGCGCGAGCCTTCACGCACGCCGCTGCGGGCGATGGTGAATGACTTCCACAGGCGATGCATGCCGCCCGACATCAGGTCGTTCATGATGTCGTAGCGATGGGCGACGGAGTCGAAAACCTCGGCGACTCGGCGGGCTTTTTCGGCTTCGGCGACCTGCTCGAAGCCGAAGTGGGTCTTGCTTTCAGGGTTCATCGTTCAGGCTCGAAAAGAACGGTCTGGATCAGCGCTTGACGGCGCAGGACGGCGTCGGCTTCGCCGGTGGCGGCGGACATTCGCCCGGATCGCGGCTGGCGCCGGCTTCCGCGAGGCGATCGAGATACGCCTGCCAAAGCTCGTCGCGATGGATGCACAGCGTGTGCAGCATGTCCCACGAAAAGAGACCGCTGTCGTGGCCATCCGAGAACACCGGTTTGATCGCGTAGTTGCCGACCGGTTCGATGCCGAGAATCTCGACATCGCGCTTGCCGATCTGCAGGGTCTCCTGACCCGGTGCGTGCCCACGTGCTTCGGCGGACGGCGTGAATACGCGCAGGAACTCGTAGCTGAGCTCAAAGCGTTCGCCGTTCTCAAACGCTAGCTCGAGAATCCGCGACTTCTGGTGCAGTTTGATCTCGGTGGGAATCGGGGTGTCGGAATTCAGGCCAGCCATGTCAACCTTTGCTCTTTGGTGAACGCGTTATCATAGCGCAAACTCCGCGCGTCAGCCCGCGAGGCGAAGCGCCGGCACGCTTTCGCGCCTGCGCTGTCATCAATCTGTAATCCATCCTTAATAGACTTCGGGCACGCAATTTCAGAGAGCGAAAAACCGATGCCAGCCACCATCCTCGTCGTTGAAGACGAACCGTCGATTCAGGAGCTGATCGCTGCGAGTCTGCAACATGCCGGACATCGGACGCTGCGCGCGGATACAGCGGAAGACGCGGTGCGCCTGGTCAATGAGACCTTGCCCGACGTCGTCCTGCTCGACTGGATGCTCCCCGGCATGAGCGGCATCCAGTACGCCCGGCGGTTGCGCGGCGACGAGCGCACGCGCGACTTGCCGATCATCATGCTCACCGCGCGCAGCGAGGAGCACGACAAGGTTTCCGGTCTCGAAGCCGGTGCCGACGATTACCTGACCAAGCCGTTCTCGCCGCGCGAACTGCAGGCGCGGATCAAGGCGGTGCTGCGCCGACGGGCGCCGCAGATGACCGAGGATTGTGTCGACGTCGAGGGCCTGCGCATCGATCCGGTGACGCATCGCGTGACCGGCAACGGCAAGCCGATCGACCTCGGGCCGACCGAGTTCCGCCTCCTGCACTTCTTCATGACCCACGCCGAACGCGTGCATACGCGCGCGCAGCTATTGGATCAAGTCTGGGGCGACCATATCTTCGTCGAGGAGCGCACCGTCGATGTACATATCCGCCGCCTGCGCGCTTCGCTTGAGGCAACCGGCCATGATCGCCTGATCCAGACGGTGCGCGGCACGGGTTACCGTTTCTCTGCTCAGTCTGAATGAGCAACGCGGCCCGATTGGAGCGGTGCGCTTGAATACGGTGTGGGAACGTACCCTCTGGTGGTCGCTGGCCCTCGCCTGCCTGATCGCCGCGCCGATCGCGCTGGGCTTTGGCATCAACTGGGGTTTGTGCGCTCTGGCCGGCGGGTTGCTCGTCATGCTTTGCTGGCATCTCTATCACTTGCGCCAGTTGATGGACTGGCTCGAAGGTCCGCTCAACGCGGCGCTGCCGCGCGGGCGCGGTGCCTGGGAGATCGCCTTTGCCGGGCTGCACCGTCGTGTGCGCGTCCGTCTCGGGCAGCAGAACGCGCTTTCCGAGACGCTCGACCGTTTCATGCGCGCTTTCCAGGCGCTGCCGGACGGCGTGATCGCCTTCGACCGGCACCGCCACATCGACTGGATCAACGAGCGTGCCGAAGTGCATTTCGCGCTGTCGGCGGCGAGCGATCGCGGGCAGGCGCTGACCAACCTGATCCGCCATCCCGATTTCGTCGCGTATCTCGACGGCGGCAACTACGAAGAGCCGCTGATCTACCGCGGCGGACGCGTCGAAGGTCTAACGCTGTTGCTGCAGATCATCCCCTATGGCGAAGACCAGAACCTCCTCGTCTCGCGCGATATCAGCCAGCTTGAGCGCATGGAGACGATGCGCCGCGACTTCATCGCCAACGTTTCGCACGAACTCAAGACGCCACTCACCGTCGTCGCCGGCTTCTCCGAAATGCTCGCCGACGACTACGCGGCGTGCAGCGAAGCCGAAGTCGCGCACTACCTGAAGCTGATCTGCGAGCAGAACGCGCGCATGCAGCGTTTGATCGAAGACCTGCTTACGCTGTCCTCGCTCGAGACCGGCAGTTCGGCGCCGATCGAAGAGCGGGTGGAGATCGCGCCGATGCTACAGAGCATCCTGGCTGACGCGCAGGCCTTGTCGGCAGGGCGGCATGAAATCACGCTCATGGTGGACGAGCCGTCCGTCATTCGCGGCTGCGCCAACGAGTTGCGCAGCGCCTTTGGCAACCTCGCCGGCAACGCCGTGCGCTACACGCCGCAGGACGGCAAGATAGACCTCGTGTGGCGGCGGCGCGAAGGTTCCGCCGAATTCGTCGTTATCGACACCGGGATAGGCATCGCGCCGCCGCATCTGCCGCGCCTGACCGAGCGCTTTTACCGTGTCGATCGCAGCCGTTCGCGTGAAACGGGCGGCACCGGCCTTGGCCTCGCCATCGTCAAGCATGTGCTGACCCGGCATCACGCGACCCTCGACATCGAGAGCGAGCCGGGCAAGGGCAGCCGCTTTACTGCGCGCTTTCCGGCGACGGTGCTGGTGGCCGGGTAGGCCGCCAGCAGGTCAGCAGATCTCGAAGGTCACCCGGTCGAAGTCGGGGCCCGAGTCGAGTACGCGCGTCAGGCGGACCTGCCACGCCCCGTCGGTATACAGCTCGATGATTCGCCCTCGGCGGAACCAGCCCTGCGGCAGCACCAGCGACTGCTCGGCATTGACCGCGGGAATCGCCGGCAGCAGGAAGGCGCGCTGGTAGTTGCTGCTGAATTCCCACAGCGTCTCGCCTTCCTCGGCGATCGAGCGCGCGGCGATGGCGAGCGGCAGACCGGGCAGGGCGCGCACGCCGGCGATCAGGCCGCCCTCTTTCTCCTGCATCAGCCAGGTGTTCTGCGCCAGCAGGAAGTGGTCGCCGTCGTGCGGGCACAGCGCGATCAGTTGCCCGTGCGTCATCTTTCGGCCCGACGTGCTGCGCACCAGGCGGAAACCGTTGGCCGACTGGTTGACGACCTCCCAGGTATCGAGTCCGCGCGCGTATTGCTCCTTGCGCACCTGCAGCACCTGCGTCGGATCGACCTGATGGCGGAAGGCGAACAGGCTTTCGTATTCGCGCCGGGAATAGGTCCGCACGTTCTCCGGTTGTTCGAACTCCTTGCCGGAAATGTGGAAGTGCATGTCCTCGAAGCCGGTGCATAGCTGCGATGCACCCGAGGTGGCGTGGCGGCGGAATTTTCTCGGCGCGCGCGCCTGCGACCACGGGCGAGAGAGCGTTTCGAGCAGGCGATTGCACTGGCCGGCCGAGCAATCCTCGCCGAGCCCGAGCTGTGCCGGCGGGGTGCGCTGCCGGAGTTGTTGCCGGATCTGCGTCATCTGCAGCGCCAGGCGGCTGGTGTCGAGGCAGCGCAGATGCTCGGTCTGCAGGCAGTCAGCGATGGGGCGCAGCGCGGCGTCGTGCATCAGGTCGATGACGAACTGCGGCAGCGCTTCGCCAGCGTGCGCCTTGCGCAGGCTGACGAGTGGCGCCCAATAGGTCGCCCAGCGCCGCATGAGCGCCTGGTCGCGCAGCGACAGGCTGTAGCATCCCGCCATGTCGCAGAGGAGGAAACTGACGTAGGCCGCCTGGATGTGCGTGCTGCGACCCAACGGTTCGAGCGGGTCGTTGATCGTTAGCGTTGCGATCTCCCACTCCTCGGAGCTCGCGTAGTAGCCGTGCAGGTCGAGCCATAACCCCCAGGGGAGTTCGCGGCGCGCACGCAGGTGCTCGACGATGGTCATGCCCGTATTCTGGATGCAGCGGTGCAGCGTCGTCGCCACGCGTTGTGCGTGGGCCGGGCCATGATCGTCGGGTGAGTCGCGTTCGGCACAATGCGCGTAGGCGCGCGCGGCCTTGCGCCAGAGGGTGGTGACCTGCTGGAACAGGTCTTCCTCGACATCTCCGAGCGGTAGCGGCTTGTGCAGGTAGCGTTTGGCAAGATCTTCGGTGACGAAGGCGATCGGCAGGCGGGCGTGTTCGAGCAGGCGGAAATACGTCTCGCTGTCCGGCGGGATGGCGACCAGGCTGTCGAGCAGGCGTACCAGATCGTTCGCTGCCTGCGCCGGATTGGCCATCGGCAGGCGGGCGATGATTTCGCTCCCGGTCTGGAAGTCCGGGATGGCGAAGGTGATGTTGGTCACGGCGTTCATGATTGACCTCCGTTCGCAAGTGTCTCTGGTGGCCCGAGTCGCCTGGCGAGTTCTTCGCGAAGCCTCCCGGTACGGGCCGGATCGTTGGCGGCCGGATTTGTCGCCGCTGGTCTTTGCGCGGGCGCCCAGATCGGATTCGGGAAACAGCGATCCTCTCGCCAACGCGGAATGACGTGCCAATGCACGTGCGGGACCATGTTGCCGAGGCTCGCCAGATTGATCTTGTCGGGCTTGACGACGTCGCGTACGACGGTTTCGACGGTGAAAACGATGCGCATCAGTTCCTGCTGCTCTTCGCTCGGCAGATCGCTCATCTCGGCGGCGTGCCGGTTGAGGATGACGCGGCAGAAGCCGGGGTAATCGGGGTCGCCGACGCTGACGATCCGGCAGAGCGTGTTCTGCCAGAGGCATTCACCTCCGGTCGAGGCGCACAGTTCGCAGGTACGGCTTGAGTCATTCATCATCCGGGCTCCAGGCAAGGTCCGCCTTGCGCGGAACGAAACTACTGACTACGCCTGAAGTCTGCCAGATAGACCAATGAATACAAGGAACTAAGTCACGGATCGGCGATTGTGTGTATCAACCCGGAATCCTTGGTTGCCGCGCGTCATACCCTTCGACACGCCCGCTGCGCAGGCTGCTCAGGGCGAACGGAGGTGTGATCCTGCCGGTGCGCTCAAGAAAAAACCGCTCGTCCTGAGCCGTGAGCCTGTCGAACGATCGAAGGATGGGCGGGTTCGTCATTCAACTGAGAGGTTTTGAATACATGCCGAAACGCCTGCCACAGAGTCACAGAGACGCAGAGACGCAGAGACGCAGAGACGCAGAGTTTTTGCAGTGAAAACCTTTGGCAACGGTGTTTTTTCTCTGCGTTTCCTCTGTGCCTCCGCGCCTCTGTGGCGGGTTTTGAATTTTTTCACAGACTCTGAGGATTCCAGGATCAAAGCAGCACGCGTTCGATTCCGCCGTTATTCGCCTTCTCGACGTAATCCCTCATCCAGTTCTCGCCGAGCAGGCGGCGCGCCATCTCGACGACGATGTAGTCGGCCTCGGTGCCGGCGTCGTCGTTGTAGCGCGACAGCCCCTGCAGGCACGACGGGCACGAGGTGAGCAGCTTGACGTCGCCCTGGAAGCCGTCGGCGCGCAGCCTGGCGGCGCCCTTCTCGATCTCCTCCTGCTTGCGGAAGCGCACCTGCGTCGACACATCGGGGCGGGTGACGGCGAGCGTGCCCGATTCGCCGCAGCAGCGGTCGGAGAGCTCGACCGGCTGGCCCATCAGCGCGTTGGCGACCTTGATGCCGGCCTGCGTCTTCATCGGCGCGTGGCAGGGCTCGTGGTACATGAAGCGCGTGCCGGTGACGCCGTCGAGCTTCACGCCCTTCTCCAGCAGGTACTCGTGGATGTCGAGCAGGCGGCAGCCGGGGAAGATCTTCTCGAACTGGTACCTCAGCAGTTGATCCATGCAGGTGCCGCAGGAGACGATCACCGTGTTGATGTCGAGGTAGTTCAGCGTGTTGGCGACGCGGTGGAAGAGCACGCGGTTGTCGGTGGTGATCTTCTGGCCCTGATCCGCTTCGCCGGCGGCGATCTGCGGGTAGCCGCAGCAGAGATAGCCGGGCGGCAGCACCGTTTGCGCGCCGACGTGATAGAGCATCGCCTGCGTCGCCAGGCCCACTTGCGAGAACAGCCGCTCCGAGCCGCAGCCGGGGAAGTAGAAGACGGCGTCGCCGTCGTAGTCGTCGGCACTCACCTTCTTCGGATCGCGGATCACCGGGACGATCTTTTCGTCCTCGATGTCGAGCAGCGCGCGCGAGGTGCGCTTGGGCAGGCCGCCGGGCATCGGCTTGTTGATGAAGTGGATGACCTGCGAGCGAATCAGCGGCGAGATTTTCGGCGGCTGGCCGAGCGTCGCCGGTGGCTGCTTCGTCTGCCGCTGGATCAGCCCAAACGCCTTGGCGACGCGGTGGGCCAGGCGCTGGCCCTTGTAGCCCCAGCCGACCATCAGCGCGCGCATGGTGCGGATCGACGCGGCGTCCTTCATCGTCAGGAAGGCCATCGCCGCAGCCTTGGCCGGCACGACCTTCTTCTTGCCCTGCTCACGCAGGAAGTTGCGCATGCGGATCGAGACGTTGCCGAAGTCGATGTCGACCGGGCATGGATTGACGCACTTGTGGCAGATCGTGCAGTGGTCGGCGACGTCGTTGAATTCGTCGAAGTGCATCAGCGAGATGCCGCGCCGCGTCTGTTCTTCGTAGAGGAAGGTCTCGATCAGCAGCGAGGTGGCGAGGATCTTGTTGCGCGGCGAGTAGAGCAGGTTGGCGCGCGGCACGTGCGTCGAGCACACCGGCTTGCATTTGCCGCAGCGCAGGCAATCCTTGACCATGGTCGAGATGTCGCCGATCTCGGATTGCTCCATGATCAGC
>RRZU012686235.1_pt1 | contig 10087 bp, 12 predicted proteins | sample 2165561 | NCBI WGS metagenome assembly RRZU01 (sample SAMN10456909, study PRJNA506462) | wastewater metagenome | isolation source: wastewater sludge | place: USA: Moscow, Idaho
AGGAAGCGGAATAGCACCAGGACGAACAAAAAGCACTTACGCGCCGAGGCGGATTTTTGGTGTCACGTCACGTTAAATACTATTGCTATTTTTCGTGTTGCGTCGCGGGTGTGCCACAGAAAGGGCGTGATCAGATTGGTGGAACAACCTGATCACGTATCGACAAACAAAAACATCATGAGGTCTTAAAGTGTCAACAATGCCAATTTACAGGTTGTTGAGTTGACAGTCAAAGTCGGTTTAAATTTACAGCGTGTGTATATGTGTGTATAATGTTTTTCAGGTTAGGAGGAAAAACATGAAATCTGCTGACCTGTTGAAAGAGCTGATAGCGGCTGGATGTGAACTTAGACGGCATCGCGGTGGCAGTCACCAGATTTGGTGGTCTCCCATAACGGGGAAAACTTTTCCTGTTCCGCATCCGAAAAAAGATTTGCCTCTCGGTACTATCAAATCGATCAAAAAACTGGCGGGGATTTAATCCCCGCCGACTTTGGAGGTGAGTATGTTTTTTTCTGTCGGAGTTGAATCTCCTAAAGATGCAGATACTGCATTCGGTATAAGTGTACCGGCATTTGATAATTTTGATTATGGTTGCGTTTCTGCTGCCGATACCCAGGCTGATATTGCTGTCATGGCGCGGGAAGCAATACTGGCTATCGTTGAAGAAATGATTTTAAGCGGTGACCATTCAGTAGAAGATATTTTTGATGCGGGTTTTATGGTTTATGCGGCAAACGCTGAATATAGCCACTGTGACTCGTGGTTTATGATTGATGTTGATCTGTCTGCTTTTGAGGGTAAACAGCAACGTATCAATATTGCGCTGCCTGATGTGCTGATCAAGCGTATCGACGGCTATGTTAGTGATAGTAGTGGAGTCTACAAAGACCGTAGTCACTTTTTGGCACAAGCTGCGCGACACGAACTTTCCAGAGCATAAAAAACGCCCCTCTACAGGGGCTTTTTTTGTTTAACGCTTCATTTTGTTTATGTCATCTAGTTTCTTTTTGTATTTAGCCTGTTGCGCGGCTGGCAGTTGCTTTATGGTTTCTTGAGTTAGATCTTGCATCGCCAAAAATCCAGACGCGGCGAAATTCATGTTTTCTTCCATTTGCGCTTTGCTCTGATTGTTCACGTACCAGAACGCCCCGGACAGGCCAGCCGTGACAAAGAGTGTACAGGCCGCACAAATGGCTATCGCTGTCATTTTGCTGAAAGGTTTTACACAGTCTACATTTTTTTTGTAGGCGCTCGTGAGTTCATTCAGATGTTTTTGATGGGCTTCTGCTGTCTTTTCGTGGCTTCTTTTAAAACTCGATACCAGCTCCAAAAGACTATCATTTACAAGCTGCGTTGCTGATTTTCTATGCTCGTCTAGTTCCTCTTTTCCTTTATCTACTGTTTCTTTGATTTCCTTTTCTACATTACCGCAACTTTCTACGACTTCTTTAAAACGCTGTAGGTTTTCGTTTTCCAGCGATGTGAGAACGTGGCGAAACCCTTCAGTTAATGAAATGAAATTTGATTCAAGTAGTTTTGATTGTTGCTTTTGGAGTTCGCTATTCAGAAAAAACAAAGACAAAATAGGATCGTCTTTTGTTATCCTTTGGCCTGTGTTTTTGAAAATATCAACAATGATATTGTTTATCTGTTCATCGTTTTCTAAAACAGCCCTTTCGGGCTGCTGATTAATGTTTTCGTTCATCCGTGCGCCTCAGAATTTTCAGAGTCAAAGATAGAATCTAATTGCATATAAATATCGTTGAAAACACGATGTACTCTTGATTTCGCCAGTAATCCAAATTCTTCTGATTGTTTGACCTCATTCAGTGTCATGTGGTTTTCTGTCATGATTTTAATGTCAGTGCTAAATGCGTCACTATTTCTGTCAATGATAGTGATGATGCCTTGTATTATATCAGAGTTTTTCTTTATCCACGGCATATCTTCAAGCGGTTTGCCATCAAATAATGGTTTTCCCCAGAAATCATTTTGCCATACAACTATTTTTGCTTTTGTTCCTGATTCTTTAACCATGTCAATCAAAGATAGTAAGCCATTTGCGGTGTCATCTTTTGCCTGACCGCCAGTGATAATAGTATGGATATAAGTTTGCTTTCCAAATTGTTCCAGCGTATCAAGTATTGAGTTTGATTTTAAAAACTTTAACATTGGAAGGAATGTTGAAGCTCCATTATCTATAACGACAGGGCTTTCAGCGGTAATGATTGATTCAAACAATGGATCGAATAATCGTTGTATAACAGTTCCGCCCTCAGTGATTGGCACAAGTGCAACGTCAAGACCTTTTATTTGATGGAATGTAGAGTTTACTGGATCTGTATCTCCGCAGATAGTTGTATAATTTTTTTGATTTAAATATTGTGCAATGATTGATGAAACCAATGATTTACCTACACCACCTTTACCTTGTAAAACTAAGTGCGCTGAATTATTCATTATCATCTCCGTAAATTCTTGATTTATCCGGTGTCGGATTGTATTCGGTTGATTGAGGTTTAGATAATCCGCTTAATTTATTTAACGGATTCTTAACTGTTCTGCTGCTGTTTTGTTCTGCTGATTTAACTGTTTTTAAATTATTCTGCCCACTTTTTTGTTTCGAACGTGACAATAAATTTTTGAAGTAGATAATTGTAATCTGATCATTATCAGGTAAATGGCTATTAATGGCTTCAACCATTAATTTATTATTAATACCATTAGACTTACATTCATCAACAAGATTCCTGTTTGTGTTAAAAGCATGTTGCTTGCTGATTAGGTTATTTTGTAATGCCATAGCCAAAGGCTTTAGCTTTTCATATAGCTCATCTCTTGTCATTGCGTCCACCTTCGTTTCGTCAATACCCATCATAAACACATTTTCCTGATTGTCACGCCCTTTTTGCTATCCATTCGCTATCTTATTGCTATCTATATGCTATCCACTTGCTATCCATTCGCTATCTAGTTGCTAACCATATGCTTTCTGTTTGCTATCATTATGCTACCTGCATAAAATTCACATCGTAACTACAGGCACGATACCGATGTATACGCGATATTTCATATCACGTATAATCGGCGTGCCAAAGGGGGATTCCCCTTTGAAACCCCGAACGGCTGAAGCCGTTCTGGTGCGGTTCTACGAACCTTTGAGGAAAGACAATGGCAATTGAGCGCAAAAATGTGATTTCCATCCGCTTAACGGATGAAGAATATCAGCCGTTTAAAGAATTGCTGGAAGCTACTGAATTTAGCAAATCGGAGTTTTTCCGCGCGCTTATCCTTAACCGGATTAACCAGCTACCAGACAAGCCAAAGGTGACTCAGGATTACAAACGTTGTCTGTTTTATCTGCATAAAACCAGCAACAACATGAATCAGATTGCCCGTCGCCTGAATGCTGATAATGCTAAAGGTGTTATATCAGATGATTTATATAAAAAATTGCTGAATGCCCTTATTGGTATCAGAAACACTTTACAGGATATGACGGAATGATTACCCGGTATGGTGGTGGTAATAACGGTGTAGCCGAATACCTTGAGAACGGCAGGAAAGCCGAAAGGGAATACACCCGTGAGGAACTTGATCACCGGCTGATACTCGATGGCGATTTACAGACCACAAATAAAATCATCCAGAGCATCGAAGATAAAGGGCAAATGCGCTATCTGCATATCACGCTTTCCTTTCAGGAATCGGAGATAAGCGCGGAAACGCTTAACGCTGTTACGCAGGAATACAAAACACTTTTCATGAATGCCTATCATGAAGATGAATATTGTTTTTATGCCGAAGCGCATTTGCCAAAGATAAAAAATCTTGTTGATAAACGGACGGGAGAGCCTGTCGAGCGTAAGCCTCATATTCATATCGTTATCCCAAGAACAAACCTTGCAACTGAAAAATCACTTAATCCAGTTGGTGATTTAACTAACACGAAAACGCAAGAGCAGTTAGACGCAATTCAGGAACACATTAACAACAAATATAACCTTGCCAGCCCAAAAGATGCGGTGCGCGTCAGCGATAATAATTATGCTAACGTGCTGTCGCGGACAAAGGGCGACATTTTTAATGAGCGTAACAGCGATGTTAAACGCGATGTTTATGCCCGTCTTGAAAGTGAAAATATTCGCTCATTCAGTGATTTTAAAACGCTGTTATCAGAGTATGGCGAAGTTAAAGCCCGCAATGCAGGTAAGGCCGGAGAGTATTTGTCTGTAAAACTTGATGGCGATAAGAAGTTTACCAATTTAAAAAATCCGCTTTTCAGTAAGCAGTATGTTGAATCGCGTGAGCTACCTTTAATAAAACCAACTGAAAAACAAATATCAGCACGACTTGAGGCATGGACAAGCCGCGCCAGTCATGAAATTAAACATATTTACCCGGCATCGGCGCGTATTCGTGAGGTTTATAAATCACTTGCCGACCATGACCGTAAAACATTTTTGAACGAGAGAATAAACAACTATGACCACAGTAATAAACTCAACAAAGAGCACGCTGAACCAGCGCGAGGACGGCAGGGCAGTCACGAGCGAAGTTTTGATCCATCTTCCAGACTCGATAGAGTTAAAACAGGAATCGGCTTGCCACGTATGCCCCAACGCGGTCTGGTTTACGGAATCAACGGACGAGCAGCGCCCACCGAATCTGTCAGTGTATTGCCGGATAATGTCGAGCGTGATCTGGCAAAGCGGCTACAAGACAAACAACACGCTGGTAGCGAAATGCGACGGGATTTTGATAGAGGACAACAAGAACGAGGATTAAAAACAGTTGAAAAATCATTTTTCGTCAATGATTTGTTGTTAAACAAGCTGAATGAAGATGCAGAGAGAAACGAACGGGCAACAATGAGTAAAATCAGGAAGGAAATCGATCCAGAACGATTTTTATCAGCCGTTGCCAGTGAGTTTAATGTGAATGCCGCCAGTCATGCAGTCAGTAAAGCGCAAGACGGCTCGCCACGCTTTTCAGTGGGGAACAGAAATCTTAACGCCTCAGATTTTTTAACCAAACATCTGAATCTTTCATGGAGCGATGCAAAACAGTTCCTCTTAGAGACTTTTGAAGAACAAAAAACGCATGAACCTGTAAAAAACAGCAGTGAAACATTGCGCAAGTTCATTCGAGAGGAAAAAAACAAAATGTACGCTGATTTACGTGAAATGCGTAAAGAACTCCGCAGCGTTCCAGCGTCAGATCGAGAAGTCGCAAAAGGTGAACTGGTATATAAAAAATTAACGACCCTCGAATCACTGGCTGAAATTGAAAAAGAAGGGCAAAACGCTATTGCTGCGTATAGCGCACCGCAGCAGCCGGAAGATGCAGCACAGGAAGCCACGGAGCAACCGAAAGAGGCCGTTTATTTTGTGAAGTTCCCCAAACCGGAACTCAACGAACATATTCGCCCATTTAACTCCGCTCTGGAAGCAATCAACTACAGCAAAACGGTATCTGTACTGCATGGAATCGACGCAGGCGAGGCCAGCGTACAGGCGGTAGATAAAGTCATTGCAGAAACGAAAGGGCTGCATGAGGCCGTTAAAGGCGCTGTAGCCGTTCCACGGCATGAACTGGAACGCGCACAGGAGCCGAAAGAAGTCTTGTATTTTGTTCAGTTCCCAAATGACGTAATGAAAAAAAATATTAAAATCTTTGATTCTCTACAAGAAGCCGCCGCCTATGGTGTTAATGTTTCAGATGCCGAAGGTTTAAAAATAGAACGAGCTTTAATCATGAAGGTTGATAAAAATATAGTTGCAAGTAAAGGCTTTTTTGACGCGCGTTATAACGCGATTACCGTTCCTCGATATGAGCAGGAAAATGCTAAAGGGAATGCAATTTCGAAAAGTGAAGCAAGTATCATGGATGCTATCGACAAGTACCAGGATAAACATTTTTCAGAAGGTATTGGGTTTAATCGCGAGGAAATAGAATCAGAATTGCTTAATCACAATCTAACCATAGATTTTGCAGAGAGTAGGCTTGAGCATAAATTTAAAGAAGAAAAAACACGGTGCAATGAGCAAGAGCGTGATAACGGTATGGAACGATAGAAAAAGCCCTCAAATGAGGGCTTTTTTTTAGTGGCGATGTAGGTCTGAAAACATTTTCTTTCTTTTTTCTTTATATAGTGCGCTTTCCGCGTTTTTACAATTATCGTTGCTCACTGTTCCCGCTTTGCACTGTTCAACAACTTTTGTTGCTTCATCTAGATGTTCTGAATAATAGCTAACATCATATATTTTATCGTTGCAGCCCGCTAAGATTAACGGGATGATAAAAAAACATTTTGATAATTTCATTATTTCCCCTAGTGTTTATGTAAATTGGTTATTATGTTTTTACGTTCAACTTCATATCTGGCGTTCTCGGCGCTTTCCATCTGACGCTCAGCCAGATCAAATTGTTTAATCTGCATGTCCAGCGTCATTTTTTCCGTGCTTAACTGATTTGCCAGATCTGCTTTTTTCTGCGGCGTATCAGCACTTGAAAAGTCATTTTGCAATGACGTAATCCGGTTTGCTCTGTCACGCAGACTGTCATTAAAATCGTCGTAAATTTTTATTTTTTGCAATAAACCATCATATCGTGCTTGTGCAACAGAATTAGAGCTTGAAAGACCATACTTATCACGCAGATCACTTAAATCAGATTTTGCGTCATCGGTAATACTTGATAAAGAGTCTTTCATGTAGCTTGAGGCACTATCAAAACCGCTACTAAAATCGGTAAACCCTTCCAGTCGCTGTTTTTGATCTTCGGCGTACTTTATTTGTTGCTCGTACTGCTCTTTAAGCTGATTAAGCTGATTAGCCGCCTCCTGCGCTCTTGTCAGACCTTCTTCAACGGTTTTTGCAATAGCAGCAACATCAACTGTAGGAATGCCGGAGGCCATTACCTGACCTGACAGGGAAGCCAGTAAAACTACATATGCTAATTTTTTCATGTCAGCCACCGATAATATTTTTGCCATTGCCACGGGCGGCTAATTTATTGATAGCCCCACCAAGTTTACTTCCTGCTGCCGCTGCTGGATTGTTGAATCGGCTTGATAAGCCTTTAGCAAATGATCGCATTCCTGATGCTCGTGCCATACCTCCAGCGAGTTTTCCGCCGAATCCATTCGCCGCAGATGTCAGGCCATTGATCCCCACGCCACCAGTGAGTGTGGAACAAATTGTGCCTACCTGTTCAATCAGAAATACGCAAACGATGATAGTCAGGAGGAGTGTCGCAACCGTAAACATTGTTATGCTATCTGCATCAACCATCGCCGCATTAATCAAGGAAAGTACGAAGCTGAAAGAAATGGTGTAAAAAAGAGATAGTAAAATATAGTTTAAACAAACCCCGCACCATGAGGTAAACATGTTTCTTGTTGCAGGGAATGCAGAAAAACAAATGAAAATTATTCCAGCAGAAAGCGCCACGCCTACGCAAAGAGTTGAGACGACAAGGAATATTGCAGTATAAAATATTAAAATAGCACCGCCGATATATCCTATATAGTAAACAGCATAGGTGTCTATGTACCCACCAAAATCAAGCATGTTTAATTCGCTTGATTTTTCAGTGATAAATGTATCCATCGTAGATGATAACGACAGCCATAAATTATCTATGCTGTTTGCTGTATCGGTATTACCCGTTAAAGCACTCGATAAATCTTGTCCGGCGTGCATCACAAACGGGATTACATACTCTGCATAGTAAGGTGCAGAATAGGTAAAAGCGCCGACAGCCGTAAAAGCCATGATGGTTTTTGTTACCTCACTCATCACGACTTCTTTTTGTGAGTAAATGATTTCATAAGCGATAAAAATCACATAAACGGCAATGGCTGCAAAAAACACGGGAGAAATTGCAGTTGCAATTTTTGCAGCATTTGCGGCAACAGTTGATTCCACTAAATCAGTAACCGTTGTTAGTATGTTTCCAACAAACCCCATCGTTAAATCCTCCCTGCAATATCAAGCGCAATCACTACAGCGACAGAAATGCTTATAGCAATTGTTGCGCCTCGCTGTACCAATAACATGGCTTCTGCAAAATCTTTTTCCCACGTTCTACTTTGTGCGAGTTTTTGCAGAGTTTTTTTTAGTTCAACAATGCGACCCATTTTTATTTCCTTTTTACGGTTCTTACATTGTATATAATATCAGTGAGCCGCCTCGTTGTGGAGTTTTTTTATTCTGTTTTTTGCGTGTCATCGTCATTGAAAAACTACCGCGCCCCCGTGGGGCTTGCTCAACTCTGAATAATATCAAAAGCGAGTTTTGATATTATTCAGAGTTCTGGTAACAAATATTAATATTGAAAGTTAAAATGTTATCAGCAAATCACTTCTTTGAAAGTTCGCTATACGCCGTGCCGTGCGTGTCCATTATGTCATCAAACTCAAACCGTCGCTCAAGCGCCTTAAACAGCGCCTCAGCCTGTTCGTGAAGGCGCTCGCACTCAGTTGCTTCTGTATCGAGATCGAGCACGTCGAGCTTTTCCAGTAGCAGCAGCGACTGGCTTCGAATGAACTTTGCCATGTTCAGGGCTGCGGATTCCTGTTTTGTCATCTTTTCACCTACTTCATGATTTTTTTGTTCCGAAATTTTCTACCAGTCATTTTTGCGCATAATTATTCAAGAGGGGAACAAATTTTGGCTTTTTTTGTGGGGAGGTGTGGGCGTTCTGTTGCGCGGGTATGAAATTTGTTATTTTACAATTGGTTATATTGATTTTTTTGTGTTTATTAATGTGTAATATTACACACATAAATTATTGTATTTCGTGGTTTTTTTTGAAAAATCTTGTGTTTTCGCTCGCAGGAGCGTAAAACGAAAAAACCCGCCGTAGGCGGGTTATCGGGAAGTTGAAGCAGCAAACTTCATTTTCCGGTGGGAAACGGTCTAGGAAACCAGTTCCCCGTAGACGTGCTTTACTCAGAAGCGACGCTTGATTTGATTTTAAGGTCAACTGCGAATCTTCGCAAGCCCTCTACGAGAAACTCCTGACCATTTTCCCCAAAAAATAGGCTATTGCTTGTTACCGCGTTCGTGCGGGTGTTCTGAGATTGGATCAAGAGTTTTTGTTGCTCAGAATTCGGATAGTCGGACTGAACGGGGGGTTCGTGCATACAGTCCAGCTTGGAGCGAACTACCTAACCGGAATTGAGTGTCAGGCGTGGTATGAGAATACGCGGCCTTTAACAGCGGATAGACACCGATAGCCGTATGGTAGGAACACAGGAGCGCACGAGGGAGCCGCAGCGATGGAAACGCGCTGTATCTTGATAGCTGTGTCGGGTTTCGCCGCCTACTGATTTGAGCGTCAGATTTTGTGATACTCGTCAGGGGGGCGGAGCCTATGGAAAAACGGCAACGCCGTGGCCTTTCCTCTTTTTTCTCCACACCCTGCTCGCCCTGTTATCCCCCGTTTCTGTTGATAACTAAGCATCATGCCTTTTGAGTGCGCTGGTAACGCTCGCCGCAGCCGAATGACCGAACGGAGTGAGCGAATGAGCGAGGAAGCGGAATAGCACCAGGACGAACAGAAAGCACTTACGCCAAGTTGTCGAATGTCACGATCTGCGTCGAGTTATCCACTTTGCTGAATATGCTCATCCCTTAGATCCTTTTTCTTTTCTTTTTAAAACATTGTTATTCTTATTTTTTAATATAAATCAATGCTTTATATATTTAAAGGTGGTCACTTGCGCGGTTAAAGGTCGTCACTTTCCCGGTTAAAGGTGTATGCCTTCGCGGTTAAAGGTCGTCACTTTCCCGACATTTTAAAATAGGGCGTGATCAGATTGGTGGAACAACCTGATCACGTATCAACAAAAAAACTTGCGAGGTTTTAAAATGTCAAAAATGCCAATTTACAGGCTGTTTTTTTGGTAGTCAAAGTCGGCTTAAATTTACATGGTGTGTATATGTGTGTATAATGTTTTTTCAGGTTAGGAGGAAAAACATGAAATCTGCTGACCTGTTGAAAGAGCTGATAGCGGCTGGATGTGAACTTAGACGGCATCGCGGTGGCAGTCACCAGATTTGGTGGTCTCCCATAA
>RRZU011687820.1_pt1 | contig 10085 bp, 10 predicted proteins | sample 2165561 | NCBI WGS metagenome assembly RRZU01 (sample SAMN10456909, study PRJNA506462) | wastewater metagenome | isolation source: wastewater sludge | place: USA: Moscow, Idaho
AGTCGTTATGGTAAACCATTTGTAGGATGCAGTAATTATCCTAAATGTCGTTATATTCAAAAGAAAGCGAAGCGTGAAGATGGAGAATAAGTTTGTACGTGTCATTGGGGCAGGGTTAGCTGGATGCGAAGCAACCTACCAATTAGTTAAAAGAGGTATCCCAGTTCATTTATATGAAATGCGACCAATCAAGTCATCACCTGCACACAAAACCAATGATTTTGCGGAACTCGTTTGTTCAAATTCTTTAAGAAGTGATCAACTTCTCAATGCGGTAGGTGTACTTAAAGAAGAATTAAGAATGTTGGATAGTTTCATCATGAAACATGCGGAAGCACATCGTGTTCCAGCGGGAAGTGCCTTAGCAGTGGATCGTGAAGGCTTTGCGAAGAGCGTTACTGAAGAAATTAAGCAACATCCTCTTGTGAATGTTTTTCATGAAGAAATCACAGAGTTGGATGAGAATATTCCAACTATTATTGCGACAGGGCCATTAACTTCGGATCCACTCGCAGAATTTATTCGTAATCGATTTAATCAAGAATCACTTTATTTCTATGATGCGGCAGCTCCAATTATTGAAAAAGATTCGATTAACTTCGAAAAGGCTTATTTCAAATCCCGTTATGATAAGGGTGAAACCCAAGATTATATCAACTGTCCAATGACTAAAGAAGAGTTCGAGGCCTTTTATCATGAACTCATCAATGCGGAAACTGTCACATTAAAAGAATTCGAAAAGGAAATTTTCTTTGAAGGCTGTATGCCATTTGAAGTTATGGCTAAGCGTGGACCTAAGACCTTAACCTTCGGACCAATGAAACCCGTGGGACTTGAAAAAGATAATGGTAAGCGTGCTTATGCGGTTGTACAATTAAGACAAGATAATGCGGCGGCTTCTCTATATAATATTGTAGGATTCCAAACTCATTTAACCTGGCCGGAACAACGTCGTATTATTCGTATGATTCCAGGTTTAGAGAATTGTGAATTTGCACGATATGGTGTAATGCATCGTAATACCTATATCAAATCGCCACTCCTCTTAAACAGTAATTATCAAAGTAAAGATGTACCAAATTGGTACTTTGCAGGACAAATGAGTGGTGTTGAAGGTTATGTGGAATCTTGCGCAAGTGGTTGTATTGCGGGGATTAGTCTAGCGAGAAGACTCTTAGATCAAGAAGTCTTTATCTTTGATCCAAATACGATTATTGGAGCGATGGCGTATTATGTTACTCACACAGATCCAGATCATTTCCAACCAATGAATGCGACTTTTGGCTTATTGAACTATGATGACAAAGGAAAGAAACATGATCGTAAAGAACGCTATGCTCAAATGGCGCTTGATGCATGTAGAACAATGATTCAAAAATATGATGTATAAAGAAATTGATGACTTTCTAAAATCCATACGATTAAAGAACACAGGTTCTAAACATACTGAAGCTGCATATTTTCGTGATTTAAAACAATTCTATGATTATTGTTTGAATGAAAATGTTCAGGATTTTAAACAGGTTGATTTACCTTTTATTCATTCGTATATTCATCATCTAAATACAAAAACAAAACAAGGTCTTAAATCGACCAGTTTAGCGCGTAAACTTTCGAGTTTGCGCTCTTTTTATGACTTTTTAGTATCTCAAGAAGTATTGGATTATAATCCATTTCATGATTTGAGTCCGATTAAGAAGAAACACCATCTACCGGATTTCTTATTATTTGATGAAATGATGGCTTTATTAGACTCATTTGATTTAAGTGATCCTGAAGCGTATCGTAATCGCGTTATGTTTGAGCTTATGTATGCTTGTGGTTTACGTGTTTCTGAGTGTGTGAACTTAAAAATCAGTGAGATTGATTTTCAAGATATGAGTTTGCGTTTTATTGGTAAAGGAAGTAAGGAAAGAATGATTCCTTATTATCCAAGTATGAATGAACTCTTGTTAAACTATGTTAAATATGTGCGTCCTACATTCAAGAATTCATTTAAACACGACATTGTGTTTGTGAATGTAAAGGGAGATCGTATGACCTCACGTGGTTTTCAATATCTCTTAGATAAGAGTGCACTTGAAGCTGGGCTTAAACGAACCGTACATCCACATATGTTAAGACATAGTTTTGCGACACATTTATTGGATAATGGGGCTGATTTAAGGGTTGTCCAAGAACTCTTGGGACATGCGAATCTAAGTACAACTCAGATTTATACGCATGTGACCTTGGATCGCTTAAAAGATAGTTATTTAAAAGCCTTTGAAAGGGCAAAAAAGTAGTTGATAGACTTGTCAGAAGTGTTTCACTATGGTATATTATTCAATGGCATCTTATGGAGATGTACTTCACACATCAGGGATTCACAATTCCGTGCTCATAGAGTTAATTGTGTCAGAACTGGTGGAGGACTAACGGAAAGCGAGGATTACAAATGTCAGTCGTATCGATGAAGAAGTTGTTAGAACATGGGACTCATTACGGTCATCAAACCAAGAAATGGAACCCAAAAATGAAGCCGTATATTTACGCGGCTAAAAACAAGGTATATATCATTAACTTAGAAAGAACTTTAACTAAGTTGGATGATGCTTACGCAGCACTACGTGCTATCGCTGAAAAGAACGGTAAAGTATTGTTTGTTGGAACAAAGAAACAAGCTCAACAAATCGTTTTAGATGAAGCGCTAAGAAGTGGATCTTTCTACATTAACCAACGTTGGTTAGGTGGAACTTTGACAAACTTCAGAACAATCCAAAAGAGAATCAAACGTTTACTTGATATCCAAGAAATGGAAGCAAGTGGAACATTAAGTGTTTATCCAAAGAAGGAAATTGCACAAATTAAGAAGGAAGAAGCACGCTTAGAAAACTTCTTAGGTGGAATTAAAGACATGAAGAAAGTACCTGATGCGGTATTTGTTGTCGATCCTACTGAAGATTACAATGCAGTTTTAGAAGCTAAGAAATTAGGTATTCCTGTATTTGCGATTACAGATACGAACTGTGATCCAGATCTAATTGATTATGGTATTCCAGCAAATGATGATGCGATTCGTTCCATCAAGTTAATCGTTAGCTTAATGGCGGATGCGATTGTTGAAGCTAAGGGTGGTATCTTAACATATGCTCACCAAGAACAAGATCTTGAAAAAGATATTACGATGAGCGATGTTATTATTAACGTTAACCAACAAAACGAAGAAAACGAACGCCGTCGTAAACAACGTATGGAAGAACGTCGTCAACGTGAAGAACGTTATGGCCGTAAGCCTTACGATCGTAATGACCGTAATTCATCTGATCGTCCAAAACGTGATTTCAAACAATATACTCCAAGAACTGAAAAAGCAGTTGAGACTCCAGTAGTTGAAGCTGAAAAAGTTGTGGAAGCAACTGAGGTGAAAGAATAATGATTACTGCAGCACAAGTAAAAGAGCTAAGAGATAAGACTGGCGCTGGTATGATGGATTGCAAGAAGGCATTAACCGAAACAAACGGTGATATTGCGCTTGCGATTGATTGGCTACGTGAAAAGGGTATTTCTAAAGCAGCTAAGAAAGCGGATCGTATTGCGGCTGAAGGTTTAACAAAAGCTTTAGTGAGTGGCAATCGTGCAGTTGTATTAGAAGTAAACTCTGAAACTGATTTCGTTGCGAAGAATGAACAATTCTTACATTTATTAGATGTTGTTGGTCATGCTTTACTACAAGGTAATGCAAAGACTGTTGAAGAAGCTCATGCTTTAGTTTTCGAAGGTAAAACTTTAGAAAACTGGATCGTTGATGCGACAGCAACAATCGGTGAAAAAATCACTTTACGTCGTTTTGAAGTTTTAGATAAAACAGATGCAGAAGTATTTGGTTCATATGTACATATGGGCGGTAAGATTTCTGTTGTTACTAAATTAAGTGCTACTGAAGATGGTGATGTTGCGAAGGATATGGCAATGCAAGTTGCTTCTATGAATCCTAGCTACATTTCTCGTCAACATATGCCTGCTGAATACGTTGAACATGAACGTAAGATTCAATCTGAAATCATTAAGAATGATGAAACTCTAGCGAGCAAGCCTGAAAATGTTCTTAAGGGTATTTTAGAAGGTCGTTTAAGCAAGACGCTTCAAGAATCTAGCTTAGTTGATCAATTGTTCTTCAAAGACCAAGACAAAAAAGTTGCGGATGTATTAAAATCTGCTAAAGCTGAAGTGGTAGCGTTTGTTCGCTATGCTGTTGGCGAAGGTATTGAGAAGAAAGCTGACAATTTTGCGGAAGAAGTAATGAACCAAACTTTTGGTCAGTAAAAATCTGAAGGACACATTTTGTGTCCTTTTATTAAAAGAGGAGGCAGCATGTATAAACGAATTTTGTTAAAATTAAGTGGCGAAGCACTAGCAGGAAGCAGTAATGGATATGATCCAGAAGTCTTGGCACAGATTGCGAATGAAGTAAAAGAAATTACTGAATTAGGCATTCAAGTTGCGATCGTCGTGGGTGGAGGTAATTTCATTCGTGGTAAATTTGCAGAACAAATGGGAATTGATCGTGTTCAAGCAGATTACATGGGAATGTTAGGTACAGTGATTAATTCAATCGCTATTCAAGGTGTATTTGAAAAACATGGAATTATCACACGTGTTCTATCAGCCATTGAAATGAATAAGATTGCGGAACCTTTTATTGTTCGACGTGCTGTACGTCATTTAGAGAAGAGCCGTGTCGTTATTTTCGCTGCTGGAACTGGTAGCCCATATTTCTCAACTGATACAACTGCTGCACTTCGTGCGTCAGAGATTGGCGCAGATGTTATACTTATGGCAAAGAATGGTGTGGATGGCGTTTACGATGCAGATCCTAAAGTTAATCCAAATGCCAAACGTTATGATCACTTAAGTTATCGTGATGTCATCCAACAGAATTTGCAAATTATGGATCACACAGCTATTACCATGTGTAATGATAATAATATTGACCTTATCGTATTCAATATGAATCAAAAGGGTAATATTCGTAAAGCTGTTGTGGATCGTAATATTGGAACCATTATTTCAAAGGAGAACAATGAATGAAAGCACATTTAGATGCCGCTAAAGAAAAGATGTTAAAACGTATTGCGAAGTTAGAAGCACATTTTCAAACGATTCGTACGGGTCGTGCTAATCCAAATCAATTAGCTGAAGTTGCAGTTGATTATTATGGAACACCAACCCCTATTAATCAAATCGCTAGTATTCAAGTTGTGGAAGGTCGTCAATTGGTTATTAAGCCATACGATAGTTCTATTTTACGTGGCATTGAACACGCAATCCAAGCTGCTAATTTAGGATTTAATCCTACGAATGATGGACAAGTGATTCGTATCCTTGTTCCTCAATTAACGGAACAAACTCGTAAAGATTTAACCAAAGAAGTAGCTAAACATGCAGAAGAAGCTAAAGTTGATTTAAGAAACATTCGTAGAGATGCGAATGATCAAATTAAGAAAGATGATACTTTAACGGAAGACTTAGAAAAAGAAGCACTTGAAAAAGTTCAAAAATTAACCGATGAACACATTAAGTTAATTGATGAAATTGTTAAGGCTAAAGATAAAGACATTATGACAGTATAAGCTCACTCCGTGAGCTTATTTTCTAAAGGAGATAGTATGGGATTTAAACATGTTGCGATAATCATGGATGGGAATGGACGATGGGCAAAAGCTCAAAATAAAGTACGTACATTTGGTCATCTTCAAGGTAGTGAAAAGGTAAGAGAAATTGCCATTGCCGCAAATGATCTAGGTTTAGAGGTTTTAACTTTATATGCTTTTTCAACTGAGAATTGGAAACGTCCTAAAGAAGAAGTGGATTATTTAATGGCACTACCTGATGTGTTCTTTAATAAGTTTTTAAAAGAACTCATGGAAAAGAATATCCGTATTCAAACCATAGGTGAATTGGATGCTTTCCCTGAATCAACGCGTAATGTTCTTTTACGTGCTATTGACGCAACTTCGAAAAATACGGGGATGGTCTTGTGTTTTGCGATGAATTATGGCTCTCAACGTGAGATTTTCTTAGCTGCTCAACACTATCATGAAGCTATTGTAGATGGTATAATATCTAAAGATATTACACTTAGTGAATTTGAACAATTCTTGATGACTAAAGATTATCCCGCTGTGGATTGTTGCATACGAACATCCGGTGAAATGCGCTTATCCAACTTCTTATTGTGGCAATTAGCGTATGCAGAATTGGTGTTTGAACCGTGTGCATGGCCAGATTTAACGGCAGATCATTTTAAAGAAATTGTATTGGATGCACAGAAAAGGGATCGTCGTTTCGGAGGCCTTTAATGAAACAAAGAATATTAACCGCACTTGGAATCACAGCTGTCGTCTTACCTACATTTTTGTATGGAGGATTACCTTTTAAGTTAGTCGTGTTTTTCTTCATACTAACAGCCTTATATGAAATGTATGCGGTTAAGAAAGATAGATGGCCGATTTGGTTGTATTTACTTATGGTTGCTTTGATTATTCTATTTGCGACGTTAGATCTAAATAGTTTATATCTTGGTATGATTGTATTGCTTATGTCTTTATTCGTAATTACCATTACGTTTGATTGGTTTACACCTTTAGACTTAGGTTATATTTATACCTTAATGATTTTACTTACCACCGCATTACGTGCTGTGTTTGTAGCGGTTAGTTATGGACGTATTGAATTAGTCTATATCTTACTTGCGACCTATGCGACCGATACTGGAGCTTATTTTGCGGGTTATTTCTTTGGTAAGAATAAACTCAATGAACGTATTTCACCTAAGAAGACCATCGAAGGTTCAATTGGTGGTTGGTTGTTTGGTTTTGGTATTAGTCTACTCTATGCCTATTTCTTAGTAGAACGTTTACCGTTTAATTTTATGCTTATCTGTAGTGCAATTATCCCAATTATTTCACAGATTGGTGATTTGGCCTTTAGTTCAATTAAGCGTCATTTTAATATCAAGGATTTTGGTACGATCTTCCCAGCACATGGTGGTGTATTAGATCGTATTGATAGTTTATTGTTTAGTTTAATGACATTCTATATTTTAGTAGGAATCATGTTATAAATGAAAAAGATCGTAATTCTTGGAGCGAGTGGATCGATTGGTGTACAAACCTTAGATGTTATCGCTCAACATTCAGAACAATTACAGTGTTTAGGCATTAGTGTGGGTCAAAAGATTGATTGGTTAAAGGATCATCTTACAGCTCATTCTTATCAATTAGTTGTAGTTAAGAATCAAAATGATATGGACGATTTGTCCAAACTTTTTCCGTCACAAGAATTTGATTGTGGCGATAAAGGTTTATTAAGACTTGCGACACTTGATGAAGCGGATACTGTAGTCAATGCGCTTGTTGGTTTTGCTGGTTTAGTCCCAACATTAAATGCGATTGAGAAGGGTAAGGATATTGCCTTAGCCAATAAAGAGACATTAGTCGTCGCAGGACAACAAGTGATGGAAGCTGTAAACAAGTATCATGTCAACTTAAGGCCCATAGATTCTGAACATTCCGCAATCCTTCAATCCCTTCAAGGCAATAAGCTCGATGAAGTAAGTCGAATTATTGTGACGGCATCGGGTGGTAGTTTTAGAGATAAAACGCGTGATGAACTTAAGAATGTAAGTGTAAAGGATGCCTTGAAACATCCGAATTGGTCTATGGGTCAAAAGATTACCATTGATTCCGCAACACTCGTTAATAAAGCGTTTGAAGTCATTGAAGCGCATTGGTTGTTTAATTTACCGTATGAAAAGATTGAGGTCGTTATTCATAAGGAAAGTATTATCCATTCAATGGTTGAATATTTTGATGGATCCGTTATGGCTCAATTAGGCTCACCGGATATGCGTGTTCCTATCCAATATGCTTTATGTGGTCCAGATCGTTTACCTTTAAGGGGTCAAAGATTGGATTTTAATACACTGGGTCAATTACACTTTAAACCATTAGATGAATCGTTCTATCCGTGTTTCCCAATGATTATTGAAGCTGCACAAAAGGGTGGTAATCAAATGGTAATTGTCAATGCGGCAAATGAAGCGGCTGTTCAATTGTTCTTGAATGAAAAGATTTCTTTCTTACAAATTGAAGGAATTATCAAGGAATGCTTAGAGAAGATTCCATATAAAGAAATAATTAGTATTGATGAAATGGTTCAATTAGATACTGAAATTAAAGAATCCGTATTGAATCATTATAAGGAGACGTTATGAATACATTCTTGTATTTTATCTTAGTGTTAGGCGTTATTGTTCTTATTCATGAAATAGGACATTTAATTACGGCTAAGTTATTTAATGTATATTGTAAAGAATTTGCGGTTGGAATGGGTCCTAAACTTTTAAGTCGTAAGTTTGGCGAAACAGAATATAGTCTTCGTGCATTACCATTAGGTGGGTTTGTGGCGATGGCTGGTGAAGAAGGTGTCGATGATAATGCACCATTTGAACGGAGTATTCTAGGCATTAAACCTTGGAAACGTATGATTGTTATGTTGGCGGGTATTGCGATGAACTTCGTACTCGCATTCGTTATATTCGTGGGTATTTATGCCTATCAAGGTCAAGCAGTAGAAGCCCCAAAACCCGTGATTGTTGGGACCGTAGAGAATTCACCCGCTGAAAAAGCTGGTTTCTTAGCAAATGATACGATTAAAGAACTCATTTTCTCTGATGGTACAAAGGTAAAACCTAAAGATTTCTATGAAATCATTACTTATATTCAAATGTATACGGATACGACAACGTTTGTTATCGATCGTGATGGACAAGAGTTAAATATATCTGTCTCGCCTGAGTTTATCGAAGATGAAAATCGTTATTTCCTAGGGATTGAAATGCCAAGCGCAACTCGTATAGAAATCACTTTCTTAGAATCCTTTAAATACGGGGCAATTGAAGTGAAGAATACGGTTGATAGTATGGTGTTTACAATAACGCGTTTAATTAGAGGTATTGGATTAAATGCGATTAGTGGTCCGATTGGTATCTATCAAGTAACGGCGACTCAAGCTTCGTATGGATTATTAAACATCTTATATTTAATGGGTTTATTATCCATCAATGTTGCTATATTTAACTTATTACCACTTCCTATCTTAGATGGTGGACGTGTAGTATTAACCTTATATGAAATGATTTTTAGAAAACCGATGAGTAAGAAAGTTGAACAAGTACTTATGGTTTTGTCCATTGGTTTATTACTTGTACTTATGGCTTTTGTGACTCTTCAAGATATCTTACGCTTAATTTAATTTAAATATGATAAAATATTCCATATGAAACGATTCTATCACTACAAAACAACTTTACTCTTTATATCTCTCGCAATGAGTTTATCCATACTCTTTGGTTTTTCTATGGCACGAAATGTCAGTATCGAAACACCCATACGAATTGAAGACTTTACGAGTATGACTCAGGACCAACTCCTAACTTGGTCACAGGAACATGATATTAAGATTGAAACCATTGAAGAATACAATGATGAAATCGAAGTAGGAAAAGTTATATCACAAAATACAATTGTTGGTGAACGTTTGTTTGCTGGATCAACTGTTAAAGTAATTGTCTCTAAAGGACCTAATCCAGATGTGATAGTAAACTTAATTGATCTAAAAGGTAAAGATATTGGTGAAGTACAACAGTTTATCGAAACGAGTAAACTATTAGCCGCTACCATAGAATTTGAAAAGAGTACTGAGATCAGTTCCGCATTCTTCATTAGAATGGATACTCAAGCGACTTCTATCAAGCGTGGTCAACCAATCAAATTCTATATATCGACAGGATCTAAAGATAAACTAACAACGGTGGTTGTGCCGGATTTTGCGGAATATACACGCCAACAAATCTCCTCTTGGGGACAAACCAATAACATTAAGACAAACTTCATTGAAGAATTTAATAACGATATCGCATCAGGTAAGGTTATAAGCCAATCACAGGCCCCTAATTCAAATGTTTATGATGGAAGCAGTATTACTGTCAAATTCTCATTAGGTGCTGGAGTGGTCCTAGAAAACCTTGTAGGCAAGAGTAA
>RRZU011833488.1_pt1 | contig 10085 bp, 15 predicted proteins | sample 2165561 | NCBI WGS metagenome assembly RRZU01 (sample SAMN10456909, study PRJNA506462) | wastewater metagenome | isolation source: wastewater sludge | place: USA: Moscow, Idaho
AAGGTGGGGTGTCGGAAGGCAGGTTGAAAACTTCTGGGATTTCGTTAGCCATGGCTGGGGCTCCTCTTGTCGGCGCGGCGGATTTGGCGGAGAACGCGATAGTACTCACACTTTTTTATCCGCAGTTGGTTCAGGACGGAACGCGGGCGAACCAGCCCTTGCAGTTCGGCATGACGCGATAGGATTTCAACAATGCGGGTTACTTTTTTCATGGCTGGCTCCGATTGTGCTTGACAGGGTTAGAATTATGATTGCTTTTTGCAGCTCGTCTTCCATTACATCGGTTATTGGAGATGAAACTAAATGTTCCTTTAGCCATTTAGCGGTAATGGCTGGGAATTGGACTGTTATGGTGCGGTTTTTCATCTTTACCTCCAAATGGTTATGCAGTTTGGATATTCTCCAATTTCCACCTTGGCGCGGCAGGTGAATTGGATGGTGCGGAACTCGGCGTCTGCAAGGGGGCGGTTGCCGAGCGCCAGATACATCTCGAAGGGATGCGCGGCGGGTTTCCAATTGAGGCGGGTTTCTTCGAGGTGGGGGCACTTTCCGCCTTTAAAGGGGTAATGCTCGACGGCGGTTTTAAGTGCTTCAAACGAGGAATAGGCTTTAAAGGGTATCTCGTGGCAATGGTACATTTTTATTGCCTTTTGTTGGATGGGAGCGTTCTTATTGGCAGCCACTTGGGGAAATGGCTGCGGGTAAGGGCGCTAAATTGCTCTCATTATGCCTTGGGCAAATTGCTCGTAAGGTACATAGCAGGTAAACCACCTTTTACCAACAACATACCCGGCGTGAACGGCGCTGCCGTCTTTTTTATCCCGGTACATCTTGTTGACTCGCCCACCACCGGCTAGCTTGACCAGCTCTTTTCTGGAACTTGCCCAGATTCTTGCGCCGTACTGGTCGATATAGAGCATGTATTTTCCGTCGTTGTAACCTATTACACGGGAAGGGACTTTTTTGGGCACGGGAATCTCCTTAAGAAACTTTAAGGATTATGCCATCCTTTAAGATGGCCTGGGCGTACCACTTGTGCGGTTCGGGATAGTGCGGTCCCTCTAGGGTTACTGGGCCGTTTGTGGGACAGGGAAACGGGCCGGGAGAATAAACTCTTATGGATTGGCCGGCGGCTAGGGCGGCTTTGAGGGCCTTTTTGGTTTTAAAGTTTTGGACGGTGTACATTTTGGATTCCTCTTTAGGGCTCGATAACCCAGTCTTTGACGTTGGATGGGGTGATATAAAAGCACTGGCGAATGCCGTATTTAACGGGCAATTGAAAATCGTTGGGACGGGTTTTCCAGGTTTTTAGTTTGCCGTTGGCATGACACTTCACCGGAAAGCCTCGGCTATCGGTAAGGCTCCGGTGCCAAAAGCGTTTACCTTCCAGCTCGTTAATGGCTGGAACGGGGGCGATGGTGGCGTAAAGGTGGGCTAGCTCGGCGTACTCTTTGCCTTTTGATAGGTAAAGGCACGCTTTTACTTCGGCGGCGAGACCCGGTAGGACGGCGCCAGTGCTGGAATAGGCGTAAAGGGCACTAAATTGCCCATCATGCCAATGCGCGGCGGTTTGGTGCAGATTGTTGGGTTTCATCTATGGCTCCTTATTAATTGGTGGGTTGCGGGACGATTATATTATGGGGGTATTGCGCTTGTCAACACCTTTTGCGCGGCGATGGTCGGGTACGGTTGCCCGGCGGGCGGATGGAAAAACGGTCGCCCGGCGGGGCGTGGAATCGATTATACGCCGTCAACGCGGGGTTGTGGGGCGATTGCGGGGAAGATGGCTATATTTGTATGCGGGCGGGCGAAAACGCCCCACGCGTCGCCGTTGACACTAGACCCAACTTACCCCGTATAAAAATATATCAAACCCCATCATACCTATCTCGGCGGAGCGAGCGAGCGGCAATCGTATTGCTCAATCCCCTGCCCCAAAAGGTATTGCAATTGTATTCTCTTATATCTTATATACATAATTTTTTTTTTTATAAGAGTATCGTATTGCCAGGATTTGCTGGGGGGTCAGAGTCGTATTGCTGAAAGGTTGCTCTTTGGGGTGGGCGCGCAAGCGCACGATGGGTGAGATTGCTAAGATGGCTTTATATGGGGGGTAGATGGGGATTGATGGTTTGGGTTTTTGGCATGATTATTTCCATGCCTTAAAAATCAACAACTTACGGGCGCAATCTTGAATTTTTGTTGGCACGATTTTTTCCAAGCATAAAAATCAATGAGTTATATACTCAAAATTGATACATAGGTGTATCAGAATCGATAAAAGGTTTGCGAAATGGCGTAACTTTGTTGTGAGAAAAATAAATTTTCTGTGTACTACACACACCACCCCTTAAGACGCCAGTTTTGTATGCACAATATCTTGCTGTTATACAGGCGATAAGCTTAAGATTTATAAGCTTATCGGCCATATAGTAGATGGCGTTTATGTGTAGTTTGTGGGGGTAAAGTGGCAGTATATGTACGAAATCGACAAATGGTTTTGTATGGCTGTGAGGTTAACGGCGGGATAGCAGCAAGAAAGTGTCAAGGCGATGGGGCGGTTTTTTTGAAAAGGTGTAACAATCAAGGCATATTGCTTTTATAAATTGTACCCTTCGCTTAACGGGTATCCCATTAAAATACATACGACTTGGCATGGCGGATGCACAAAACAGTTTATTTCATCCGGCTACAATGCCCATTAAACGATGTTCAAATAGGGATTAAAAGGGATGGGTACGGACGAAATCGATTAGTAGTTTGATATGTACAAATACTAATGTGGCGAACCGCTGGTTATTGCAGTTTAATGGCTTTATGGGATATGTCATTATCCTTTAAAACGTATTTCTTCTATGTTGCTCTCCCAGCTCTATCGCCCATACAAAATCCCCTTCCCGGCCATTTTAAAGCTCGCCACGATGGGCGAGCTTGAGAGGTTAGGGTTTATTCCGCCGCTTTTAACGGCGAAATATGGTGGATTTAAGCGTTATCCGGCTTTGCCAGGGCGGCAAGGGCGAACAATTGTTCCTTTGTCAGCTTGCCTGCTAGAGTCTCAATATTGAGGTTCTTAATTGTTTCATCGAATTTCGCAGCAAATTTCGCGCCGCTTTCCCCGGTGCGTTCCCGCGTGCTCCAGTCTCCTTCCGTTAGGGATTCCCATTTTTTCCGCAACTTATCCTTGTCTTTCTTGCTAACAGACCATGTATCCCCAAGAGCCTGGGACACCCCGTGCCGGATAGCAGTAAGGATAAAATCCTCGTTCCATTTTTCGGTCTTAACTTCCCTCATTTCGGCGGGTGCATCGCTGCAACCCTTAATTTCGATACTGTCGGGAAGGGTAATCGTCAATGTTCTCATCTTTAAGCCTCTTGACTGTACAGTGTATGTCATGTTCCACGGGAAACATCATACCGGTTCCCGTGAAACGCGGGGTTATGCCACGTGGCATATTCCTGACTTGCTACGTGGCAAGTTTTGCTACCAGATAGGCAATCCGTGCCTTATTTGAAGCCTAAGCAACCATGCCCGAGCGTGAAAACTGGCCTGGTGCCATGCGTGACGCATGACGCGCCGCACTAACCGTATCATTACCCGGCCACTACTAGCCGGGTTTATTGTTGTCATGTTCATTGTACAATTCCCCCAGCAGTATGGCACGCTCTGTCGGCGTTAGCCGAGCAACTACCTTCTGCAATCTTGCCCGTACCTTAATCTCTTTTTCCTTCTTGTGCGCTTCCGCAGCTAATTGCCGATACGACCAGGTGCCACATTCTAGGGCCATAAGACCTTGCCCTAGGTTGTTAGTACGCGCGCGTTGCAAGGTATACTCTTTGACCGCACGGTTTATTGCCTCAAGGACAAATTCCTCTGTCCACTGCCTTGTGTGAATGGCGACCGTGCCTTGTTTTGGTATAAGCACGTTAACAGTATCGGGTAAGTCTATCGTCACTTTCATTTTTCCGCCTCCTTTGACCTGGGCTAACCCCCATTGGCTAACCGTTGGGGGAATCATACTGCTAGTAGCAACATGGGTCAAGGCCTTTACGAAAAATATTGTCGGTATCCCGCATCGCCACCCCATATAAGGAACGCGCGCGCGCGTTGCATCAACCGTACCAACCCCATCGTTCGCGCCCATCGCGCTCTCACGCTTGCCTGTTCGTTCACTCTTTGCCAGGGCGATTTTCGACCCCCTACCCTTCGGTTTGCGCCTGCAACATATATTATCGTCCGACGCCTCAAAATTTGTGAAAGAAGAATACCCGATTCACAAAACCCTGAAACAAACTAAAACAAATAAACCCAAAAGAAAATAAAAGAACCATTAACCCCAAAATAAATAAAGAACCATTAATCCCTTTACGCTGGTTGTAAAACGGGGGTAAAAGTGGTATACTACGGGATAAAGGTTTATGGTGTACATACCAAAGGGTTTTAAAATGCCTTCCGCCGCCGCCCCCGCAGAATCCCGCCGCGCCCCCGCGCTGGCGGCGTTGCGTGCCCTCATCCCTCGCGTAACCCCCATTCCGCCGCCGTTCCCCATCCAGCGGGAAACAGGTACGCGTGCCCGTGGCTTCTCATACGAGCGCCAAGTTGGGAAACAGCTTAAAAGAATTTGCGATTTAAATGATTGGAAGTTGTGGGGCCACCAATGGTTTTTATACGAGTGTGGAGCGGAAAGAAAGCACTTTCAGCCCGACTTCATAATCGAGCAGCCCGACGGGCGGGGCGTAGTGTCAGAGGTAAAACTAACCCACGTAGATACGACTGCCCAGCTTAAAAGGTACGTGGATTATTTAAAAGTTTTTGGTCTTGATTGCATTCCCCTAACCATTGTTCGCCACCTAACCCCATTAACGCAAACAGAATTAATAATCCACGCCTTTGATAAGGCTTATGCGAATGCAATTTGGCACCTGTACATATAAAGGATTAAAAATGTCAATCGAAGATGACGTTAAAAGGGTACTAACTTGCACCGACGACGTGCGCTGCACCCACGAAGACAGTTGCTATAGAATGGCAAAGTTTATAGAGCAGATACTCGAAAAACGCAAAGCGGCACACCCGTCTTATCCCGTCAGCAGCGGAACTACACTATTAAAACCAGAATCATTAGGTGCAGAGTTTGAGGTAGTTCTTAACGAAAACTTGTGGAGCCTATACGAAGGGTATTAAAATGCGTGCAGATTCCCACGTTGTTACGGTTCCTCAATGGCGGCGTGCGCCTGCCACCCTCAACCCGCCGACCGGGATAGAGGATTTTACTAAACGCTCTAACGAGTATTTTGAGGGCTGTGCTAACAATCAAACCCGCCCGACCTTAACCGGGTATGCGTTGGCGGTTGGGCTACCCGGCCCAACGTCTTTATTGCGACTCGGGCAAAGGTTTCCCGAATTGCGATACTCTCTCAGCCGTTGTATGATGGCTGTTGCCGTCGAATACGAGGAAATGATCGGCGTTACAAACGCTGCCGGACCGATGTTTATGCTAAAAAACATCCCCGACTTCGACCCTGACGAACCCGTTGGTGCCCCGGCGGTGCAGTTCTTTAACGACCGTAAAGAAATCCTCTTAACGACCGAGGTACATGGCGCCGCCCGCGCTGACAAAAAGCACGACAACGAAGATCCACTTGATACTTACATGCGGTTAATCCGCCAGCGTGGACAGCTGCCAGAAGAAGAAGCCGAGTCGGTTGTGCTTAAAGCAGAAAGATCATCCTATAAGCCCCGCCGCGCCTTAACGATTATAACCGAAGGCTGGGAAGATGAGTAACTCCTTTAACCCTACTAAATTTAACTGGGTAAAACCCAATTACCAAGAGGTTTTCGATTTTCGTCTCGAAGCATTAACTAAAATCCGTAAAAACCCCAGCGCCATGCCTCGGTTAAAAAAATACTACTCCGAGAACTGGGTAGATTTCATTAATGACTGGGGCATGACTTACGACCCCCGCGAACCTGTTGTTAAATACTTCCCATTCATCCTGTTTCCTCGACAGGCGGAATTTGTAAATTGGGTGTACGAGTCTTATAAAGACTCCCGCCGGGGCTTGGGAGAGAAGTCTCGTGATGTGGGGTTTACCTGGTTATGTGCGGCGTGTGCAGTTTGTGTTTGGATGTTTTATCCCTCATCGGTGGTTGGGTTTGGCAGTCGTAAAGAGGAATTGGTAGACAATGGGAACAATGATCCTGATTCGATTTTCTGGAAAATCCGCACATTCATCGATCACCTTCCCACCGACTTCCTTCCGACCAACCACACTGCGGGGCGTAAGTGGGGCGAGGTTCCGAACGTGGCAAACGGCTCCGTCATTAAAGGCGAAATTGGTGATGAGATTGGTCGCGGCGGTCGGGCCGGGTTGTATTTCGTGGACGAGTTTGCACATCTAATCCACCCAGAAATGGCAGAGTCAGCGCTTTCAGCCACTACCAACTGCCGCATTTATATCTCAACGGTTAATGGAATTGGAAATCTGTTTTACAGGCTGCGGCAGTTTTTGCCAAGCAATCAAATTTTCATATTCGACTGGAAAGACGACCCAAGAAAGAGACAGAATCCCGATTTACCCGCTGAAGAAGAACCCTGGTACAAAAAGCAAAAGCTAGAGCTGCTTCCGACTACGCTGGCCTCACAGGTAGATAGGAATTATGCGGCAGCTATTTCCAACACGCTGGTAAATCAAGAGAAACTTAAGGCGGCAATGTCCCGCCGCCCTGGTCAGATAACCCAGCCAGACTCGGTTCCGTGGAAAATCGGTGTAGACGCTGCCGGAATGGGCAACGATGAGATTATTATCTGGGCTCGGCGGGGACGTATTTCTTTAGAGCCAGAGGTTTACACCAAACTAGACGGCGTGCAGCTCGCAACCATCGTCGAATATAAGGCAAAGCGTCTGTTAAACACCGGCCCACTAGACCTCATCGCTATAGAGCGTGACGGCCCCGGCGGGTCGTGTGCAGACCAGCTAAAGTATGGAATATTTAGGGATGTGGTACGGGCTGTTCATACGGGTGCAAAGCTGGCAGACGGCAAGAATTACAACCTGCGTGCCTATTTACACCAGCAGGCAATAGAATACATAGAGGATTTAGAAATCTCTCTCCCCGATGATCCCATTTTCGCCTCGCAAGCTACCGCCATACAGTTTGAATACAAAGGCGGGCTGTTATTAATCGAATCCAAAGATGAGTATCGGGCACGTTTTGCAACTGGCCGTTCGCGGACGGAGAAGAAAGCCTCCAAGAGCCCCGACAGGTGGGACGGATTTGTCCTAACATTCGTTCCCACGCGGGCAAGGCCAATTAAATCATGTGCTGAAAGCTTTGATTTTAATACGAAGCCCGGCGGATGGCGGCCATTAGACGCTGTAATGGGGTATTAATATGAGACAAATACTATATTGGCTGTGGGCATTCGCCGAGGCGGATTATTGCGAAGCGTATTGGGATTACTGCAATACCTTCGATGCGTTTTGGCTGACAATAAGGAATCTTAAAGATGACTGATGAATCCCCTATAGACCGTGCGGAGTGGTTAAAATCCCTCAAATACGGCGACGTTGTGATGTTTAACCAAACGGGTAAAGTAGCTAAGCCGATGAAAATTAGAATTATCGATGACTTGCGAATTTGCCTAATAGACGCGAATAATCCAAAAGGCGATTTAGCTACGGGTGAGGTTGTATTTCGTGACTTTGGTGAAGGCCCGTTTGGCGAAACCATAACTCCGGTAATAAGCGAATGAGTATTAAGGTAGATAAAAAGATTACAGATTGCAGCGTAAAAGCTGCAACCACACCCCACGTACACGAGAATCTTATTCGTCCTGAAAAGTTAAGCGGCGAAACGTACAAAATAAAAACCCCTCTTTCCGAACACGCCCTATACGTAACGATTAACAACGTGATGCTGGATGGTGGAACGAAGCAGCCCTTCGAGATATTTATCAACTCAAAAGCAATGGAGCATTTTCAATGGATCGTCGCCTTAACCCGTGTTATCTCGGCGGTTTTTCGTAAGGGTGGTGATGTTGCGTTTTTAATTGAAGAATTGCACTCTGTATTCGATCCCAAAGGTGGGTATTTTAAAAAAGGTGGTAAATACATGCCCTCGCTGGTCGCGGAAATTGGCGAAGTGATTGAACAGCATCTAACCAACCTAGGGCTGTATGAAAGGGATAACTCGTTGGCAGTTGCAGCCCAAGAGATGATTAAAGAAAAGTCCCCTAAAACGGGACAATTATGTGATAAATGCGGCGATTACTCGCTGGTTCTGATGGATAACTGTCTTACCTGCACCTCGTGTGGTGCGAGTAAGTGTGGCTAATTGGAGAGTTGTAATGGCATCCCAAATTATGCAGTACTTTGAATATCATCACCTTCCGCCGTATTTGCAAGAGGTTTCGCGACCAATTGGCGAACTTGCAAAAGCTATGGATGACACTTTACCGGATTGTGCAGAGAAGTCGGCAGGCTTACGCAAATTGTTAGAGGCAAAGGACTGTTTAGTACGAGCTGTTTTAACCGCAAAATAGGGGATACCCGTGGAATTACCTGACAACGAAAACCTTACCGCCCTCGTTACAACGCTTTGCGATGAGAGAAAACGAGCAATTACGTCTCGTAAAGAGTACGATTTTATCTGGAAAGCTGCCAGAGATCAATACAAGGGGCGAGATGCTGCCACAAAGGTAAGTGAGTACGAAAAAGGAGAATTGCTGGATTCATCGTTACAACGCCACAAAGGCGACACCAGCGCCGACCGCTCTACCGTGTTGCCAAATATCACCCGTCCGTATACAAACGCAGGCACGGCGAGGGTGGCGGATATTTTGTTGCCTACGGGAAAGATGCCGTTTGCTCTTAAAGCAACTCCTGTAAGCGATTTGCAAACGGTGTTAGGCGTGGTCGGCAAATATCCTGCTATTATGCAGAATGTATTAAACTTGCTACCAGAGGTTGCTAACAAAATACAAGACTCTGAAGCTGCAAAGAATGCGATTGCAAAGGCAGAGCAAATTATCACGGATTGGCTCAAAGAATCTGACTGGGCGGGTGTTACCCGGCGGCAGTTGGTAGAATCAGGAGTTGTTGGGACTGGCGTTATTAAAGGCCCGTTTCCGAAAGAGCGTAGTATAAGCGATGATACTAATAAGATTCTTGCCCTTCTTCCACTCGTCGCCGACGAATTAACGGCGGAAATGCTGGTAAAGGAACTGGAATCAATGCTGTTTTACACCCCACGTATTGAGTGTATTAAGGTGGAAAACTGCTATCCCGATCCGGACTGTGGAACAGATATTCAAAACGGCAAGTTCTTCTTCGAGAAGATTCCTGAGGTAAACCGCCGGGCTTTGCAAGAGATGGCGAAAGACCCCAATTATAACGCCGACGCTATTAAAATGGCATTGGACGAGGGGCCGATGGATGAATCCTCTAACGCACATAAGGATTCAAAAAAGCCTTATACCCTATGGGTACGAACGGGGGCGGTTGACTGGAAAGCAGACGGGGAAGATAAATCGTTAGACTTTTGCGTTATAACGATGGTTAACGATAGGATTATTAAGATTGCGCCTTACCCGTTGGAACAAAAACGCTTTCCGTATAGGATGCTTTGTTGGGAGCCAAGAGATAACTCTTGGACGGGAATTGGAATCCCGGAGCAAATGGAAACTGCTCAACGTGGCCTTACCGCTACAACCCGCGCACTGATGGATAACATGGGGTATAGTGTTGGACCGCAAGTGCTGGAACTGGATGGTATTATCGAACCCATCGACGGCGAGGATACCAAGCTCCGGCCATATAAGAGGTGGAAAGTCCGTAGCGCCCTGCCCGGCGTAGATGCGATGCAGGAAGCCAAAAGTGCAATGGTAATGACGTAAAAAATAGATGAACAAAACTCCGATGAGCTGCCGGTTGCGAAGGCGGCAGGAATAAAGCCGGCACACGTAATCAACGTTCCTGTCAGCATCGGAAAAGCAGTCGATGTGTATGCAAACGAAGCTGATCTAATGCGGTCCCACCCTGCTTCCATCTTCACTTGCATCATTTCTACAGCAATAATGGCATCAT